>ERZ724566.19-NODE-19-length-20987-cov-4.235475_pt1 | contig 20987 bp, 21 predicted proteins | sample MGYA00375860_ERZ724566 | MGnify/ENA primary metagenome ERZ724566 (study PRJEB28725, sample SAMN03264853) | marine sediment metagenome | biome: marine pelagic biome; feature: marine oligotrophic desert; material: ocean water | place: Pacific Ocean:North Pacific... | reverse complement strand
TTTTTCTTAGTTTTTGCCGTAATTCTAATAATTCAATAAAGGTTTGGAATGGTAACTGAACCTCCTGTTACTGCAAATGATCTTATTTTGTTCTTACAAATATCATTGGCTCCTATTACTGAAGAAATTGGTTTTCGCTTAATCCTAATTGGAATTCCGCTATTTTTAATTTATTCACACAAATCTTCGATAAAATTTTTCATAAAATCACTGTGGAGTCCATATTCAAACCTACACATCTACGATAACAAAAAAGCCATTGGACTAATTGTCATTGTTGGAATTTTCTTTGGTGTGGCACATGTAATATCTGGTGAACCGTGGACAACTGGCAAAATTTTACAAGCATCTGTTGGTGGAATAATTCTTGGTTGGGTTTATTTCAGATATGGCTTGGCTGCAGCAATAATTTTGCATTGGGCAACAAACTATTTCATCTATTCCTACCTGTTTTTGATATCTGAACTTAATGGAATTTCTGTACAAAATGCATCTAATCATTCCATGATTGGCACATTTGAAGTGATTTTGATTGTATCTGGAATTGTTTCAGTTGCAATGTTGTTTCTTCAATACAAAAACTCTCTCAACTCTGCGATAGTTTCAGAGTAATTATTTCTCAATAATTTCTCTAATTTTCTTGCATAATTCGGGTTTGATGTTTTGTTTTATAACAAACTCCAAATCTTCTGTATTGTCGATATCTAGCATCAGTCTGTATATCAAACCAATTGAAATTTTTACATCATCTTTCTGTGCAGATTCAATCTGAAAACTGTAACTTCCCTCATCATATCTGGGTGTCATGGAATTGATGGGACTTCTAAGTAATGCATTTGTTCCATCAAAATGTCTTGATGGAACTACTATCACCGAATTGTCTACTGAAAATTTTAACAATTTTTCAAGATCTTCAGAATCAAAAAATGGAACATCTAAAGGCAGTACAATGGAATGTGTAAATTCATTATCTATCAAATACCCTTCTGCTAGTTTTACAGCATCATTTACACTTGTTTCATACTCATCCTGAATTTTTTGGCAATCATATTTTTCTATAATGTCTGTAACTTGTTCTTCATTTGTAACAACAATTGTTTTATCAATTAATTTTGAATCATGGATGGTTTTGATAACTTCTTCTAATAGTAACCTGCATAGTGAATTTGTTTTTTCTTCAGATAAATGCAATCTTGTTTTAGATTTTTGAAATGTCTTAACGGGAATTATTACTGATGTTTTCAATTATAATTTCAATTGTTTTAAAATGAATCCTGCAAGTGCTTCTTCAGCTACTTTATTTTGCATTTTTATTTTTGTATCTAATACGCGTATATCCAATCCCTCAATTTTTGATTTTAGTGCTTTATCTTTTGTATCTATGATCATTTTTGAGCAAACATCTGCATAAAATTGTGCTAAACCAAATGCTGAAACTTCAATTCCTGCAGCTTCCATATACTTGTCTGCAGGTCCGCTAAATGATTTGTTTCCAACTAGTGGTGAAACTGCAACTACTTTCTTTTTATTTTTAGTTAATTCTTTTCTAACTCCTTTAATTCCCATCATTGGTCCAATACTTGTTAGTGGATTTCCTGGTGCAATTACTACCAGTTCTGCATCTTGAATTGCAGCAATTGCATCTGGATTTGGTCTTGCTTTGTCTGCTCCAACATATTGAATTCCTTCAATAGTTCCTCTACCTCTATGTTTTACCCAAAATTCTTGCAAATGCAAATCTTCACCGTTTGCTGTAATTCTTGTTTCAACTGTATTGTCTGTAATTGGAATAATTTTGGATTCAATTGCAAATTTTTCACACATCCATTGTGTAATGTCTGAAAGATTTTTTCCATTCTTTAACATGTTAGTTCTTGTTAGATGTGTAGCTGCATCTCTATCTCCAACTCTAAACCATGTTTCTTCTCCAAAAACTTCCATTTGTCTTAGGAAATTGTTAGTATCTTTTTTTACGCCCCATCCTTTTTCTTCATCTAAAATTCCTGATAATCCATAAATTATTGTGTCAATATCTGGACACACATACATTCCATATAGCCAATAATTGTCTCCAACATTGCTAATTACTGTAACTTCTTGATCATGTGCTGCAAAGCCTCTAACCATTTTGATAGAACCTGTGCCGCCAGCTAATATTGTAATCATAATTGTTTACGAAACTCCCAAAACAATGACTACATATTACTTCTTCCAAATGATCGCAAAAAACTATCCTCTAAGTTAGATTTATTATTAAGAGTAAAAAAATCGCTACGTGTCTCGTACAGGAATCTTAGTTGCATCCTTGGCAGTAATTATGCTAGCATCTACTGTAGGTCCTGCTTTTGCAGCACAAATGGAATTTAGAACATGGGTTGAACCAGGTGCAACTGATGAAGTTGAGATAAAATTCCAAAGAACCGTCATTATCAATTATGACCAGGGTGGAATGCTTGCAGATGAACTTAGAGGCCAAAAAGTTGCTAAAACCTTCACTGTAACCTCTGCTGATCCTGGAGTAAACGAGTTACGTGATAGAATTAATTACCAAATATCTCAATTAGGAAGTTCTGCTGCTGTAACTGATGTTCAAATTGATTATGATACTAAATTAACCGGTCGTGGCTTAAACACCTCTATTGATTATAAAATCATTCTAACCATGCAAATAACAAATCACGTACTTCGTGAATCTTCTGGCGGAAACTCTGGTTTAGTTGATATGAACTGGAGAGGATTAGCAGTTCCTGATGACGTTATCGTTAATGCAAAAGGAATTCCTCATGAAATTAACTTACCAATCTCATTTATTGCTGATGTTGCTCCAGGATTACATTCTGCAATCTTGGGAAGTGAAGCTGAAACATTATTGAATACTCCAATCATGGATGCAAGTGGAATTAAAGCACAACCATTAGGCAACTGGCACTTCTTATTTGACCCAACTGGAATCAATGTAGATGCTTCACAATACGGAATGTCTGATGAATTAGCAGGAGTTGTTTGGTCATCTTACACAATGGGAGAGAGTAGTCTCAGAGAAGGAATTCAAACAGAAAAAGAATTTGCAGCATCATTTACTACTGATACAACTTATGATTTACGAACAATTGAATCTGCAGATGCAGCAAACATTTTCTTTGCAGGATTTTCAAACATTGACGTTTTAGATAATACTGAGGTAGTAGGTGTTTATCCTGAAGCTCCTGAAGGCTTTGCAACAACATCTACTGGTCAATTCCCTGTCATGATCATTTACGGAATGGCTGGAATGGCCGGTGTTGCCGGAATTGCAGTCTTTATTGTAAGTGAAAAGAAACGTAAAGGTGATATCAAAGCCGGAAATGTACAAACAGGTATTGACCCAACACAATTAGTTGGTGCAGATACAAGTACCGGCTCTGGTGGTTACAAAACTAACAGAGGTGAAGCACATCTCAAATCTGATGATTACGCACATCACAGAAGTGTATATGACGAACAACCACAAGTTGAACAAAAAACTGAACCCGCACCAGCAGAAGAAACAAAAACTGATGACACAAGTGCATCAAGTTCTAGAGGTTCCCTACCAAAAGGTTGGAAACCAGAATAATAGTGCGTGCTGGCCGTAACCCTCTTTCTGTTTTACACATTATTCCGCTTTGCAGCCTACCTGAACCAGATGCAGAATTCTATAGTTCTGTTTGGCTTTGCTCCTTGTGGGTCAGATTTCTCATTCTCTTTTTGGAAATCTCAGATTTTGTCCTCATCGTACACTCCAAGAGAGATTTTTTTCTGCTCTGTTGCCAACCATCTCTGATTGCCCATCTCCGGACCACAATTTCTGCAAGGAGAGAGGAGTTTCCTCTGTCGTAACAGCACTGTGCACCAGCTCGCACTTGTAATTTTCCTAAAAGCTAATCAGTTATTTCAAGATATCTAAAAAATCAGGCGTTAAAATAATCATCATCATCACGTTCCTTGTGAGATTTTGCCCTCATGGTGTAAATTTTCTGCATAATATTGACGTAAATCTGATAGATGAATTTCACCTGGATGATTTTTGGCATAATGAAATTTGCAAAAGACCTTGCATGAACTTCTGAGAATCTATGATTTCTAACCACTATTGCAGATTTTCCGCTCTTATCCAAAATACTCAAAGTCTTTGGACTAAATGCAGTATCTGTCTGATTGCCTGCGCCCAATATCAATAACGCATTCTTTTCTTTTTTGAAATTCTTTAGTAGTTCTGTTATGATGTTTGAATCTGAATAAACTTTCTCAAACTGAATCTTTGGTAACTCTAATTCAAACATTTTTTCATTAATTCTGTTAACAATTTCTGTTTCCTGTTTTGGATCTTCAATAACTCCTCTGATAATACGAATTTTTGATTCCTCCATTTTTTGAAATGAGTTGGCAATTTCTAATCCCAAGTCACTGTGTCTTCCTTTATCGTATGCAACAACAATATTTTTCATATCTTCATCAAATGATTTTCTTAATCTAACTCCGATAATATCACATGTTGTAAGTGAAAGCAATTTTCTATTATTTTTCAAAAAGTCAAAGTCAACCAATAGTGTATTGATATCTTGTTCTTCTGTAGTTTGTAAAATTGCTTCAGTTGGATCGTGTGCTAATCTTACTAGGTATCTATTTCTCAAAGAACCTGTAATTTCTCTCTTAAACTCTTCAATTGCCTTTAATCCCTTGTCTCCAAATCCATGTGTTAATGATAATGGTGTCTGTCGTGGAACATTTACTACATCTAAAACCGTAATTTCTCCATCCTTATCTTTTGCAATTGATCTTGCCATCTTGTACATTTTTGCTGCAGAACGTTTGTCAAAAACCATCAATACTCTGTATTCTTTTCGTAACTTTGGTCCCTGCGTAAAAACTAACGGTGCATTATGCTCTAACTCTTTTTTTGATGTATAAAATTTGTAAATAACAAAACCAATTGCTATCCAGATAATAGCTATTAACCAACTTTCTGGATGTGTAAACAGCAAGTATATGGAAAGACCCATTGCTGTCAAAATTCCTATTATCGGAATTAACGGAAAGAGAGGAGTCTTGAATCCATATTCTACAGTTGATGCATACAATCTTCTAATTGTAATTGATGCCAAGTTCACCTGTGTAAACAAAAATAGGAACATCACACTTGCAGCAAATGCAATTGCGGTCAAATCCATAGATACTGCCAGAATTAGCATGATTATTCCTGAAACAATTGTTGCAACGAATGGTGTTCTATACTTTGGATGAATTTTACTAAATACAAATGGAAGATTATACTGCGTACCCATTGCAAAACTAACACGACTTGCAGCAAATGTTGTAGCATTCAATGCCGAAAGTGTAGATACTAGGCCTCCTGCTAGAACAATTAATGCTCCAAATGGCAGAAACTGATCTGCTGCTTCAATTATTCCTAATTCTCCAAAACTTCCAATAAACTCCCACGCGGGCATTCCAATTACTGACTCGTTTAATCCTCCGATGAAAACAAACGTAAACAAAATGTAAACTGAAACTACAATTCCAAGCGAAATTAAAATCGCCCGCGGAATATTCTTTTTTGGATTTCTTATCTCATCTCCTGCTTGTGAAATTATCTCATAGCCCTCAAATGCAATGAATGTTAATCCCATTGCCAATGCTAATCCTGCTACGCCGCTAGGAAGAAAATCTGTATAGTTATCAGACCAGTTTGGATTTGCAAACATCATTGCACCAATTGCTGCAACAATTAGTATTCCAATAATTGCTAACTGTGTAAATGTAATTGCGTTACCTACCTTTCCAGTATCTGATGAACCTCTGACATTAACAAATGTGAATATGATAATTGCAATTACTGCTAGAATTTTGTCTACCGGAATTCCTGTGTCATCGCCAATAACTCCTGATGTTTTTAGTAGATGTGCAAAAAATGAACCAAATGCAACTGCATAAAGACTTCCTGCAATAGTATGTCCAAACCATGCCATCCATCCACTCAGATATGCATTAGGCCTTGGTAATCCTTCTCTTACCCATTTGTAACCTCCTCCTGTTGCAGGAAATGCAGAACCCAATTCTGCATATGTCAAAGCTGTAAAAACTGTAATAATTCCATTAAGCAAAAATGCAATCATTAATGCAGCACCGGCTTGTGCCATGCCTGGTCCAACTAGGACAAAAATGGCGCCTCCAATCATGGATGCCACTCCAATCATGATTGAATCTTTTAGCGATAAGCTACGAACTAACCCTGATTCAGATTTTTCAAATGTCATACAACTTCCGCAAAATTTAGATGAATAAAGCCTTGTCTCTTAATGATTATAGACTATGTACCTTTGACCATATTGAATAGCTGTCTTACAATCATCTTTGGATGATGTGTTGCAAGCTTTACCATTTTTGATACTCCAAAATCAGCACGAATGAAGTCTAGAAACTCATCTGCTGTTAACTCTTCAATTATGCTTAATTCCTTATCCCATTCATCATCTGTTAATCCTACCCATCTGTTCTGCACTTTTCCTGCAGAATTAATTTTTGATTCGATAGCTCTTTTCCATTCTTTTTCGTATGGGCTTAGAGACATCTCTGTTGTATCTCCATTTTTTATTGCATCTGCTGCAACTTGACCTGCAACCTCTCCAAATCTAATTGCATATCTTATTCCTTCTAACACAAGAGGATTTGCTTGACCTGCAGAATCTCCGACCAGAATTAAATTATCATAAACTGTTTTTCTTGAAACTCCGTCATTTGGAATTAAACCGTAATGAAATTCTATTTTTTCAATATTTCCTAAATCTTTGATAGGACCCAACTTCTTTTCTAACAATTCATTTAATCTTACAGTTGGATCTACATCTGAATCAGGCTTTCCAATTCCTACTCCAATTCTTGCAGTATCTTTTGATGTTGGAAAAATCCATGCATATCCTGCTGGTGAATATTCTTGTCCTACCATTAGCCACCAATTATCGTGTTCTAATTTCTCTGTCTTTACCTCAAACTCTGCACCTGCACCAAATTTTTTCCATTGAGTGACATAGCCTAGTTCTTTGGCAATAACTGAAACAAATCCGCTTGCATCTATTACCACTTTGGAGTTAAACTGAATTTGTTTACCATCTGATTTTGCAATAACTCCTGTACATTTTCCTGTATCATCTTTCAAAACTTCTGTAACGTTTGTGCTTGTAAATAACTCACTTCCTGATGTTTTTGCTCTATTTGCTAGGAATCTGTATGTTTTTCTTACATCTAATACTGCAGCCTTTGCAATCTCACCTGAAATTTTAACAGAATTTTTTGGTGAACAGAAAGAAAATTTCTTTATTGGATTGTAACGAGCCTCGGGAATACCAAATGTTTTAATATCTGAAATCCATGTTACGCCACTTGTTCTAACCGTTTCAGCAATTTCTTTTTCTTTTTCAATTAATGCAACTGTACAGCCATTTTTTGCAGCCATATGTGCTGCAGATGAACCTGCAGGACCTCCTCCAACTACCACTACATCAAAATTTAATTCTTCCAACTAAATTGATTATTCTTTTGAATATTATAATCTACACAATCAATTATTTTCTTAACATGTTTATCTTGGTGTAAATTAAGACTAATTATGGCAGATACAGATGTTATTCCTTTTGTTTTGTGGTCTGGATTAACTGCAGCATTAATGATTATAACAGGACTGGTCTACAAGGCATATCAAAAACGAAAACCAAAACTCACATCTTCAAGTAGTGATTCAAACCTTTCATAAATTATTCAAATAAAATTTTCTTTTCTTTGTAGAGATTTTTTGGATCCGGTTCTGAAACTGCAGCAATTAACGCTTTTGTGTAAGAGTTTTCTGGATTTGATAACACTTTTTCAATTGTTCCAATTTCCATTACTTTTCCTGATTTTAAAATTAAGATGTTATCTGCAAAATGTTTTGCAGTAGCTAGATCATGTGTAATGTATATCATCGAAATATTGTTCTCTTTTTGAATCTCTTTCATTAACTCTAGAATTTCTGCACGAATTGAAACATCTAGCATTGATACTGGTTCGTCTGCAATGATAATTTCAGGCTCAACTACAATTGCTCTTGCAATTACGACTCTTTGTCTCTGGCCTCCTGACAACATATGTGGATGTTTTTTGGCAATCTCTTCGGCAGGTTCTAGTTTTACTTTTTGTAATGTCTCAATCACTCTCTGTTTTCTTTCATCTTTTGTACCTAAATTATGAATCTCTAATGGCTCACTAACTATATCTGAAATTGTCATTCTTGGATTTATCGAATCATACGGATCCTGGTAAATCATTTGACATTTCATTCTGAATTTTTTTAATTCATCTGAATTATCTTTAATCTCTTTTTCATTATGAAAAATTTTTCCTGAATCTGGTTTGATGGCTCTTAAAATTAATTTTGCAATAGTTGATTTTCCTGAACCTGACTGTCCTGCTATAGCTAAAATTTCTCCTTGTTTTAGAGAAAAATTTACCGCATCTGCTGCAATAACTTCATTTGAATCTGATGAAAAAAAGTTTTTTTTCTGAAATTTTTTGGTCAGATTTTCAATTTTTAGTATTTCTTCCATCATTGGTATTATATTCAACTGGGATAAGAAATTTATGCAAAACAAAAATCGTCAAAATATGATGAGTAAATCTAAACAGGAGCTATTGGGATATCAATCTCACCTAATTCAGGATAATTTAACATATTTCAAACCAACTAGAACTAGTACCACTGTAACCTTTGCTGAGGAAATTCGCAGTTCACTTCAAGAACCAAAAAAATCAATCAGCCCAAAGTTCTTCTATGATGAAAATGGTTCAAAACTTTTTGATGAAATATGCACTCTCCCAGAATATTATCCATACAATTCTGAAACTGAAATATTACAAAGTATTGAGAAAAAATTACTACCATACCTCTCAAATGAATTTCATTTAGTGGAATTAGGAAGCGGTTCATCAGTAAAAACCAGACTCTTAATTGACGTTTTATTCAAATCTCAGAAACATCTACAGTATTTCCCAATAGACATTTCAGAAATTTTAGATCAAAGCGCTAAAAGTCTCTGCATGGATTATGAGAATCTCAAAGTTACCGGCGTTGTTGACACTTATGAAAAAGGTCTTGACTTCATTGAGCATTATGACGATAAACCTAACTTGATTACTTTTCTTGGCTCAAGCTTTGGTAATCTTGATCAAAACGAGGGTATGAAGTTCCTTCAGAGAATTAACACCTTGATGAAATCTGATGATTTATTCCTAATTGGATTAGATCTTAAAAAGGATCATGAAGTACTACACAATGCATACAATGACTCTCAAAAGACAACTGCAAAATTCAATCTGAATGTTCTAAAAAGAATTAATGAAGAACTTGGTGCAGATTTCAATCTCGAAAATTTTGAACATCATGCAGTTTATGATGATCAAAAAGGTCGGATTGAAATGTATCTTCGCTCACTATCTGAACAATCAATTACAATACCAAAATCTGATCTATCCATAACTCTCTCAAAAGACGAGCTAATCCATACTGAAAATTCACACAAATTCTCTATTTCTCAAATAGAATCATTCCTAAAGGAATCAAATTTCGAAAAATTAGAAATGTGGTTTGATTCACGAAAGTATTTTGCTCTTGTCTTGGCAAAAAAAATCTAGATGTCTTTTACACATCTGAAGCCTGAAATCAACCATCTCTCATCCAGTCTGAAAAAGTTTCTGTAGGATCCTCTAATTGATCTTGATGGTGTTCCAAAAGATCCTCCGCGTAAAACTTTCTGATTTGTAAACCACTTGTCATTATATTCGTCAAATCCACTTTTGAAACCTGGGTATCCCATAAATTCTGACGATGTCCATTCCCAAACATCTCCTATCATTTGATAACATCCATAACTACTCTTTCCATTTTCATATGCTCCCACACCGCTGCAATTCCAAATGTTTGATTCTAACAGGTTTGCATGTAATTCTGTAGGTTTTTCATTTCCCCATGGAAAAATTGTTTTGATTTTCTTTTCATCATTCCAAAGTGCGGCCTTTTCCCATTCTGCCTCTGTTGGTAATCTTTTGTTTGCCCATTTGCAGTATGCTGCAGCCTCGTAGTAGCTGACATGGCAAACCGGCTCATCAGGATTAATTTTCCGTTTTCCTGCAAAATCCCTTGTAATCCAGTCATCTCCTTCTTTTTCCCAATACATTGGAGCCTTCCACTCGTTTTTCTTTACTGTATCCCAGCCGTCAGAAAGCCAAAATGAATAATCCTCATATCCTCCGTCTTGAATAAATTCCAAGTATTCTGCATTACTTGTCAACAGATTGTCAATTTGGTAATCGTTCAGGTATGTTTTGTGTTCTGGAAGTTCTATGTCATAACAATAATCTTTTCCAGAATATCCTAAATTGTATAATCCTCCGTCTACCTTGATACTTTTCTTTTCTTTGTTTGATGAAACTGGAGACTGATTAACTTTTGTCGGTCTGTATTGATCACCTAACAAATGTTGCAAATCATAAACTAAAAGCTCCTGATGTTGAGATTCATGATGTATTGCCATTGTGAAAAGATATGCAGTTTCTTTATCTAAGGGTCTACTAATTACTTCTCTAACTCTGTTTGTTATTATATCGAAATATTCTAAAATTTCATCTACAGTTGGACGTGACATTACTCCGCGTTTTGATTTATCATGTGGCTTTCCAAATTGATTATAGTACGAATTTAGATATTCAGAAAGCTCATCTGAAAAAAACTGATAATTGTCTTGTGTTTTACTTAGAACTATTTCGTTTAACCAACTTACATGTCCGATGTGCCATTTGGGAGGGCTCATGAAAACTGCGGTTTGTACTCCAAAATCGTCTCTTTCTAAATTTTTCACTAGCTGTAGTGTGGTATTTCTCGTTTCATTGAATGAATCTAGAAGGAAATTTGGAGATGGCTCTTCAAGTGTCATGTAATTGTTAAAATTTTTTGAATATATTTGGTTTTATGATTATTCTTTCATTACGCAACATGAAGCTTTGTTGATGTTACGCATTGCCCACCAGATTGAAAATGTCAATGCTCCTATTGATATGAATTTTAATTCCAATCCTTGCAATGGGAATATAGCTAATCCTCCAACTATTCCTAATACTGCAGTTAATGATGTTGTACATGCAGGACATCCTGGTGTAAATGCTGTTAGCGCTCCGCCAAATATGGCACCTGCACCGCTCTTTACGTTCTTGTCTCTTTGTGTTTTGATGTTGTACGCTACTAATGCAATGTTAATTCCTGCTAGAATTGCAACAACTGCTGTCAATGTAATGGATGCTGCCATGTACATAGGCAATAATTCAATTTCTGTTGCCATGTGTTCTAATCCCATTTCTAATGTTAAGAAATAATATAATGTTCCAAGACTTACTCCTGAAATAACTCCAATCATACCAAACTTTCTTTGTCTCAAAATATCCTTGATTGTTAATTTCAACATCATATACTATTATCAGAATTTATGATTAAATAATATTGATATTGTTTTCTTTCATAAAATTGAATTTTCAAAATAGTACAACGATAGATCCATTGTGATCATTATTATATTCAAAACTCAGAATGAGAATGAATCTTATGACTACAGAATCATCATATCACTCTGCAAATCCTGAAATTCAAACATTAACTGAACAATCAAAAACATACGCTAAACAAATAATGACAATTGTAGATGAAGTTCAGAAAGTTATTGTCGGCCAAGAAGAAGTAATTAAAAAATTAGTAATTGCAATGATGGCAGACGGACACGTTCTCTTAGAAGGTGTTCCTGGCTTGGCTAAAACCAAAATGGTTGATACATTATCAAAAACTCTTGGTGCAAACTTTTGTAGAATACAGTTTACTCCTGATTTACTTCCTGCTGATATTACTGGAACAAAAATTTATGACAACAAAAATGAAAAATTTGTTACAGAAAAAGGACCTGTATTTAGTAATCTCATATTAGCTGATGAAATTAATCGTGCACCACCTAAAGTCCAATCTGCATTACTTGAAGCAATGCAAGAAAGACAAGTAAGTATTCACGGCGATACATTTGAAATTGAAAAACCATTTCTAGTTCTTGCAACACAAAACCCAATTGAAAGTGAAGGTACCTACAGATTGCCAGAAGCTCAAATTGATAGATTTGCATTAAAACTGATAATTAACTATCCATCAAAAGACCATGAAAAATTAATCATACAAAGAAATACTCAGGAAAACAAACCTACTGCTAAAAACATAGTATCAAAAGATGTGGTTCTTGAAATACAAAAATTTGTTCAAAAAATTTATGCTGATGAAAAAATTGAGGAATATGTATCTGCAATAGTTGATGCAACTAGAAATCCAAAAAATTATGACCTTGAACTAGAAGATATGATAGAATTTGGCGCCTCACCTCGTGCATCTATCTGGTTAATTCTTGCAGCAAAAGCACATGCATTACTTGCAGGACGGGGTTTTGTTATTCCTGATGACATTAAATCTGTAGCACATGACGTTTTACGACACAGAATAATACTTACATTTGAAGCAGAAGCCGAAGGCAATACCTCTGATGCTATGATTGATAAAATATTAGAAAAAGTTCGAGCGCCGTAGAAATCAATTGTCTGAAATTAAAGATCTTCTAAAACGCATTCGGGAATTAGAAATCAAAACTAAGGGATTAGTAGATGGTATGATGGCAGGTAGCTACAAATCAAAAATACGTGGACGAGGAATTGAATTTTCTGAGGTAAGAGAGTACGTTTTAGGAGATGATGTGCGCCATATTGACTGGAATGTTACTGCACGCACTAACAAATTACACGTAAAAGAGTTCGTTGAAGAGCGTGACTTGCGTGTATACGTGATGTTTGATTATTCTGCAAGTAATGAATTTGGATTCATGAAAAGTAAAAAATCAATAGGTCATGAAGTTGCAGCATCAATTATTTTTTCAGCAATGAAAAATAATGATAATGTTGGACTAGGAATATTCACTGACAAACTTGAACACTTTGTTCCCGCAAGAAAAGGAAGAAAACACAGCTTATCTTTACTTCGAACATTGTTAGCATACAAACCAAAAAGTATGCAAACTGACATCGAATCTTCACTTTTACAGTTACATCACATTTTAGGTCAACATAGTGTAGTGTTCATAATATCTGATTACATCTCTCCAAACTTTTTACGACCGTTAAAATTTCTTAAAAATCGCCATGATGTTATTTTAGTAAATCTTTCAGACATACGTGAATCCGAGCTTCCTGATATTGGATATACGATGTTAGAAGATATTGAATCTGGAGAACAATTAATGGTTAACACTTCTGATGAGTCGTTTAGAAATGCATTTACAAAAAACTCTCTTGAAAGCCATGAAAAAATCAAAAATGATATTAAAAAATTAAAGGTAGAGATGGTAAATGTTTCAGAACAAATTCCTTTTGACACTGCATTAAGACAGTTCTTTAACCAACGTATGAGGCGCTAAATAATGGAATACGAATTTGGATATTGGTATGTTTTACTTGCACTTCTTATCTTACCTGGATTTTATTTTCTATACCGATTTTATACAAAAACAAAGAAATCAAACTCATTAAAGTTTAGTAATCTAGAACTTGTAAAAAAATCCGCTTCATCACAATCTCAATTAAGAAAACATCTTCCATTCATTTTGATATTGGTAGCTGTAAGTTTGATAATAATTGGACTTGCAGACCCCAGAATTCCTCTTGAAAACATCAAAGAAGGCGTAAATGTGGTCCTAGTTCTTGATGGATCTGGAAGTATGGCTGCGACAGATTATCCGCCAACAAGACTGGAATCTGCAAAAGATGCTGCTGAAATATTGATAGAAAATCTTGAACCAAATGATCATACTGGCATTATTTTGTTTGAATCTGGCGCCACAACCGTCTCATATCTTACTCCCTTCAAAGACAAAACAATTGATGATTTGAATGCAATAAAACAAAGAGATGGCGCAACCGCAATTGGAGACGGTCTTGTATTAGGCGTGGATATGGCAAATTCCATTCCTAACAAGAAAAAGGTTGTAATTCTGTTAAGCGATGGTGATCATAACGCAGGTGTTGTAACACCAAATGAGGCGGTTCAGTATGCAATTCAGAAAAAAATTCAAATTCATACAATTGGTATGGGCTCTGAAGAACCCGTCCTTTTAGGAACTAACATTTATGGAAATCCCTTGTATGCAGAATTAAACGAAAAGGAATTAATCGCTATAGCAACTGCAGCAAATGGAAAATATTACAAATCTGTTGACAACAATAGTCTGAATGAAATTTTTGAACAAATAACTGACGATATTGACAGAGAACTTGAACAAGTAAGTATCAAAGATTGGTTCTTTATTGCAGCTGTAGTCGTATTAGCTGCCAATCTTTACATTGTATACGGCAAATATAGAATAGTGATCTAACTGAAAACGATTTTCTTTATTTTCTTATTCCTAGGGGTAATTCCATTATTTGGAATATCTGCATTTGGAGGTGGAGGGTTTGGGGCTCCTCAACCCTCGCAGATACTATCCATCAATTCAGGTTTTATCATTCAAGAGATGGATGAAAACGGAAATACAGTTTTCATGCAACATATCCTGGCAAATGATTATGGAATTCCTATGGATATCACAGTATCCAGTTACCAAAGTGCAGATTTTCAAAAAATTGATCAAGTATGTGAGCCACAAAAATTATTCACAAATCATATTCTTGTCATTCCATACCAACCTGTTCCACTTTCAGAATTAGGAAGATATGTAATGCTTCCTGCATTGGCAGAGTTTCAACACCCTGATACTTCTGAAGAATTAGAAATCTATCTGAAAAAGTATAATCTCTTACTTGATGATGGAGTAAATGCTGGTTTTACACAATCAGTTGATTTCTCATGTGATGATGTTTACGTTACAATGAATCCTAGATATGAACACGCATTTGATGATTCACTTGGAATGCAGAGTCAATCCGGCTCATCTTCTCAACAATCTGGTGGTCAGCAAGGTGGACAACAAGGAGGCCAGCAAGGCGGACAACAAGGAACCCAGCAGGGAGCCCAACAGAATGGACAACAGGGAGGCCCGCAATCAGGCACAAATTTGACTCCACAAGAGCAAGAACTTTTGCAACAAGCCGATGAATTACTTCGAGAATACCAAATGGCAGCTGAATTGCAAAACGCTCCTCTAAATCCCGCTGAGCGTCCTTATTTGGTAGAGCAAAATACTGAACAGTTTAGAGATGAAATTATCGAGCAAATGCAGCTTCAAGAACAATTAATGCAGCAACTGCAACAAAATCCTGAATTTCAAAACTTTGATGAACAATTATCTAATGAAGGTTTGATACAACAACCATCTTCTCTTGATGTATCTGATGATGAAACATCATTATCTGTTCCATATGAAAACGAAGAACTGTCTGCAACAATATCTGCTAACTTTCAAAATGGCCAAATAACAAACGTATCTCTTGAGCGTCCATCTGGAGAAATGGAAACTACACTATTATGGATAATTCCTCTAGTTATCGGAATCATTGCAGCTGCAATACTGATATCTAAAAGATTTACATCAAAGGAAAGAATTGTACAAACTCCAATTATAGTGAAAAATGATAGTTACACTATAAGCTATGTTGATTTGACACATGAAATGTTACGTGAAGCACAGCATTTGTATGATGAAGATCTCTTCAAAGATGCACACGAAAAACTATCACAAGCAATAAGATTCTATTATTCAAATCGCTTTTCTACAGGAGCAGAACTTACAAACATGGATGCATTACAATTACTAAGAAAAGAAAACATTCCTGAATTTGACTCTATATTGGATTCTCTTGGAATGTGTGAAATGATTGAATTTGCAAAAAATCCTACAGAAAGGAAAAAATTCATTTCCGCAATAGAAAATTTCTCACAAATAATAAAATAATTTTAAAACTTGTGATTAGATTTCTTTTATGAGCGTCTTGATGTTTGCCACATTTTCAGGTGTAAGTTCGATTTCTTTGTGTTCTGCTTTTACATGTTCTTCAATTTTCACCATCAATTCGTCTTCTGTTGGTGCGTTAGCAGACCATCCGCAATCTTTTCCTGCATCATGACAGCTGATACTTTTTGCCATGTTTGCTGATTCTTATTAAGAAACATAAAAATTTTAATCCAAAGTTATTAACTTTTTACACATTTATTAATAATATTCTACGATCATAGAACATGACGACAATGATTCAAGTAAATCTTGAAACTGAAAATGTTGACAACGCCGAAGCATGGGTAAATGAAATTGCCAATGTCTATGCAGATATGGAAATATCTGACGTAAACATATCTGGAAATAAAATTTCATTTAAAGCTGGTCTTTCTGGAATGGATGATACCACATCTGATGATATCAAACTAAAGATTGACGAGTATGCTACCATGTCTGATACACAACTCAAAAACATTTCATTCTGATAACCCAAAATTTTCATTTTTTTTATTTGATATAGTGAATTTGTATTTTTAATGAAATCTAAAGAAACAGATTGAATAATTTATCTGAATGTGCAAGCAGTAACGTAAATGCAACAACTGCGATGATCTGCTTTCCTACCATTTTAATTGCAAACATCCATGACATTTCACGAATAACTGTTAAGAATGTCACAATGCATGGAAGTAATGTTCCTGCTAGGTAAACTCCTGTCAAAATTTGTATTGCTGAAAGAGAGCTTACTAAGTTAGGTTCAGCAAGAAGTAATAATCCATCTTTTCTAATAGATCCAAATATTATTGCAAGTGATGCATCCTCTGGGAGATTGAAAAATTTCATTAGGAAACCAATCTCGACTGCAAAATAATCAATAATGCCTGTCCAGCTTATGATGGATGCAACAAATGTAATTCCCAAAAAGATTGGCAATGCCATCTTAAAGAACTGACTAATGTTTGACTTTGATTCTCTCCAAATTGCACTGGCTCTAGGTTTTTCGAAGAATACTTGTCCCTCGATTACTGGCATGTTTAACTTGATGCGATTTTTCTTTCTGCTGACTATTCTGGTGTAAAGAATAGTTGTTGCTGTCAAAAAAAGCAAAAATGGAATTACCAGCCAAGGCATGCCAGATGCTGAAAAAACAGCAATTGATGCACTAAATTGGTATGAACATGCAGAACCAAAACTTATTGCAGAAACGGTTGTTCCTCTTGTGCAACTTGAACAGGATCTACTGCTAATTACCGCAGGAACGTTACATCCAAATCCCATTACTATTCGAGTTACATCTCTTCCACTTACTCCGATTTTCTTTACTAGTGGATGAATCGCTAATGATGTTCTATCCAATAATCCAGTTGATTTGTAAATGCCAAGTACTAATGCGTATATTACGACTACCGGAGTTGCCCAAACAAAAAGAAATGGACCCATGGATAAGAATCCATAATCTCCAACAACAATGTCCATTAATGGCGATGGTAGCGTGCTAAGACTTTCTATCGGTCCTTTCAAAAGTTCTGATATTATTGGATGAATAAGCTCTCCAAAATAATTGGCTCCAATAACCGATAATATGGCCGGAGCGAGCAATAACACTAGCCCAATTAAGACTCCTGCGTGTTCTTTCTCAAGAATTGTTGATTTTGGCTTGATTGAGATTCCCGTATGAACTGTTTTGTTTGAGAATGCTCGTGGATTATTCAATGTCTCAAAAATTCTACTTTTTTGAGACTCGGTAATTCTTCGTGCATCTACTGCTGTAATGGGAATCTTAAGATCCTGTTGTAATTTTTCAAGCATGTCATCATTATTTGCATTAAATCTGTCCCAATTTGTTACTATTATCATTCCTTTCTTGTTTTTGATCAATGGGAGAAAATATTCAATATCGTCATCTATGTTTGCGGCACTAACAACAAGCAATATGGAATCGTTTCCATGTATAGATGAAATTGCAATCTTTGTTGTTTCACTGTCGGAATCAAAAACAATTCCAGGTGTATCAACAAAAGAAAATTTATCGTTGTTGTAAGATTCCTTTGAAACAGTTGAACCTTTAAAATTACTACTCTCTGCATACTTTCCAGTAAGTGATGAGATTAATTGTGATTTCCCAACTCCTTCTTTACCGATTACAATAATTTTTGGAGTTGAAGAATTTTTTAGCATGGTAAACCCTCCCATCCACACGATGGACAGAAACTTACTTCTTCTTTCCATGAATCTCCACATGCCCCACACATTTTCTTTGTTCCTTGAGACTCTTGTGTAAGATTACTTTCTAATGGTTCTAATGCTCCTGCAGTATAGTCTTGTTCTGGTGGTTCAAAAGTCTGTAAAATTTTTGGAAATTTTTGAGATATCTCAGACCATTTTTTATCTAAACGAATAGGAGATGGCAAATACTGACTCTTTAATGATTTATCACGGTATGCTTGTCCACATGTTTCTAAAACCCATCCTTCGTATCTTTCTAACCACTTCATAGATTTAAGAAGTAGTTTTAACATCAAACGTTTTTCATCATCTGTTTTTGGTATTGTACACTGTGGAATCTGATCAGGGTCCCATATCTGAGATGGAAGTGAATTAACATAAAGTAATTTTGGTATAAATTCATGACGCCACAAAAACACTGCGTCATTTTTTGTAGCAAATAGCATTCCAAAACCCCAAAGAATTATTTTATCATCTTGTTCAGTTAGTGAGTATTGGCTAGTTCCTGGTGCGTTGTTTGGTGGTTTCTGTTTGGTAAAGCCATATTCTAGTAAAAGATTTCTCTCGTACAGTATGTCTTTGCCAAAGGCGTAGATTTGTTTTGTAAAAAATCTCTGCCAATCCTTTTGAATATATTTTGGAACATATTCTGAATAACTCTGGCTATTTTCTTCTTCTGCAGAATCTTGTTTAGGTGCTTTTAGTTTTTCAACAAATTTGCCTGTTATGCTATAAGGTCGGGGTTTCATATTTCGTAATCTATAGATCTTTTGAGGAATTTTTGTATATTAAGATTCTTACCCATTATTAATAATAATTAGCATAAATATGTAAAAACTTTAATATTCTTAGGCGTGAAGTATGATATGTTAGAAGCAGTTGTTGTAGGAGCCGGACCATCAGGAATTGGTGTATCCATTATACTCCAAAAGATGGGAGTCAAGTTTACAGTTTTAGACCGTAATAATGTAGGAAGTTCTTTTCTTAAATGGCCAAAGCAGATGAAATTGCTAACTCCTTCGTTTTTCAGCAACACATTCAAAATGATAGACCTTAATGCAATCACCTACGATACTTCCCCTGCATTGACATTACAGACAGAACATCCAAGTGGACAAGAATATGCTGCATACCTAAAAAAACTTGCAGAACATTTCAAGCTCCCAATTCAGGGCAACACCAATGTAGATTCAGTAACAAAAAATGGAGATGTATTTACCATAAAAACCAACAAAGGAGAAATAAAAACTAAATATGTAGTCTGGGCTGCAGGCGAATTTCAATATCCAAAAATCCATTCATTTCCAGGTTCCAAACATTGTACACACAATAGTTTGATTTCTAATTGGGAAAATGTTGAAGGTGAGGAATTTTTCGTTGTTGGTGGCTATGAAAGCGGTATGGATACTGCAATTAATTTAGCAGCAAGAAAAAAACGTGTCCTAATAATTGACAAAGATAACTTGTTGGACAGTGAAGACATAGATCCTAGTAGAACAATATCTCCATATACAAAAGATAGATTGAGAAAAGTCAACACTGACAACCTAATAGAGTTTCATACCGGAAAAGTGATCAGGGTAGAAAAAGAAAATGATGAATATGTAATTTTCACAGAAAAAAAGAAACTTCGTTCAAAAACAAAACCAATTCTTGCTACCGGTTTCAAAGGAAGTCTTTCATTAATTAAAGGACTGTTTGACTGGGAGGATGGAAAAGCACAATTAAACTCCTATGATGAATCTACAAAAACACCTGGACTCTACGTAACAGGTCCAATGCTACAATCTCATAATATGATTTTCTGTTTCATTTACAAATTCCAACAGAGATTTGCAGTTGTTGCAAATAATATCGGCATAAAACTAAGCAAAGATGTTACTGTGATTGAACAGTACAAAAAAGAAGGAATGTATCTTGACAATCTAGAAGATGCCAAAGACGAATGTGCATGCTAAAAAAATGAAAAGTTTAGAAGAAAATCTGCAAGAGTGTATAAACGAGGTTGTCTGGGCCGAAAACAAGGAAGATACTATCTATTGGTTAGGCAGAATACACGCATTCATGAAAATGGCCGATGAGCACGATTATGAATTATCTCTTTCAGTAAAGCTTGAAAAATGTGCTATTGAAGAAAAGTAATTTTTCAGGATTTTGCTTCTCTTTCTCTTTGAGCTTTGAATTTTCCACGAAATGCAAATGCTGCAATTATAGTTCCTACAAATGGGGCTGTCCAATATAGCCACAAATTTTCTACTACTCCTGATAATAATGCTGGAGCAAGTGCCCGGGCTGGATTCATTGATGCACCTGAAATAAATGCCAAAAACAAAATATCTAATCCTACAATTCCTCCAATGGCTACGCCGCTAAATCCTCTCAAGCCTTTTGTGTACACAACATAAAAGATGACTCCCATGAGCATCGCAGATGCCAAAACTTCTACTGGAAATATCAAAAGCATGGAAAAATCAAAGTTTGGTACATTTGCACCCAGGTCTGCCTTGTCTCCAATTATTGTTAAAACAAACAATGACCCTAGTATGGCGCCAATTATTTCTGCTGCAACATAATACAAAATTTGAATTTTTGATATATGTCCTGTGATATAATACCCGATTGTAACTGCTGGATTGAAGTGTGCACGTGATACCTTTCCACATGAATAAACTCCGTTTAGAAAACAAATGAATGGCGCACCTGCATAAAACGGAA
>ERZ724566.17-NODE-17-length-25287-cov-3.845032_pt1 | contig 25287 bp, 28 predicted proteins | sample MGYA00375860_ERZ724566 | MGnify/ENA primary metagenome ERZ724566 (study PRJEB28725, sample SAMN03264853) | marine sediment metagenome | biome: marine pelagic biome; feature: marine oligotrophic desert; material: ocean water | place: Pacific Ocean:North Pacific... | reverse complement strand
GGTTTAAATGAATTTTATCTTCGTTTAGGAGCTGCTTTCTTTTTAGTAGCCTTTCGTTTAGGAGCTGCTTTCTTTTTAGTAGCCTTTCGTTTAGGAGCTGCTTTCTTTTTAGTAGCCTTTCGTTTAGATGGTCTTCTAAGATCTTTTTTCAGAGATTCTAGTTCTTCAGTTAAAGTGGCCATTTCTTTCAGTAATTGTAATTCCTTTCTGATTTTTGATACTTCATTATCAAATTCTTCTTTCTTCTTTAGTTCATCTTCTGATTGATTTTTTGCAGCTGATGAAGCTTGAACTTGTGCAGCAGCGTCAGCCTGTACTTTTTCAGCTTCTTCTACTGTCATCTCATTTCTAACTTCTTCACTTTTTTTAACATCATCATCTTTCAGTTTTCCCTCATTGGCTAATCTTTGCAGATATTCTTTCTCATATTCTAAAAGGAGTTCTTCTCTTGATTTCTCACTCATGGTTGTTTCTTGAATTGCTATGATTTAAATAATTTTTAAAAATTATTCGAGCTGTATTTCTCTATTCTATTTTAGCTACTTCTTTTCTATAATCCATCTTGAGCCAAATTGGAGTTATGATTGTGGTAACTGCTACCATAAGAACAATGGTTGTGTAAACATCTCCTGTTAACACTCCTGATGATAATCCTACTCCTGCAACAATTAATCCTACTTCTCCTCTTGAGATCATTCCTATTCCTACTCTCATTCCTGCAGTTTTATTTTTCAAAAATAGAATTGATGGTAATCCACATCCAAGTAATTTAGTCGAAATTGCAATTGCAATAACTACTGCACTTAGCATTAATACGTCTAAGTTTACCGTTCTAAAGTCTACTTGCGCACCAATTATCGCAAAAAACAACGGCGCAAAAATTAATCCAATTCTACTAATGAAATTCTCTATCTTTTCAAACACTTTTGTTGCTGATAGTGCCATTCCTACTGCAAATGCTCCTACAATTGGGGATAATCCTAAAGTTCCTGCAATTGCAGCTGCTCCAAAGAATGATGCGGTTGCTATTCCTTCTACACTTCCAGTTGATTTCCATATTCTTGGTGTAATGACTTTTGGAAGTATGAAAATGGCTGCAATCAGAATTGCTGCAAAGAATCCTAATACCTTAAGAATTGTAAATGTGACGTCAAGTAAATCAATATTGTCTATTGCCTCTGCACTTCCTAATGATGTAACGACAGATAATACTGCAATTGCCAAAATATCGTCTACAACTGCAGCTGCTATAATTAACCGAGCCTCTGGTGATTTAATTTTATTAAACTCCTTTAGTACCTGAATTGAAATTGCTATACTTGTTGCAGTAAGTGCTGTAGCAATCATCATTGCCTGTAATGCATCGTATCCAAATGCTTGAAATACTAAAAGTCCTGCAAAGAATGGAACTACAACTCCTAAGGTTCCTACTGTAAATGATGCCTTTCCACCTCGAAGAAATTCTTTTGGTGTCATTTCCAATCCTGCCATAAACAAAATTACAATTGCACCAATTTCTCCTAGGGTTCTAAGTTCTGGTCCGATTTTTAAAATTGATTCTCCTGTTTCTGGATGAAGCAAAAATGCACCTAATGCAAATGGTCCAATTATCATTCCGGCTAGTAATTCACCTAAAACAATTGGGAGTTTTATCCTACTGAATAATTCGCCCATTAGCTTTGCAGCTGCTAGTAAGATTCCTACTGCAATGATAACTTCAATGAAGCCTGCTTCTGCTGCCATTATCTAAGATTTTTAGGATTACGTCATATAAGCCAAATCTAGTAAAATTTTTTGTATTGATTTCTATGCAATTTTCAATTTATTAATAAAAACGCCCTTGTTTTTACTGATTCTGCCGATTTCATAAGATTTCGTCTTATGTTTTTTGAAAATTTTATGAATATTTTTGGCTTGATTCTCTGGAGCGATAATACAAAATCCTATTCCCATGTTGAATGTCTTGTACATTTCTTCATTTTTCACACCTGAATCTTCAATTAATTGCATCAATGCTGGAGTTTTAGGCATACTGTCCAAGTTATATCCAATTTGTTTTAGTCTCAATAATTTTGTAAATGATCCTCCCGTAATGTGTGCTAATCCGTGAATTTTACATTTTTTTACTGCTTCTAAAACTGGTTTGACGTAAATCTCTGTTGGACGTAAAAGTGCATTTCCTAAATTTCCAATTCCTTTGATATTGTCTTTAACTGAATATTTTGTTAAAAGTGCTTTACGTGCTAATGAGTATCCGTTAGAATGTAATCCTGAACTTTTAATTCCAATAATTACATCATTTGGTTTTATTTTATCTCCCAATACCATGTCTTTTTTTGAAAGCATCCCTACTACCATCCCTGCAAGATCAAATCCAAAACCTTTGCCTGCAATTAAATCTGACATTATTGCAGTTTCTCCACCTACAATTGGCATTGAGGATTTTTTTGCACCTTTGACCAATCCTGATACTATTTGTTTGAAAATTTTTTGATCATTTTTGTTTGCAGCAATGTAATCTACAAATGAAATTGGTGTTGCACCAATACAAATAATGTCATTCACATTCATTGCAATACAATCTATTCCAATTGTATCATATTTTTTCATTAAATTTGCAATCATAACTTTGGTTCCTACTCCATCAGTATGTGTTGCTAATAATTTTCCACCTGGAATTTCAACAATTCCTGCATAATGCCCAAATCCATGTGTCATCTTTGCCATTTTTTGTAAATTATGAGTTGAGCCAATTAATCTGCCAATTGCACGTTGACTTTTTTTTATCTCAGTTATGTCAACTCCTGCTTTCTTGTAACTTATTGTCATATTCAATCACCTACATGTACATATTTGAATCAATTTTTTTATGTTCCGAATATTTATCAGATAATTCTTTCAAATCTGTGCTCATCTGCTCTTTTTGTTTCTTTAAATTTTTTGTATTGATTTCTGTATCGTAAACTCTGTTAATTGCATCAATAATTGTGGCTGCTGCAACAGGATCTGGTATTGATTCGTCCGCTTTTGCAAGCAATGTAATTCCACGAATTTTCCTAATTAGACATTCATTTAGTATTCCTCCTGAAATTCCAGTAATGAATCCTTGAGGGACCATTTGGATATCATTTTCCTCCATAACTCTACACAGGTCAACTTCTGCTGCAAAAAATGCATTTCCATCGTGCTTTTTGTCGGCAACACCATCCAGCACTATAATCTCGGTTGAACCTTTTTTCTCGGCCCAATCTAGAATCGCCATGGCGATATTGTAAATCCCATCTTGACTGATTACTATCTCACAAATTATTGCACAGATACTTCCATCGCTGTTTGAATAAATCCGAAATGGATGCCTTAGTCTACCTTGCATGAATACTGTTGATGGCGGTAAATGTTTTGAGCGGAGAAAACCTACCTCTTTCATATCCAATTCGTTTATCATATGATCCACTGCTATAGTTCCAACTAATCCTGCTCCTACAAAACCAACAAAAATTGTGGGATTTTTCAACTTATTTTTTCCTACTTCGTAGATCTCTGCTTCAGGTATGTTTGGCTGCAACACTTTGTTGTTTATGTTTTGTTTAATTACTTGTTCGCTTCATCAAAAATATGACTCGTATGTCTCGTGGCATGATACGGATACTAATTTTTGGAATTGGTTCAATTCTTTTTGTACTTCTATATGCATCTAGAATATTTTGATCTAATTTTTCTCATTTATTGTAAATAATTCTAACATTACTCTTCCTTTGTCTGTAATGGTATAGATCACATTTGATCCAACCCTTTCTTTTTCTATGAATTTGTATTCTACACAAAAATGTAGATAGTTTAGAAATGACTTTTTCATTCTAATCTTTGATTTTGAATACAGGTCTGAAAATGTCATTGGGTTTGAGTTTAGTTGATACAGTAATTTCAATAAAGATAGTGTGCTGAAGTCCTTTGTTTTTGCTCTCACTGCGTCTAGTACTTGTTCGTCTCGTTGAATTATGAATCCTTCAAAACGTTCTGCAACTTCTAATGGCACATATGTCAATCTTGCTCTCATACAGTATAGTACCGTACTTTACCATATTAAGGTTAAGTCATGGTTTGTTGAGCTATTTGATCAGTTTTCCTAAACTTGGGTAAACATCATATCTATTTTCCTTGTTAGAATTGTGAAATATACGGAAGGAATGTGATTTAAACAAGATATCTTGGCATAGTTGTTGTGGACGTACTTCATATTGGAAGTGTACTCGCAGGATTAATCCTTCTATGTATTGGAGGTTATGCAATAGTTTCTGGTGGTGTTTCTCTTGCAAAGAAACTTCGAATTAGTAGTATGATTATTGGTTTAACAGTAGTGGCATATGGTACCTCTACGCCTGAGCTAGCTGCTTCATTACTTGCTGCTTTCAACTCTCACACTGAATTAATTCTTGGAAATATTATTGGAAGTAATATCAGCAATGTTGGAATGGTGATTGGAATTTCTGCCATTTTTGCACCTCTTCTAATTAGCAAAATTACTGTTAGTAGATGGATTCCGATAATGATTGGTGTATCGTTATTAGTTGTGGCTATGTCATATGATGGGGAAATCTCGCAGGTTGATGGTCTCATATTGATTGCTGCACTCATTGGATTTACAGCTTATACTATCAAAACTGTCAAAAAACAAAAGATTCAACAAAATGAGACCGTCGAAAATGATGAGCTTGAAGGGGAATATTTCTTATCAAAATATAAAATTGAAACTTATCCTCAATCGATTGGTCTGATAGTGGCTGGAGTGATACTGCTGTTTATTGGCGGCCATCTTACAGTTGATGGTGCTGTAAATATTGCTGAAACTTTGGGATTATCCCAACTAGTTATAGGAGTTGTAATTGTTGCAATTGGTACATCACTTCCAGAATTAATCACATCTATTATCGCAATAGCAAAAAAACAAACCGATATTGGTGTAGGAAATATTGTTGGTAGTAACATATACAATATTTTATTGATATTGGGGGTTTCTTCTGCTATAGTTGGAATACCTGTTGTACCTGATGTATTTTCTAATTATTACATAATGATTGCATTTAGTCTTGTTTTATTCATTGGATTTAGAAAATATATTCCAAGAGTTGTTGGAGTTGGTCTTGCAATAGCATTTGTGGTATATCTTGCAAGTCTTTTAGTTTAATTTTTTCTAGGATTTTGGTATTGATATTTTTTGATTTTAATTAATTCAAAATATGAACCAAACTTCTTTGTATCTTCAACATCATCCAATCCTTCTGAACCTGTAGGTTCTACTTGATATTCTCTGATTTTCTTATATGTTGTATCTCTTTCAGCAGGAATTCTTCCTATGCTTCTGATCAAATGTCGTATTTCTTTTGGTCTTAACAGCTGACCAAATTCAGCACCTGCTGCAGTTGATATACTTTCGTTGACTAATGTTCCTCCGAAATCATTTGCACCCCAATTGAGAAGTAATTGTGAAAACTTTGGTCCTTCTTTGACCCATGACATTTGGATATTATCTATTACATTGTTTAGCATTATTCGTGAGATTGCATGGACTAGAAGTGCATCATTTGAACTTGCACCTTTTCTGATACCCTCATGAAGTTGATGTTTATACATTGGTGCTTCTGAATACACAAAATTAAGCGGAACAAATTCTGTAAATCCTCCTGTTTCTTTTTGAATTTCACGAATTGTATCCAAATGATTGACTCTATGTTCATTTGTTTCTAAATGACCAAACATCATCGTTGATGTAGATTTTATTCCCATCTTATGTGCAGTTTTTATTACGTTTGTCCAGTCTTTGACTGTAATTCTGCCTGGAGAAATTTTATCGCGTAGTTTTTGATTGAGTATTTCTGCTGCAGTTCCTGGAATCGTATCTACTCCTGCATCTTTTAATCTACTTAGATATTCTTTTGTTGAAATCTTAGATCTGGTTGCACCATAAAGAATTTCTTCTGGAGAAAATCCATGTATGTGTATATCTGGAACCTCAGTTTTAATTTCTCTACAAATATTCTCGTACAACCCTGCATCCATATCAGGTGGAAGTCCTGCTTGGACGCATACTTCTGTGGCTCCATAGGTGTATGCTTCTTTTGCTCTTCTTGTAATTTCTTCAATAGGTAGTGTATATCCTTCTTCTTCTCTAAAATCTCTACTAAATGCACAAAAGCCACATTGTTTTATGCATACATTTGTGAAATTGATATTTCTATTAACAACATACGTTACTGTATCTCCTACCTTCTCTTTTCGTAAATAATCTGCAACTCTACCTACAAGTTGAAAATCAATCCCTTTTGCATCAAATAGAACTAATGCTTCTCTTGAGGTAATATCTTTTCCAGAAATTGCTTTATTGAGAATAGCTGCAATTACTGGGTCTGCATACTGCAAAATTCCGTCTACATCTTTATTTTCTAAATTCATTTCCAGTAACTCTCTTCTACATAATTTTCTTCATCAGCAATTAAAGATATTCTTTGTTTCAATTCATTATTAACTAATGGAATAAATTCCGGATATACTGGAAATCGTGCTTTGAAGGAAAAACCCAAGTCATTACATTTCTTTTCAACATTTTGAATATTTGGCCATGAAAATTCTGGGTTTACATAATCCGATGTTATTGGGGAAATTCCTCCCCAATCATTAATTCCTGTACTTAAAAATTCATGATAATTATTCGGTGACAAATTTGGCGGAATCTGAATATTTGCGTCTGGCATCAAAATTCTGCATAATGCGACAACTGTCTTGAAATAATCTTCTTTTGGTGTGTTGTGATTAGACATCAATGTTTCTGGTTTTGGATGGAAATTTTGTAAAATGATTTCTTGAATGTTACCATATTTTTCATGAATCTGTTTAATATCTAAAATTGATTGAATACATTCTTCCATGCTTTCTCCAATTCCTACTAAAATTCCAGTTGTCATTGGAATTTTTAATTCTCCTGCATTTTTCAAAACATTTAATCTTACTTTGGGTTCTTTACTTGGTGCATCTTCATGAGGCATTCCTTTTTCTCTTAATCGTGCACTAGAATTTTCAAGCATTATTCCCATGCTTACATTACTTTTTTGAAGTTCTTTCATTTCACTTTTGGTAAGATTTCCTGCATTAGTATGTGGAAAAACACCTTCATTCAGTACAATCTCAGAACAATGAATCAAATATTCTGCTGTCGATGAAAAACCTTCATTCTTTAACCATCTTTTTGCTTCTGAATATTTTTGTTCAGGTCTTTCACCTGTAACAAATAATGCTTCAGTACAATTGTATTTCTTTGCAAGTTTCGATAATTCTTTTACTGTCTCTAAATTCATCATTGATAATTTTGCATCATTTGGTTCTGCCTTGTATGTGCAATACGAACACGTATCTCTACATAGATTAATTATGTTGAAAAATGCCTTTTTTGAAAAGCTGATTCTTTTTCCTTTTCTCTCATTTCTCAAATTAGATGCAGTATCAAAAATAGTTTCTTTTGGAACCTCTTTTAACAATTGAAGAATTCCTTCTTTTTTGATCTCCTTTAATTCGTTAATTTTATGAATAATTTCAAAATCAAATTGTAATTCACTCATTGCTTAAAAATTCAGTATGGTCTATTTAATTTTGTAGAAATGCTATTGAGGTCTTTCCTCAAGAACCATGGTCAATTCTAAAATCTCCCCACCTCTATTGACAGAAAGAACCATCTCATCCCCTACAGATTTTTCTCTTTGTAAGTGAACCAATATGTCTGAGATTTTTCTAACAGTTTCTCCATCAATTGATAATATTATATCGCCATCTAGAGCAAATTCTCTTCCATCTGTCTCTTTTGTTTCTGTAACTCCTAGCAATCCTGCAGTCTCTGCAGGACTTCCTTCAATTACTGATACGACCAAAAATCCTTTGGAACTATTCAATCCTCTTACTTCGGCAAGCTCTGGGTCCACATCTGTTCCTGAAATTCCCATCCATGGATGCTTAAACTCTCCATCTTGAATTAAAACTGGAACCACTTTTTTCACCGTATTTGCTGGGACTGCAAATCCAATTCCTGAAAATTCTCCTGTTGCAGATTGTATGGCTGTATTAATTCCAACAACTTCTCCTTTCATATTGATTAAAGGTCCTCCTGAGTTTCCAGGATTTATTGCAGCATCAGTTTGTATTACATCTGGAATTGAATATCCTGTTTCTTGTGGCAACAATCGTCCCATCTGACTTACAATTCCTGATGTCATGGAACCAGATAATCCAAATGGATTTCCTATAGCTGCAATTTTTTCACCAACTTTTAGTTTTGATGAATCTCCAATTTTGATTGGTTGCAGGTATGTATTGGTTGGTTCAACTTTAACAACTGCAATGTCCAGATCTCTGTCAGTACCTATGACATTGCCAATGTATGCTTCTCCATCGAGAAATGTGATCATCACTCTTTCTGCATCTTGCACAACATGTTGATTAGTTATTACATATCCTTCATCTGAATATACAAATCCTGAACCCATTCCTCCATCAGATTCACCTCTTACAACGCTCACTTGTACAATGCTAGCTTCAGATTTTTCAAAAATATCAATTAGTGAATATTCATAACTTCTTTCTATTCCTGTTACTTCTCCTACAGTTTCACCATAATCTCCATTTGTAACAATTAGTTCACCCGAATCATTATTTGTGATTGAATTGAATGAAACAAAAACTGCAAATATTATTGCTGCAGTTGCAATTACTCCTCCAACAACAATTCCATTATTTGCCATAACAAAATTATGTTTGATTAAACTATAACCCTTACTGATTTTTGCTACAATATATCATACTTTGAGATAGTTTTGAGAAAATTCTTTGACTGAATATTTTCTTCCTCTCCACGATACTGCTGAAGATTTGTTTGCATGCAAGATACCTGAAAGAAAACCAAGTACTACAATTATTCCTCCAATAGGTGCACATGTTGAATTTATTATGCTTATGTTTAATCCCATTTTGGCTTCCATCACAGATGCTGAAAAAATTGTTATTGTTGAAATAATTGCAGAAATCAACAAAGTTGTGAATGATATGTTTGGTTCAAATGCAATTATTGAATATCCCAATAATGGAATCGGCATAAATAAAATGAATAGTACGGCAAAAAACACTCCTACCGCTGTTGAAGAACTCTGATGATACAATGGAACCATTAGACGTTTCAATCCATTCCACATCTCTTTTGCACTTCGTGAATACAATGCTTCAATCAAGTGTTCACCCCTGACCATCTTTAATGCATAACCTGACTCTTTTGTAATCTTGCCCAATGCGCCATCTTCAATTATTTCTTGTTTGACCTTCTCATGGGTTCCAATTTCTTCGTACACCTTTCGTTTAATCACAAAAAAACTTCCAAAAAAATACCCTACCTTCTTTTTTGGGTTGTTCACATTTAGGGCAGAATATCTTGAATGCAGAAATGTTGATAGCATTGGTAAGGTTATTTTTGTAATTGTATCAATACAACGAAGTCTTGGAATTACTGTTAATGCATCAAGGTTCTCTGATTGTAGGTGCGATACTGCTAATGTGATTACATTTTTTTTAAATTTTGTATCTGCATCTGTAAATAACAATATCTCTCCAGTAGCTTTTCTGAATCCTTCCATACATGCCCAGTTTTTCCCCATCCATTTTTCAGGTTTTTCTTTTGCACTTACGTGAATGATCTTTGAATTTTCTTTTGAAAATTTCTCAATTATCTCTCCTGTTTTATCTTCTGAAGAATCATCAATTGCTATAATCTCAAAATTTTCATAATCTTGTGAACCTAGAGTTTCTAAACATTTTGAAATAAACTCTTCTTCATTTCTTGCTGGTAAAATAACTGATACCTTTGGGGTTGTTGTACTTTTATTTTCAAATATATCTAAAAATGGTGTTTTGGTAAATGATTGATACATAGAACTCAATAATGAAAGCCATGCCAAAAAAACTCCTACTAAAATTACTGTAAAAATAAAATTAAAAACATCTATGAAAATGTCTGCCATTAATTTTCAACTTCTTCTTTAATTGCTTGCAATGCTTGCTCAGTTCCACTTTTGATATGTTTTTTAATTATGCCTGTGAACATTCCCATTTTTCCAGAAAGTTTCACATCCCATACTGCTTCTAATTCACATGAATTTTCCATATCTTTCAATGTTAGAATTTTTTCTCCTACTATGACCCCTTCTGTGAAAACTGCTTTAATTGTCTCTTTTGGAACAATTGTTACGTCTTGTAGGCATTTTTGATCACGAAATGCAATTGTAATCTCTCTTGATATTTGATTGCCATTTTTTGAAATGTTTCTAACTTCTTTCGTACCTTTCCAAAACTTTGGTTCATTATCGATATCTGATATTACATCCCAAACTTTTTCTTGGGTTGCATTAATTATTACAGATGTTTTAATTTCTGCCATATTTTCACCCAATTACTCGAAAATATTAGGTTTATCAAATTTTTTCTGCCAATTATGGTCCATAAATTTAGAAATTAATTTTAAACCGTCAATATTTGATGCATTATGGATGATATCTCATACGATGATTTCTCAAAATTAGATCTACGTGTAGCAAAAATTGTATCTACCGAAAAAATTCCTGAAAAATCAAGAATTATCAAAGGTACAATTTCTTTGGGAGATGAAGAACGTGATGTAATAATTGGAGGCGCTCAATTTTATGACCCTGAAGATCTAATTGGGAAAACAGTAATTGTTGTTGCAAATCTAGAACCTAAAAAAATGGCTGGTGTTGAATCAAATGCAATGTTATTAGCTGCTGATATTGACGATAAACCATTCTGGCTAACTGTCAGTGATGATGTTCCTGCAGGAACAAAAATCAAATAATTACTTATTCGTAAACCATTAATTTTTTTTCTTCTAAAAGTGCGTGTAAATTATTAACTGAACGGTATACGTCCTCTTCTTTTTTTGCACCTGTACAAACAAGCTTTCCTGAAGAAAATAACAAAATGACTGTTTTTGGATCAAGCATTCTGTGAATCAAACCTGGAAATTGTTCTGGCTCATACATGCTTCTTGGTAGCGTTCTAGCTGCTTGCTCAAGATGAATTCTTCCTCCTAAGTTTATTGAAGCAACAATATTCTGAATTGTTACCACTGCATTTTTTTTAACCTTGATTTTCCCTTTTCTTAATTTTTCAACAACTGTCTTTACAGCATTTTTTGACATTTGTTCTGATTTTGCACCTGTACATACCATCTTTCCTGAAGTGAAAATCAGCGTAGCTGTTTTTGGGCTTTTCAATCTGAAAACTAGTCCTGGAAACTGATCTGGGTGATACTCCACATCTGGAAACTTTTTTGTTATATCGTTAAGATCCATTTTCTGGTCTACTGTAGCTGATGCCACTACATTTTCAATACTGATGATAGGCTTTGTCTGTGGCATATCACAATTTAAAAAATATCATTAATAAAAATACTCGTGAAATGACTCATTTTTACTCTTAATTACATGGATATGATTAAATTACAAAATCAAAGTAATTGATTATTGGAAATTTTAGGTTATAATTTTGATGAATTTTTGGCATGGGTTGGTGAAGATACTGACACACTAATGATGCTCATATGGATTCTTCCTGTCATAATTTTTGTTTTTTATGGACAACGAATACAGCTTATGATTTCATCAAATGAAATTAAAAAAGACATTGGAAAACTAGACGAATACACTACATCTACAAAAAAGGACTTTCTGAATTATGTAAAAAATAATCTTACCTCAAAATCTGACCCTTCAAAAAAGTTGGACAGCTTTTTTGATTATTTCACAATTATGCCTGTAGATATGGATCCTAATGGAATTATTACAAAAATCAATCATCTGATTCGTTCAAGGGAAGATTTCATTCGATTACAAATTAATGGAATGTTCTCTAATTTGTCATCTGTGGAATTATCTAAACTCCAAAATTTATTGGAAATAGTTACTACATTACAATTATTCCATAAACATACTCGTCATCTTTATCTCACTGCAAAAAAACAAAAAAACTTCCCATTAATTTTACCATTACAAATGATGATTCCATTTATCATGGAAGAAGCTCTTGCTTTGAAAGATGCAATGCCTGCAATCAAAAATGGTCAACCAATTGGTGATGGCATTGGACCAATGATTGTCGGACAAATGATGTTGGGTACTACTAAAGAATCGGCCGCATTTGAGACAGTCTGGTCAAAAACAACTTTTGAAGATAGAGAATTATTCTTAATGAAAGCTGAAGGCCCAAATGCAACTGTTGGCCGTCCAGGAGATGGACTTGAAAAAATAATCTCAATCAAAAAACCTGATCTTGTAATCATGATTGATGCCTCATTAAAACTTGAAGGTGAGGATTCTGCATCTATCGCAAAAGGTTTCGGCGCTGCAATTGGTGGTATCGGAACTGAGAGATTCAAAATAGAAGAAATTGCCACCAAAAATAATATTCCAATTCTTGCTCTTGTTGTAAAACAATCAATTCATGAAGCAATCACTCTGATGACTGAAGATATTGCAAATAGTGCAAAAACTGTAAAAGATGAACTTCATCAAATGATTCGAGAAAATACTACTTCTGGCCAATCTGTTCTTGTTATTGGTGTAGGAAATACTATTGGTGTCTCACAATGAGCAAATCGACAAATAAAATTTTTACATGTTATACCTCTACGGAGTGTAATTCATGTAAAATCATTAAAAAAAGAAAATTCACTGATGGTGATATCGTCTTCGCTACTGCTGAAAATTGTTCTGAATGTGATGGAAAAATGGTTATCACAAAAATTTTCGGCGTAGCTATGGATTAGTGGTTATTGTCACTCCATTCTCATTTGGAATGAATGTGTGTTCTGCTTGGGCAACCCTTTGACCGTTTCCCTCTACTAGTACTGGATATGCATGGACTGCTTTTTTCTTCACTAAAATTTCTAAAATTCTTTTGGCATCCTTTTCTTCCCATTTCTCAAGTAACCATCTTAATGCAAATGGCAACATATTGAAATTATTCCATATGTAATTTAACATCTCATCTGCCTCTTTATCTTTAGTTTTCTTTCTTGATGCTAGAGCAAAAATATTTTTTACTTTTCCTTCATGAACAAATCCTAGTCCATCTCCTGTTGTCACAAATGGTTCACACGCAAATGCTTGTTCACTTGGAAAATTAAAAGAACCAATTGACCAAATATTTGGAACTGATTTTCCTGCATGAATTGTATACTGTTCTAAAGAATGTCCACTTAGATTTGCAATTGGAATTAATCCTAACTCTTTGATAGTTTTCTCAATTGTTCTTCCAACATCACTTGATTTAATTCCTGTTTTCATCATTGACATTGCATTTTTTAATGCAGATTCTGCACCTTGTACAAGCGTATCAAATTCTGGATTGTAACAAACTGTTACCGCAGTATCTGCAATGTACCCATCAATTTGTGCACCAAGATCAATTTTTACAAGATCATCTTCTGTAATTGTCATTTCATCATTCGGTTCTGCTGTATAATGTGCCGCTACTTCGTTAATACTGGTATTTACCGGGAATGCGCATTTGGCTCCTCGTTTTTTGATCTCTCCTTCTACATGTTCATAAATCTCATATACCGTTTTCCAACCCAATCTGTTTTTCTAACATTCTCTCTAACTTCTCCTGCAATTTTTCCTGCTTTGATATAATCATCAAGTCCCATACGCTACGTTTGATTTACTCAGTTAAGATTCTATTGTTTAAATTGGGCAATTGTTTTTGTTCGCTGGGAGCGTGGTCTAGCTTGGTATGATTCTGCGTTTGGGACGCAGAGGTCGCGCGTTCAAATCTCGCCGCTCCCATTTTACATATTTATACAAAGAATTATGATATTATTCGCTGAACGATGAAGAAGAGTTAGAGTATGGACAATTGAATGAAATAATCTATTGGCTCTGAGTTTGGCATTAACTTTTTATCAATATGTGAGATTGGAACATTACTTGGCTTTCAAAAGAAAAGATTTTCTATTAATTGTTGGAGTTCTTTTTTTTCTAATTGGATTGATGGGAGTTGGGCTTCCTCCAATTTATGCAATAAGCATGTCATTAACCATATATTTTGGAATTCGTATTTTTGTAGGACGTAGGAAAAAGATGATTGAAGAATCTGTAGGTGAAGGAATATGTGTAAAATGTGGTTCAAAAATTGAAAATAAAAAATGTCCAATATGTGATAGAAAAAAATTCAAAAATGTATGATTTCTACGAGCGGTTTATACTGATTCATGCCTAATTTCTCATATTGACCTCAAAAAGATATAAGACTTTGACAAACGGATCAACTTTTTCTCAATTTGATTCTATTATTGCTAAAAAAAGGAATATGAGTAGTAAATGCATTTGAAAAATCCTCTATTATTTGGCCTAATGGCGATTTTATTACTAGCTGGTACTATAACCCCTGGAATGTCACAAAGCTCCTTTGATTCAAAAATTTTAATTAATGAAGTTGAAACTAATCCTGCTGGTTCAGACACATCTGAATTTGTCGAACTTTACAATCCAACTCCAATAGACATTGATGTTAGTGGATGGACAATATCTCCTTCTGCAACTTGGAAAACATTAGAAATTCCTGACGGTACAATCATCGAGTCAAACTCATTTGTTGCTTTGACACATGTCAATTTCTGGTTTAAAGACTTTGGTGAAACTATTACACTTCGTGATACAACTGGTAATCTAATTGATGAAACTCCATTAATCGAAGATTTAGAAAATAATAATTTTTCTTGGCAACGAACTACTGATGGTTTTGACACAGACTCTACTTCTTATTGGGAATTGACACGAATGACACCAAATTCATCTAATGGAAAACTTGTTGAGATTGAAGAAAGCGTATTTTCTTTATTTGCAACACTTGGTGATGATACTGAATATGTGTTTAATGAAACTGTAACAATTGCTGGAACTGTATCTGAAGAATTGTTTACTAGCATGTCTACTCCTGAAATGATTAAAATCAACATACAAGGTCCAAATTATTTCAAAAATCTTGCTCTATTTCCTGATCGAGATCTAGGTTTTTCAACAACATTGAATCTTCAAAAAGTTTTAGGATTTAACCAAGGTAGTTATGATGTAAAAGTTTCTTACGGCGAATACGCCTCAGAATTAACTTTCTCCATAAACATTGAAGATGATTCATCTGTTTCTGAATCCGTAAAAAATAATCTAGAAATTTCTACCGATAGGGAATCTTAGATTCCTGGTGAAATTGTAATATTGAAAGCAGACACTAACTCTGAAATACAGTATGGTGGACTAGATTACACTGTAACCAACCCAAACCAAGAAATTGTTTTTGAAGGAACCATTTTTCCAAATGAAAGCTTTTCAAGAGTATTCCAACAAGGTGCAGGAGAGTTATTTGCATTTTCAACTCAATTATTCATGGGAACTGTAAATCCTGTATATGGCACGTATACAATTGAAGGTACATACAAATCTCAAAATCCACGTTATTATTCATCTGAAGATGTCATAAATGCAAGTGCCAGTTTTGTCTTATCTGAAGATGTAAAAGAAGATGTTTTAATCTCGATATCTACTGATAAAGAAATCTACTCTGTTGGTGATATCATAAAAGTCACTGGCAGGAGTAATGATATCTGGGTTGAAGATCTTGAATTACGTGTAATGCAAACTGGTATTTTATCATCATCTGCAATAGGTGCTGATGCAAGATATCATGCACCTGATCCATTTGATTTACAAGATAGAGTAAGATTGAATGGAGATGGAACCTTTGAATATGAATTTAAAATTGTTGAAGATAGTTCTGCTGATGAAAATTATGCAAGCTCATTTGGAGATTACAAAGTAGTTGTTTCTGAATACTTTGGAGATGGAACAACATCTTTCAAAGTAGTTGAGGATCCTGAATCATTTGTTGATGTAAGAACTCCACTTGGACTAAAATCTGATAAATCCACTTATGTACTTGGTTCAAGTTTAACATTGACTGGAAAAGTTTTGGATTACCACCAAGCAGAAATCAGTAACAACATGCGCAATTCTATAGAAATAACTTTTAGTGATTCTTCTGGGGCTACAGTAGACTATGTTTTTGATAAAAATAATGCAAGTAATGACGCAGCAAAAGGAAATGCCGGTGCTGCATCCAAACCTATAGTATTTACTGCATATCCTGACTCTGTAGGAGGTTATCAAGTGGATGTAGTATTACATCCAATACAATTTGATTACGGAATTTACACTGCAAAAGCTGTACATCCATTTTCTGGCACATCCGAATCCATTACATTTGAAATAAAATCTGCACAATCTGATATTATTCCTGAAGTTGTATCTCAAGAGCCACTTACAATGGAAATCTGTAAAAGCAATCGTGCACATGTTGATGAAATTCTAAAAGATTTGAGAAGTATAGGTAAAGGTGAAATTCCACCTTCCATGGAATCTGTTGTATGTGGCGAAAATTTAACATTTGAAGTAGGTGATAAATTAGTTGTAACTGGAAAAGTAGTTCCAAAAACTGGTGTTGAATTAGATCAATCATCTACTAGAACTAGTGGTCAGACACAAGGTGGTTCCTCTTACGCAACTAATTATGCACAAGCAATGATGAATTATGTTGAAGTCTCAATACCTTACCCTCGTTCAATGACTGTTTCTGGTGCAGCATCTGTACAAACCATACCTGATGCAGATGAAAATTATACTGGTGGTGGTGGTACTGGTGAAGGTGGTGCCTATTATTACGATGATGATGGAAATGTCATTCGTGGTGATGAAGATAAAAAAACATCCAGAACTGATGATGCAAAACGAACTGGATATGATGGAACTATAATAATGAAAACGCAAAAACTTCTTCTAACTGATATGCGATACAAGGCATATCCTGATGCAGATGGAAATTATGCAACAGTCTTTGAGTTACGTGCAGGTGTTTTCAAGGATGGTATTTATGCAGTAAAAGCTGATTACTTTGGTTATCATGATGAGACTTCTGTGAAAATTACTGACTCTTCACTAAAAGGTGGATTGGAACCTTCAATATCTGTAAACTTGGAAAAGGATGAATTCACTTCTGGTGACACAGTTCGCATATCCGGAAAAATTGAAAATATCTATTATTCTGATAGTGTATCTGCAAGGGTAGATCTACCTAACGTTTCAGAAATTAACTGCTTTGAAGGTCAACAATGTGGATTTGGAAACTCTGAAAAGAAGATAAGAGTTACAGAAGGTGTTAGTGGTCCAGGATTTTTCTGGAATTACAAATTACCTAAAGATGCTCCTTTGGGATTATACACAATAGTCGTCGATACTCATTTCGGTGAATTTGAAAAATCATTCTTTGTAGTAGATGAATCTGAAGTAATTGGAACACCTACTCCAGAAGCAACTATTTCCAAAAAAATTATTGAAAAATTCAATAGAATTGCTGATGATAAAATCCCAATTATATTAACTGAAAAATCTACTGATGATTCAACTTTATCGCCTCGTGTAATTCAAGGTTCATTGTTCACTTCTGCTAGAGGTGAAGAATCTGATGTAAATCTCAGAATCACTACTTCTGCAGGCCAATGTGTAATTGGTCAAGGTTCTGATTGTTTAGTAACTGAATCAACTAGAAAACCAGGTGCAATTTACTCAATTGTTACAATTGATGATATCAATTATAAAATTAGATACAGCGGAGATGATGTTAGATTAGAAAAATTCTCAATTGTACCTGAAGATTCTTCTTCAAAAATTGATATTGATAACTGGAATGTAGAAATCATCAAAGATGAGCAACCATCTAGATTCTATTACAAAGTATCATACGTAGCATTAGAGTAAAACACAAAACCTTCTCTAAAATTCTCATAATATGAAAATTAATCTCTTAATGTTCTATCAAGATGATCCAAAAAAATGCACAGCTGCCAAATTAATAAAATTTGGATTGGCAAAAAAAATTACAAAATCTCAATCAAAAACTGCGCTTTTACATCCATTTGCTCAAAAAACACTATTCAATCACGAAAAGTCATCTTTCAACTCTATTACTGGAATTGATTGTTCCTGGGCTCTGGCAGAAGAAGTTTTCCAAAAAAATTTTGTTGGAGTGGCTAGAAAATTACCGCCTCTTTTGGCAGGAAATCCCGTAAATTATTCAAAAATCAACAAGTTGACTACAGTTGAAGCAATAGCAGGAGCTGCCTTCATCTTAGGTGAGGAAGAATTATCTCAAAAACTACTTGAAAAATTCAACTGGGGTCATACATTTTTGGAATTAAATGAAAACCTCTTACATGATTATCAAAAAGTGAAATCTGAAGATCAAGTAAATGAAATAATACGTGAATATGGCTATGCTATATAATTAAGAAAAAATTAAGTTATTCAATGGATAAAACCTCAAAATTATTTGATGTATGGGCAAAGACTGGTCGCTCCGAAGAAATGGAAAAAGGACATGGCACCACGGTAAATCAATTCTGAGGCAAACTCTCACTGAAAGAGAAATTCAGATTTCTTGATATTGGTTGTGGTAATGGCTGGGTAGTACGAAAAATGTCACAAAAGCCATCTTGTGTAAAAGCAATTGGAATTGATAAAAGTAAAATGATGATTAAAAATGCAAAATCAAAAATTTCCTCTACAAAAGAAAGTTTTTTTGTTACTGATCTTGAATCATGGGATACAAAAGAAAAGTTTGATGTAATTTTTTCTATGGAATCGTTATACTATTCTGTACCGATGGAGCCTGCATTGGAAAAGGTATTCAAATTACTCAAAAAAGGAGGGACTTTTTACTGTGGAACTGATTTTTACAGTGATAATACTCTGACGACTAGATGGGTAAAAGACATGAATATTCCAATGGATTTACGTTCTGAAAAAGAATGGAAAAAAATGTTCAGAGAGATTGGATTTACTACTCGCTCAAAACATGTCACAGATCCAAAAAATAAATCCAAATGGAAACGTGAATTTGGAACTCTATTTGTTATTGGCAGAAAGCCTTGATCTTCTAATTACTAAAACTGCAATTATACTAAAAATAGGAATAATCAATAATACATACCAATAATTTGTTTCTGATTTTTTTATCTCAGTCATCATTTCCGTCTTTGGAACTTCTTTATCGTTTGAAACAATTATGAAACTTTTTGAATATTCATATGGTTTCAATACATTTTCTGATGCTGCAAAAATTTTGATTGTATGAACTCCTTCAATTATCTCTGAACTTTTATCTAGATTGATACTTGCTTCACCATTCATTATCTCTTTAATTCCATTTAGAATAATTTCACCTTTAGAGTCTACAATAAAGTAGTGAATTTCAGATGCATTTTCTGCCGAAACACGAATCTCTTCATCTGAATTTATTACATATGGTTCTGAAAATTCAACCGAATTAATTGATGGAAATTTGACATTTTCAAACTCTTTCCATTTTCCTTGCTCAAAAACATAATTTCCATAATCAAATGATTTGATAACTATTGTTCTTGAATCTGGGGAATATCTGTCTAGATAAAATGGGCCATTACTAATCACGGCATGATTGTTTTCATCAATCCATTTTTTACTTGAATCATATCTAATATTTTGAAAATCATTTTGTGGATTAAACTGTATTAGTGCATCAGGCGTATGTTCATTTTTCTCAAAAGTATCTAACTGCATTTTAACCTGATTTGCATCATTTGGAATTATCAAAGAAAGCCAATTGATATTTTTTGTAATTGATTCTGTTCGTGAAAATGAACTTTTTCCATCCATTACAATTTTTTCCATTGATGCCATGATTTCCCAAGGCATACTACTCCAAACGCTTCCCCATGATGCAATCTCTCCTGAATCAAAATGCCAAAAATCAGTATACACCTCTATTGTATTTTCATCAATTATACGAATTCCCTTCAATGTGTTCAAAATTTGAGATGCTTGTGGTGAAAAATCCGCATCATACGTTCTGTCATCTTCTGTTCTTTCTGAACCCCATTCTGATAGGAAGTATACTGAATAGATTATGTCATTCATGTCCATCTCTGGACCATGATGCCATTGGTTGAACTTCAAATCATAAGTAATCTTACTTTTTGCAGAAATCTCATTTCCTACCTTATCCCACATTCTTGAATCAGGGTTCCACATTATTGCATCATTTGGAACTTGTACCGATGAATTAATTCCATTTGTTTCTACCTCCCATGAACTTCTAATTGGAATCATCTCTCCTGAAAATGGGTGTCCTGTTAAAATTGGGTCAGAAATTGAAAGCCAAATTTGATTACTGTATGTATCTCCTAATCCTCCAATAGGATTCCATGCTGCTTGGTAAATCTGTTTTACACCGACATCTAGTGTACCTGAATCCGTCCTAACATTAATTGGTGTAAATCTACTTGGAACTCCTGCTCCCAATGCATTGATTATTCCATCTACATTTTCATTTACAACATATTGATCAATTTTACTTGCAAGAAATATCCGAACTGATTCGTTTACTCCTTCCTTCATTGCATCTTTGATAATACTTGTTCTTTCATCTTTATCATTAAATTCTCCAGAGTAAATTCTCTGAGTTAATTCATCTAGTTTCTCATTTTCATAGTTCCAGTTTGCTGGGTTATTGTTTCCAGGCATGCTTGAAAACCATGGAGAATACATCTGAGCAAGTGTTACTGAATCATATCTTGTAAAACCTGAACTCCCCCATCCTTCTGTGTATAAACTCCATTTTTGTTCAGCAGGATTTGAACCATAAACTACAACGTATGCCTTATTCAAGTCTCCAAACTCTTTATTCACCTTAAACCCAATCTCTTCTAACTCTGATGATAGAATTTCTCCTATTGCTTTTCTAACAGGATCATCACTTCTAATAAAAAATGTAATTTCTATTGGTTCATTTTCATAATTCCATATACCATCAATTTTTTCTGCTCCTTTTGCAATCAATTCATCTGAAATTATGTTTTCAGCAAATGATGGATTGTACCTAAATTGAAACGTCTCAATAACATCCAAGACTCTCAAGTATTCAGCAGAAAAACTTCCATAATTTGAAAACATTGGTGTTCCATAACCTCCTAACAACTCATTTACAATCAAATTTCTATCAACTAGAAAATTTACAGCATATCTTACTTCTTGAATTGAAAATGGATTGAAGGGTCCTTCATCTGTTGGATTCAATAAAATACTATAGTACCCTCCAGTTGACTCGTACACTTTCAACGTGTCTCTTGATTCAGAATCCTCTAATCTATCTGAAGAAATTCTGTAATAGTACATATCCAGATTTCCATTTTTTACTTCTTCTAAGGCTGTATTTTCATCAAGATATTGAATAAATTTTATTTCATCCACATACGTACCTTTTTGAGCAAATGCTGTTGGGATTATGGATATTAAACAAATAATGAGAATTATCTTGAAAATTTTCAACTGTTTCAACTAATGCATCACCTTGGATAAATTTTAGCATTTTAATACAATTGTAATTGATCTGAATCATACATGAATCCAAAATTGGCTGTAAAAGGAATTAATGGTATAATTGAAGGTGGAATAAGCGTAACAGATTTCGCAGTTGTTACGGAATTAGATGAAATTAGTGCAAAAGAGTTGTTGTATACGTTGGTCCAAAATGGGATTGGCACGTGGAATGATGATTTGGTAGATTTTGATATTCCTCACGATAGACTTCAAACCGCATTATTTGCAATCACTCTTGGTGCAACAATTGAAGATGTTTCTGAATATCTTACTTGGAGAGATTTTGAGGCAATCACCGGAATAATTCTTGAAGAAAATGGCTTTGACGTAACAAAAAATCTAGTCTTGACAAAACCTAGAATGGAAATTGATGTGATTGGAAAAAAAATGAATCTTGCATTATTGATAGATTGCAAACATTGGAAAACTATGAGCAAATCTGCATTAGATGAAATTGTGAAAAAACAGATTGAACGTGTCAAACGGTATGTTGCTGATGAAGACATCACTGCATTACCTGTAATAGTTACACTTCATCAAGAAGGAACTCAACTTGTTGAAAATGTACCAATCGTACCTATAATGAAATTGCCATCCTTTTTAGATGAATTTGTAGGAAATCTTGGTTCTCTAAAATCTATAGAAAAATAGACATTGCAAAAAGACCTGCATCTGCTAACAAACACCACTTTGTGATGCTCATTGTTTTATCCATTACCTTTGAATAATCTGAAAATATTGTCGGTCCCATCACTTTGACATTTGTTTGGTGTTCTAATACCTCAAATGTTCCCTCTTTGATTTTTGATTCTGCATTTTTTGCTAATTCTAAATACCAGTTTGCTAGATCATTTGGTTTTGACAACATTCCTAATTGGAAATATCCATTTCTATTTCTGGCACCGCTTGCTGTATAGTGTGTATCTGATGTACAAATCTCAATCAACTCATATCCATTATTTGCAAAGTGTGTTACAATCTGTTCTCTTACTCCATTTTCCATATTGTTGGCATCTGCCCATCCTAAGAAGTAGTTCTTATTGTTAATCTCTAGACATAAAGTTGCAATTCTTCCCTCAGCAATATCATTTTGATTCAAATTCATTTTTTCAGAATTTTCAAAACCAAACTTGAAGGAATGACTCTCTTTTGTCTTTAATGTATCAAGTGTAGATTTTGCTGCCAAAAGCAAATCTTCTGAATCTTCTTTTGAAATTTCTTTTCCCATTGCATTGTGTGTATCTACTATCAAAACCTGTTCAAAGTTTCTGTTTTCAGCAAACTGTTCAATTTCACTTCTAACATTCGGTGGTAAATCTTCCATTCCGTGAGGTGATAATGACAAAAACAATAATGCGGTTCTATCAAAGAGCAGTCCTGAAGCACGTGCTTTGTTCATTGTTACTGATACAGGTTCAGTACACACTGCACCGTTCTGCTTAGATTTACTTTCTTGCAAACTTTGCAAATAATTTTGAACCTCTTTTTGTGTAGGTAAATTTAGATCATGATTTGAAATACTATGCATGACCATTGCAGTAGAATCCATTTCTTTGTAAATTAGTCCTGTAATGTTACTTCCTCCTATTGGATGAAATGGTCCTGGATGAATATCTGGCAGAACTATTCTAAAATCATTATCTTTGTCTGTTGATTGAAATTTCAATTGAGATGTTGACACTGTAGATTCTGTTGAACTTTTTTCAATAATTTCTTCTAATGGGGCAGGATCTTTTCTGGACATTGATGTTACATATGCTTGAATTAATTCATGTGTACTTCTTAATCCTGGTCTACCTGCTTTATCGGTAAGATAAGACCAAGCTGTCGCTAATCCCAAAAATGCACCGCCAAATAATATAATCCATGGATTTGTAAGTGAACTAATCCACATGTCTGATGGAACTAAAACAAGATACATTGCCATTGGTTGAATAAATGCAACTGCCCATGCTTTTTTCAAACTTGCACCTAAGATTGTTGTAAAAATTCCAATTCTAAAACTAGCAAAAACTACCATTCCCATTGTTACATAAAATAAATCCAAACCATCTTTTTCAAATAATCCCATTGCACCATAACCTATCAATGTGCTAACAAAGAACAATCCATTTCCAAACAACGAAACATGAAGTGACTTTGAATATTCTCTATGTTTTGCAAATAAAATATCTAAAAATTGAGTTCCAACTAATGCTGCAATTACTGCTAATGTTGGAAAGATTAATTCTGTTGAACCTAGGTAAGTTGAAGCCGTAAATGCACCAATTAATCCTGCAATTGCAATTGATGCTGCTAATGAAATGTAATGTGATGATGGATTGATTAGTGATAATGTGTATTTGTCATGTATTTTACTGACGTCGTCTTTTTCAGGCATTTTTTGATCAAGGAATTAACAGTATATCTAGTAACCATGATACTATGATTAGACTAATTGGAACAGAGACCACAATTTTTGGATCTACTTTAACACCTTTTGTCTCATCCTCAAAAAATCTTAAAAGACCTGCACCGGATGCTGGAAGTGCTGCACTTGTTTTCTTATCTCCCATGACTCAAACCGAAAAATTACGAATAAAAAGTTTTTGACTACTCTTTCAGCTTAGATATAGTATCAATCAGTAAATTAATCGATTTTAGGATATTTTGTTGCTTATCTGGATCTTTTTCCTTTGACAACTCATCAGTCATAGTTTGTAGTTTTTCTTCTAATTTTTTTACAGGTGATTCATCTTGAGGTTTTTCGTTTTTCTTCTCAAGTTCTTTATCTGGTGATTTTCCGCAACTAACACATAATGCATCGCCATCTTTCATCACTCTTACTCCTTTACAATATGGACATGGTTCGCTAAGTAATGTGGCTCCACTTAACAACATCTCAATTGCCTTTTTTCTAACCTCTTCGGACATGTTTATCCTTAGTATACGACCTAAAAAAATTGTATTTCCATCTACTAAGGCTTAATAATATGATAATTCAAAATATTTCGAACTAATGGCGGTAATTTGTAATACTTGTGGTCTTCCTGATGATTTATGCGCTTGTGGTGATTTAGACAAAGATAGTTCTCAAATAATTATTCGTTTAGAGACTAGAAGATTCAAGAAAAAAGGAACAATGATTGAAGGACTAGATCCTAAAATTAACAACTTGGAAAGTGTGGCAAAAGAGCTAAAAGGAAAATACGCTTGTGGTGGAACCGCAAAAGAAGGATACATTTTCTTACAAGGTGATCATCGAGACACAATCAAAGAGGCACTTGTTAAGTTAGGATTTTCTGAAGAAAAAATAGAACTTCATTAGAATTATCGTGTCTCTCTTACCAAACATCTTACATGGTTTTGGAATACCTTTCTCTGCTTTAATGTCTGTAATTTTTGGTTTGATGATTGTATCGTTTCCGTTAGGTGCTTATGCAATTTTTAATTCTGATATTGGAGATGACATTGATTACACTTACCCACTAGAAAAATTTGATATTTTTATTGCAGGTGTAAATCTTCAAATTCCGTTAGAGTACCAAATTGGTGATCTGTTCATAATTTTTTGGTCTATTTTTGTAATTTTATTTGTAATCTCATTTCTAGGTCCTAAAAAGAACTTTATGAAAATAATTGGAAACATTTTGTCAAATGAAAAAACTTCCTTTTCTGATAATTACATGCTTAACATTATCAAATGGTTTTCAATACTAGTCTTAATTTCTGCAGTAATAAC
>ERZ724566.16-NODE-16-length-28350-cov-5.174113_pt1 | contig 28350 bp, 31 predicted proteins | sample MGYA00375860_ERZ724566 | MGnify/ENA primary metagenome ERZ724566 (study PRJEB28725, sample SAMN03264853) | marine sediment metagenome | biome: marine pelagic biome; feature: marine oligotrophic desert; material: ocean water | place: Pacific Ocean:North Pacific... | reverse complement strand
ATACAGAATCGTTTGACAGTTGATATGCAGCAAAAGTTTGTGAAAAGAATTTAATTATTTTTTCATAAGATGTTGGTTTAAATTTAGAGGCTGTAAAAATGAATCCAAGTAAATTAATTCGTAATGAACTATCTTCATCTAAGGTTTTTGATTCTAATGGTTCAGGTTCACCATCAACATAATATTCTAATATTTCATCAGGATATCCTTTTGAAATGATTATTGATTCACCCATATCATCATATTGTGGTCTACCAGCTCGTCCACACATTTGTTTATATTCTAAAATACTAATTTTTTCTAAACCGTTATTTGTATATCTCATGACACTTGGAATTACAACTCTTCGCGCAGGTAGATTTACACCAGCAGCTAAAGTAGGAGTTGCAGTTAAAAATTTTATATGTCTATTTTTATATTCAGTTTCAATTATTGTACGACATCTTTGATCAAGTCCTGCATGGTGAAATGCAGTACCATTTTTCACCATTTGTGCCAATTCAGTAGTTAATTTTGTATTATCATAACTATCTTTTGGGAGAATTTTCTTTGAAATTTTTTCTAATTCTTTTTTTTGGTTTTCATTAAGCATTTTTGCAACATCTCTTCCAGCCTCCTTTGCCCACGCTACAGCATTTTTTCGTGTCATTGCAAATATCAAACATTGATCTCCATCATCAACAGTATCCAATCCTAAACCAATCCAATCTTTCTGATGTCTAGATTCCTGACGATCATTTGAGAGATTTCCTTCAGTTTCTTCACGGTCTTGGTTTGTTATGATATGTCTACTGTAAACGGCTTCAGATAATGGAACTCGTCTAAATGTACTCTCAACTAAATCGCAATCTAACCAATCCGCTAATTCATCACTATTCGATATGGTTGCACTGAGTCCAATTATTCTAGGCGGATTTTTTCCAATAAATCCAGATCTAAGTCTAGTTAGAACAATTTCTAATGTTGGACCTCTAGTATCATCACCAATTAGATGAATTTCATCAGAGACTACCAAGCCTACATCATAGATCCAATCTTGTTGAAATGCCATATTTGCATCCATACTTTCATTTGTGAGAAATATTACATCTGCATCTTCAAGTTTCTCTTTTTTTTCTTTTGAATCTCCAGTGGATAATGCAACTTTTATTTTTCTACCTAGATTTAATTTCTCTAATTTTTTAAATTCTTCAAATTTTTCACTAGTTAGGGCACGTAAAGGAGTTAGATAAACAACTTTTGTCTTATGTTTTGAAAGATGAGAAAGAGTTGCTAACATTGCAATTAGTGTTTTTCCACTTGCAGTAGGTATTGTTACTAAGATGTTTTTCTTGTCGTCAAATAATCCAGCTTTTACTGCTTCTTCTTGTGGCTCAAAAAGTTCTTCATATCCTTCAGAAATTAGAAAATCAATTATTTCAGGTTTTAGATCTAATTTACTTATTTTCATACTATGTTATAATGACCAGGTTTTGACTCATAAATAGATGAGTCTCTAGCCATTTTTCGAATAAAGTTTTTGGCTTCTTCTTCAGTAAACTTTTCAGTTTTTGCTAATTCTTCTACCAATTGTTTTTCTTCTACAGGAGTTTTATGTTCACCCTCAAGTGATTTCATTACATCCATGAATAACTGCATCTTTGATACCTCACTTCGTGGTCTTCCCTGTAATACTCCAAGATCTACTTTTCCAGTATTAACATCAATTCCTGCAACTTCAAACATACTTTGTAAAAGATCAATTGCACGTTGTGCATCATCACTATCAACTTGGTTTTTCATTAGTAAACGTGCTCTTGCTGTAGCCAATCTGATCAAACCCTCTAATTGTCTAGGTGTGACTGTAATCATTTCTTCAGCCTCAACATTTCTCATCTTCATATAATAATCAAGAATTTTTTCTTCAGCCTCTTTAGTTAAGATTGGATTTATTCTTTTTACATATGCTAAATATTTGGTTAATGTTTCAGAATCAATTTGTGATTTTTTATCAATTCCACTTGGAGTATGTAAATTAATTATGTGTTTAGCAATTTGTGTATCTCTTTCTTTTGATGGTTTGTCACGAACTACAAAAATTAAATCAAATCTTGTTAGTAATGGAACTGGAAGATTAACATTTTCTGTAATATTTTTGAAAGGATCATATTTTCCAAACATTGGGTTTGCTGCTGCAAGAATTGAAGTTCGAGCATTTAATGTTGCAACAATTCCTCCTTTAGAAATACTAGCTGTTTGTTGTTCCATAACTTCGTGTAATGCACTTCTATCTTCAGCTTTCATTTTATCAAATTCGTCAATACAAACTAAACCTTGATCACCAAGCACTGTTGCACCAGCTTCCAACATGAAGATTCCATTTGTGTCTCTAACAACTGCTGCAGTTAAACCAGCTGCAGTAGAACCACGTCCAGAAGTATACAAACCACGAGGAGCTACTCTAACACAAAATTTTAACATCTCACTTTTTGCAGTACCTGGATCACCAACTAGGAAAACGTTGATGTCACCTCTAATTTTACTACCATCTTCTAGTTCTCTTTGTGTAGAACCAGCCATTAGTAACAAAATTGACTCTTTGATAATTTCGTGTCCTGTAATATGAGGAGCATATGAGTCAATCAGTTGTTGATACAAATCAGGACTTTTGGATAATGATTTAATCATTTTTTCATCTTCAGGAGAAATTTCTTCTCGTTGTATTTTCCGAGATTTTTTATCTTTTTTACTGCCTAAAAATTCAACATTATTTCCATCTAATCTTAATCTGTACAAAGGACTGCTGTTCTTTGATACACCACTCATTTTCTCTTGTTCAATTCGAACTATTCCTGTAAGAACTACTCTATCACCAGGTCTTGCATTATCTACCAAATCTTGTTTTACAGTAACATCTAGATAATGAGGTAACTGTCCAGGTGGAAGATCCTCAGGTAATTCTTGTAAACGTACGAATTGTACATCAATAAAGCGGCTTGATTCAGGCTCTACACCCAGTTCTCTGTGTGTACATTTTGGATTTGAACATTGTACAGGAGATGTTAGAGATAAACCATGTCCAAGTAGTACATCAGTTCTATGACCTTCTGGACAGACAAAAACTAATTCTTTTGCAAGAGGTTTTACTTCAGATGCTCTTAACACCATTCCAGAAACACTAGTAATTTTTCCAATAACTTCAGCATTAATTTGACGTAAACTTCGTTGAACAGGATAATTTGCAATTCTTGCTCTTATTTCATGTTCAATTTTTTTTGCATATTTTGGAAAACGTTCTTGTAAAATTTCCTTTATTGCTCTTGAAAATGCTTCAAGAATGGAATCAGGATTTTCACCAAAAACAGATTCAATGTCAGGATGTGATACGAGATCGTTATAATCAATATTGATGAATTTAGATTTTGATGGCATCATATTATCAATATCATCGACATAACGGAAGTTTCCTTTTTCATCCTTAAACTCTAGTAAGAATTTTTTTACATAGTCAGATAATGCAGATTCAGTTTGTGTTTCAAGTGTCATTTCTTTTTACCCAATATTTGTTCTTTAAATGCAAGACTAGCATTATGTATCTGATTATAATATACCTCTTCTTCTACACTAAGTTTTGACGAGAGGTCAGATGTAAGTTTAGATGAATCTGCCAATCTGACAATTTTACCCTGACGTATTCTAACTAATTGATTCAACATACTTTCGGCTTTATCAAAGTCAACAGTTTCAAGTTTTTTCATGTATGCATGAAGTTTAATGTAGAAATGTTTGTCTAATGTTGCAAGTGTATCTTCATCTGCGATATCTTCTTTAACTTTTGCTTGTTTTAATTCTTTAATCATATCTTGTTCATGTAAAATTACATGTTTTTCAGATTCTAAAATATCAGCAACCCATCTAGGAATATTCATCATTTCATTTTCTTTTCCGTCTATCTGTACACCAGATACATCCATCTTTAGGTCATGTTTGAATTCGACTTTAACGTCTTCTAGACCATATCCTATCGAATGGGCTTTGATTACATCTTCTAGTTCCAATATTGATCACACACCTTTCAGGGATTTATGGACAGCGATCGATCAATTTTCTCAACAATTAGCTTTGATCATTTGATCCTTCTAGGCATTTATTAATAACAAAATGGGTTTGCAACTATGACAATTTCAGATATTATGTGGGTAGAGAAGTATAGACCAAAGAAAATCTCAGAAATAGTCAATCAGAAAGATATCAAAGGTAGCCTTTCAGCACTACTCAAAAATCAAGAAGAGATGCCACATTTACTTTTTTCAGGTTCTGCAGGAGTTGGAAAGACTACGATGGCATTGTGTATTTCTCAAGAGATTTTGGGAGACAAATGGAAAGACTACACACTAGAGCTGAATGCATCAGATGAAAGAGGAATCAACATGGTAAGAGAAAGAGTGAAAAAGTTCTCACGATTTGCAGGACTAGATACAGAAATTCCATTTAAGATAATTATTTTAGATGAAGCTGATGAAATGACATCAGATGCTCAAACAGCATTGAGAAGAATTATAGAAGACACAGCAAAATTTTGTAGATTTATTTTGATTGCAAATAACATTTCAAAAATTATCAATCCAATTCAAAGCAGATGTGCAGTTTTCAAATTCTCACAAATTGATGAAAAAGAGATCACCACACATCTAAAAGCTGTATTAAAAAAAGAAAAAGGCAAGGCTGATGAAAAAGGTCTAAAAGAAATTGCAGAATATGCTGGAGGAGATCTTAGACATGCAATCAACCTATTACAAACTGCTGCAAGTACAGGAGATATCACTCAAGATAGCGTGAAAGCAGCTGCAGGATTAACAAAAACAAATGATGTAGAAGATGTTTTAAAATTAGCAGTTTCTGGAAAAATTCAAGATTCTAGAAACAAAATGATTGAGCTGGTCAAAGTATATGGAATGTCAGAATCAGACTTTCTCAAATATATCAATCAAGCATTATTTTCTGCAAAATATGATAATCTGGAAGAGTTATCACAGATTATAGCAAAATATGATTATCGAATTTTAGTTGGTTCAAATCCAGAAATTCAATTATCAGCAATGCTTGCAGAATTAGGTAAATTTTCTAAATAATTAAAAACCCTCAGGTGGTTTTTGCACAAATACATTGCATACAAGAGCATCAGTTTTTTCATCTCTATATTGAACATTACAAGAGACAAATTTTCCCTTTAATGCACGCTCTAAATCTTCAAGAGTTGTTTCCTTGTATTCAGGATTTTCAGGATTATCAATTTTAGATATTATGATTTTTTCAATTCTGCCATACTGTTCCTGATTATCTTTTCTATAATGAGTCACATCTAATTCAAATGCATTTCCAGAGATACATCTTACAACTGGTCCTCCAATTCCATCTCCCATGAAAAATATGAGATAATACAAGTATAAATTTCAAAATTAAAACGCCGAGAGAGGGATTTGAACCCCCGCGTTCTTGCGAACACAGGCTCTCAAGGCCCGCGCCCTACCAGGCTAGGCGACCTCGGCAAAAATTGGTGGTAAATACTGCTTAAAATTTGTAAGTATCAAACGAGAAAGTGAAAATTTAGAGTAAATCTAATCGTGTGCGTGAGGATTTTCTGAACCAGATTCCATTTTCACAAAAGTTCCAGCTGCTTTCTCGTGAGCTTCTAAGTTAGATTGATCAACAAGAACAGCTTGTGGTGGACAAACTGAGACACATGCCATACAATAGATACAGTCATGTTCTCTTATAGCATCTGCTTTGTCGGTAAAATCGCGACGTTCTTCTTTTTCAGTTTCACCTACACCTTTCCATTCAGTGGTATCTTTTACTGCGTCAATTCCTGATACATCCTTATCAGTTCTATACCATTGAAAAACTTGCACGGGGCATGCTTCAATACAAGCACCATCTGCAACACAAACATCCCAATCATTTGCAACCATTGTTCCGGTAATACCAAGTTTCTCCATTTTTTCGCCGCGTTTTTCATAATCGGCTAAAACTTGTTCATTCTTGGATGCATCCCATTCATTTTGTCCTTCACCTGCTTGTGATGGCCAAACCCAATGGAAATTACCAGAAGGACCATCAATGATTTTACCAATTGGTTTCTTATCACCGTGGCAAAAGTCTTCATTAATTGGCATTATTCTAAGATCGTAGAGTTATTATTTAAATCTAAATAAAATTAGTGGGAACTAAACATGATTTACAAATATTTTGAAAATATCTACGTTCATATCTTTTCACGTTAACTGACATCATGGACATTATCAAATATGACATTTACAGTGGTCCAAATATTGGAATCTATAGTACAGTAAATGATGAATTTATTTTTCTGCCAAGAGGATTTGCAGATGGGAAATCTGAAAAATTATCAGAATACCTAGAAGTCAAACCATTAGAGGTTTCAGTTGCAAATGCCAGAGTATTGGGGGTTTTGATGGCAGTAAATAATCATGGCATGCTTTTGCCTAGCACATGCTCAGAGGGAGAATTTAATCACTTTAAGGAAAATACAGATCTTAATGTAGAAATCTTAGATGTAAAGAATAATGCACTTGGAAATATGATGAGTGTGAATAACAAAGGTGGAATTGTGTCACCATTAATTCCAAAAGAGGATTTGCAAAAAATACAGGATGTTTTAGATATAGAAGTATTACAATCCAAAATTGCAGGATTTCAACAGGTTGGAGCAGTCATGGCTACATCAGAAAAAGGAACTGTGGTTCATCCAGAAACAGATGAGGAAGATATGAAGACCATTAGTAATTTACTAGGCGGGAATATTGAAGCTGCTACAATTAATGGAGGAATACCATTTGTATCATCCGGAATATTGGCAAATAACAATTCAGTTGTAGTTGGTTCACTAACTAATGGTCCAGAAATTATGATGCTCACTAGAGCATTTTTACATTAATAGTTTTTTTACATGTTCTAATAACTCAGAAATTAAAATTTTATTTTCAGTTCTATCTGACATATTTCTTACAACAACCATATTTTTTGAAAGTTCATCTGGACCTACAATTATAACAAATTTTGAGTTTGTTGATTGTTCCATTTGTTTTTTTAATGCTCGACCAGATAGATCAATATCAGTAGGGATAGAATTCTCTCTTAAGATAGATGCAATCTTCATGGCATTTAATTTCACATCTTCATTTACATACAAAACAGAAATACGATTATTTTTTTGTAAGAATGATGAATTTTGATTTTCCAAGGCAAGTATTATCCTTTCAACACCACCTGCAACACCTGTAGCGCCAAGATCATCTCTACCAAAAACAGATGGTAAATTATCATATCTTCCACCACCGACTAATGCACCAATATCGAAGTTTTTATCAAAAGCCTCAAAAACTATTCCTGAATAATAATCAAGACCACGAACAATTCCAAAATCAATTTGAATATTATTTACATTACGATTTTTTAACGATTCAAAAAGAGATGTAAGTTCAGTCCAGTTTTCAAATTGTGTTACATCGAATTTTTTAGATATTTCATCTGGAGATCCTTTCAATTTTGAAAATTCTATTATTTTTTCTAATTTTTCTTTAGAATATCCCTTTTTTTCATATTCAGATATGATTTCCTGTTCAGATTTTTTCTGAATTTTATCTATAGCACGAAGAATATCTGAAATAACCTCGGAATTTTCAGATTCAAAAATTGATGAGATGTATGATTGAGTGATTTTTCTGTGCGAGATACTAAGAACTATGTTTTCAAGACCAAGATTTGAGAAAAATTTTGAGGTAAACTCAATAATTTCTGCATCAGTTTCAGTATTTTGTTTTCCAAATATTTCAATATCCCATTGATGGAAAAATCGATATCTTCCTTTCTGTGGTTCATCATATCGCCACACTCCTCCAAACGCAGAGATTTTTGCTGGAAGTTTCATTGATTTTTGTCCAGCAATATATCGTGTTAGACCAATTGTAAAATCAAATCTTAATGAAACTTCTCGGTCTCCTTTATCATTGAAAAAATAAACATCATCACGAATTGTAGGTCCACTTTTTGCTTCTATAACTGACATCAATTCAATTGGAGATGGTTCCATTAAATCAAATCCAAAAGTATTGGCAGTTTCAATAAAATGTTGTCGGATATATTCAATTTTTTGAATTTCCATATTTTCAAAATCTTTCATTCCTCTTGGTAGATCCATTTACAAAAAAAATTGAAACAACGAATTTAGACTTTGCTGTTGTAGTTGTAACTAATTAATAATAGAATATCATGGATATGAAGTGAGTTACAGAACATTAGAGCACGCAACAGACGCAATAATCGAGGTTACTGCAGATAATTTGAAAGAAGCATTTCAGATAGCAGGGATTTCTGTAATAGAGACAATTCTAGATAGCACAAAAGTCGATGAGATAGATAGTAGAAAGTTAGTAGTTAAAGGAAAAGATCTCAAATACTTGTTATATAATTGGCTTGAAGAGATCATAATTTTAACCATCACAGATGGATTTGCTGGAAAAAGAATTGAAATAGATATTCTAAGAAATGAAAATTACGAAATACATGCAGAAGTTTTTGGTGAAGCAATAAATTTGAAAAAACATGAATTCAAAGTTGAAATAAAATCACCTACATTCCATGAAATGGAAATTAAAGAAGATGATAAAATCGTGATGAAGTATTTACTTGATTTGTAATACAATAAATATTGTAAATAAAATAATGAATTATGGAAGATGAAGAATTAGAAAATATTAAGAAAAAACAACTAGAAGATTTACTAAAACAACAAAATATCAATAATATTCTAAATGAAACACCTGTAATGGAATTGACATCGCAAAATTTTAACCAAGAAATTAGCAATAATGATTTACTTCTAGTAGACTTTTGGGCTGAGTGGTGCGGACCTTGTAAATCAATGCACCCAATATTTACAAGAATGGCAAAAAAATACAAACAAGTTAGATTTGCAAGAGTGAATGTAGATAATGCTCAAGATATTGCAATGAAATACGGCGTTCAATCAATTCCAACATTTATCATGTTCAAAAATGGTGAAATTGCAAATCAAATGGTTGGAGCCGTAGGAGAGCCTGGAATACACATGATTTGTAAGAAGTTTACAGAAAATCAGTAGCCATAGACAGGATTAGTTTCTCGCTGAATACTAACAATTTCATTTAGTGTTTGTAATTCTTCAGAAGAAAGTTTATGAGCATATTTTTTCAAAAGTTGTTTTGCTTCTGATGGAGTAGGTAAGGTGTAAAATACATCTTCTTCATTAATTTGTCTTCCAATTGTAACATTTTGTACAGAACATGCAACTTCTTCACCGGTTTTAACTTCTTGAACAGTTTTACCGTCTGCCTCTAGTGAGTGAATGTTACCAATTTTCTTTCCATTTTTATTTGTAAATGCAATTTTTTGTCTAAGTGTTCCGATATCAACACGTATTCCAAAGACAGCAGGGTTATTGTTACGGAAAGTATATCCTTTTAGAAAAGTGAATTTTGATATCGGAGTGAATTCTTTGAAAATAGAATTTTCAAGATCTGATTTGTCATCATCTACCCACTGAGAATAAGTATCAATTAAACTATAGATTACTTTATCCTCAAATACTCTTATGTGACTTTCATCACATTCAGTTTTTGCATCATCAAATACTTTGACATTAAATGCTAAAATGACTCCAAGATGACGGTCCTTATCTTTAATTGCTTTTGCTTGCATTACATCTCTACGTGTTACAGGACCGATGTCAGCTTTTGCTATAGGTATTTGTTGTCTTCTAAGCATTTCAGTAATAGCTTCTAGTGAACCAATTGTATCACATTTTAAAATTAAACCAGTGGTTTCTGTATCAATAAAAACAGATTCCATTTCAGATTCAAGTGTTTTTTTGAACTCTTCTGCAATTTCTTGTTTTGGAGAAGCATAAACGGTTGTTCCTGGAAGAACACCGTCAAGATCAGGTGATGCAATTTTTATTCCTGCTGCGGCTTGTACCTCATCTATTGGTTTGAATTTATCTCTCGGATCACGCATTTCATCTAGAGGTTTAGGTAACAAGAGAGCCTTAGGTTTTGTAATAATTACAGAATCTCTCTTTGCTACAACAATATTGTCATCTTTTTGAAGATGACCATCAATTAGAATCATGTTTGCTGTTGGGCCTAATCCAACCTCATCATTTACCTCCAAAACAATTCCACGTGTTTGTTTTTCTTCTTGTTCCAATTTTTTACTTAAGAATTGTTGTGTCAAACCAACTAGTACAGCCAATAATTCAGGTATTCCAACACCAGATCTAGCACTTACAGGTACAATGGATATTTCTTTTTTGAAATCTTGAACTCTATAGAATGCTTCAGATTGATAACCCAGTATTGATAATGCACCTACAACGTTGTAAATTTGCTCATCAATGTTTGTCTGTATAGAAGGAGACTGTTTCTTTATTGCTTGAGAAATGTATGCATCATCGGTTTGCTGCCAACCAGATATCATATCCACTTTGTTTAGTGCAACTACGAATGGTACTTTACGACTTTCAAGAATTTTTAGACTTTCATTCGTTTGAGGCTGAAATCCACGATTGATATCAACAACTAATATTGCAATATCAGCAGCAGAACCACCTCTTGCTCGAAGATTTGTGAACACCTCATGTCCGGGTGTATCAATTACTAAAATTCCAGGTACTTTATTTTCTGCTTTACCTAATTTTTCATAAAGTGAACCACATAATTTTTGAATGATATCATCAGGTAAGAAACTCGCTCCAATATGTTGAGTTATGCCACCAGCTTCTCTACCTTGTACTCCGGTTCCTCGAATTTTATCTAAAAGGGATGTTTTCCCTGAATCAACGTGACCTAATACAGCCACAATGGGTTGTCTTATACGCAATGTGAATCACTTGAATACCACACTTACTTCCTTATCAAAGCTTTCTGTTGAATCAGATGCATGTATTATGTTTTCAGTGAAACCTAAACCAAAATCACCTCGAATTGAACCAGGTTCAGCTTCAAATGATTTTGTTGCGCCAACCATCTGTCTTGTTGTAGCAACAGCATTGTTACCTTCAACAACTGTGACAACAACTGGACCAGATGTCATGTATTCTAATAATTCACCAAAAAATGGTTTATCTTTATGAACTGAATAGAATTCAGTTGCTAGTTCTTTAGTAAATGTAAACATCTTTAGTTTTAAAATTGTAAAACCTTTTTTTTCAAATCTTGAAATTATTTCTCCAATTAATTTTCTTTGTACACCATCAGGTTTTACAATGAATAATGTTTGTTCAGACAATTTACTTCTTCTGTTTAATTCCGCCTTTAACGTATTTGTTTGTCCATTTGAATTTTCTAGGATCTCTTTTGAGAGTCATGTAATTTTTTTTACATTTTGCAGAGCAGAACCAAAGAACAGTTCCATCATTTTTAACGAACATTGTTCCAGTACCCTTTGCTACAGGACGGTCACAAAAACTACATGGTTTTACTAACAGACTCATGATAATCACTAATGTAACTTCTTTGCCTCACGTTCAGTTTCACGTAAAATTAGTACTTCGCCAACTCTAGGTGAGCCTTTAACATTTCTAGTTAGAACACGACCTTTGTCTTTACCTTCACGAACTTTAACTCTAACTTGGATAACTTCTCCTGCAATTCCAGTTCTTCCAACGATTTGAATAATATCTGCAGGAGTTAATACGTCAACTTCAGATTCTTTTTGCTGACTCATTGTTCAGTCGAGCCACCTTTTAGTTTAGCTAGGGATGCAACAACTTCATCGACAATATGTGATGCATCTCCGGATTCTAATATAGCAGCGGCAGCTGATGTGACATCAATTCCAAGAGCTTTTCCTAGTTCTTGTTTACTTGGAACAAATGCATAAGCTGCTTTTTGTTCTTCACAGATTAGTGGAAGATGTGCTACAACCTCTGGAGGTTCTACATCTTCTGCAATAATGATTAATTTACTAATTCCACGTTCAATGGCTTTTGTTGCCTCATTTGTACCTCTAACAACTTTACCAGAGGTAGCAGATACTCTTAGGGCTTCAAGGATCGGACTAACAAGTTCTTCCGGTGTTTCAAATTTTACGTAATATGCTTTAGCCATTATGAGCATGCCCCAAAATGGTCTTAAATATGTTATCAGGCGAGAATTGATTTGGTTTTTTCAACAAAATTAGAGATTAATGAATCTAGATTTTGTTGAGAGTTTGATTCTCCATAAATTCGAATTATAGGTTCAGTTCCACTTGGTCGAATCATGACCCAGTTGTCTTTATCTACTTGAATTTTTATTCCATCAGAAGTGTTTGAATCAGGAAATTCTTTCAAAAGCTCGGAAATTACGATTTTTGATTTTTCTAAAGAACATTCTATCTTTGTTTTTGTGGTAAAACTTGGAGGTAAGTTTTTGATATTTTGGCTAAGATCCAATTGAGACTTTGAGAGTAGATCTAACATTAGCGCTAAAGTCATAGCACCATCTCTAACATGATTATGATTTCCAAACATAAAACCTCCATTTTCTTCATAACCCACTAATGCATCATCATTTACCATTCTTCTAGAGACTTCTACACTACCCACTTTTGTTCGTACTACACGGGAATTGGTTTTTTCAACAATATTTTCAATGATGTTACCAGAGTTTAGACAGGTCACTACCTGCGAATTTGGATATTGTTGAAGAAGATAATCGCAAAGAAGTAATGCAGAACTATCACCTGTTAAAATTTTTCCAGTTTCATCACAAAAAATACTTCTATCACCATCACCATCAAATGCAATTCCAAAATTTGAATTTGTGTCAACGACTAATTTAGATAATTCATCAAGGTTTTGAGGGGTTGGTTCTGAACCACGACCTGGAAAATCACCATTGATTTCTTCATTGATAGCATGTACATCACAACCTAAATTTTCACATAATTTTTTCGCCGTAACAGCTTGTGCACCATTTCCAAGATCTAAGCATACTTTGAATTTTTTTGCCTTTATAGAATCAATATCAATTAAGGAAATTATTCCATCAATGTATGTTGAAATAACATTTGTTTCTTCAAATGATTTACCAAAAGTACTAGCTTTAATCCAATTTTTTTCAGCAAAAATTTGCTCAATTTTTCGTTCATCTTCACGAGAGATTTCTACACCATCTGATGCTACAGGTTTGATTCCATTGTATTGTGGAGGATTGTGTGATGCAGTAATCATTAATCCACCATCATAGCCTAATTTTTTTGTCGCATATTCTAAGCAAGGAGTAGGCACAAGTCCAGCCATATAGCAATCCAAACCTGAATAATTTAACGCTGAAGAAACAACTTTTGCAACAATTGGACTAGAATGTCTGCCATCATATCCAACCAGAATTTTTCCTTGTTTGAAATAGGCTGCTAGTGACATGACAAGATCATTAACGAATTCTAGTGTAAAGTCCTCAGAAAAAACACCACGAACACCGTTTGTGCCAAATAATTTTTTCATATTTTCAATTCAATACCGATAAATTTGTCTGTTGTTGCACAATCCTTGCGGGTGTCGCCCAGCCTGGTCAAAGGCGCAGGGTTTAGGACCCTGTCTCTTAGGAGTTCGTGGGTTCGAATCCCACCACCCGCATTATTTGATTTTTTTTACAAAATACCTTAAGCATATATGAGATTAAACAGAAACGTCGGCATTGAAAAAAACATTAATCGGAATTACAGTAGTAGGAAAAGACAAGGAAGGAATTGTAGCTAATTTTACAAATTTTGTTTTTGAGCGAAAAGGTAACTTAGAAAGAGTAAATCAAAATGTCATTAAAGGTCTTTTTGGCATGTATTTGGAAGCATCATTTACAAAAAAGATCGACATAAAGAGATTTGATTCTGATTTAGAAAAATTGGGTAAACAATTGCATATGGAAGTGAATACACATCACGAATCAAATTCACAAAAGAACATAGCAGTGTTTGTAACAAAAGAACCACACTGTCTACAGACATTAATTCGCGCACAAACAAGAAAAGAGCTAAAAGGAAAAATTGCAGTGGTAATTGGTACAGAAAATACTCTTTCAGGAATGGCAAAAAAAGCAAAATTACCTTTTGTGTTAATTAATGAAAAAAATCAAGATAAAGCTGAAGCTAAAATCATTCAGGTGTGTAAAAAATATGATGTTGACTTAATTGCATTAGCAAGATACATGAGAATATTAACGCCAAATTTTGTTTGGAGATATCCAAATAGAATAATCAACATCCATCCATCATTACTTCCTGCATTTCCAGGTGCTATGGCTTATGCACAAGCTTTTGAGAGAGGAACAAAAATTATTGGCGTAACATCGCATTACGTTACAGAGAATCTTGATCAAGGTCCAATAATTTTTCAAGATTCATTTAGCGTAAAACCTGAACATACATTAGAATCAATAAAAAGAGCAGGACAGAAACTGGAAGCAGAAGTTTTGTTGAAAGCAGTAAGAATGCATCTAGCCGATAAGTTAGAAGTTAGATGGAGAAAAGTACATACAAAGTGATCTGATGATTATTCGAGATCAGTTTGATCCTGATTTAAGAAAGAGGATTAAACAAAAAAAACAGATTGCAATAATTCCTGTAGGTTCAATTGAACAACATGGTCCACATCTACCAATTTCAACGGATTCAGATATTGTTACAGAAATTTCATTGAGATTTTCAAAGAAGATTAACGGTATTCTTCTTCCTACAATCAATTATGGAATTTCAGATGAACATTTTCCATTTTTTAATCTAAGCGTGAAAAAATCTACATTATCAAAAATGCTAGATGATATTTGTGGGTCATTAATTAAAAATGGAATTTCCAGAATTTTGATAATTAACGGTCATTATGGAAATTTAGATTCTTTGAAAGATTTTGAAAGAAAAAAGAAGAAAAGTCGAAAGATCAAGGTTATTTCCTATTGGAAGTATATGGATAGAGAGTTTGATCATGCAGGAAATGTCGAGACATCAATTATGCTGGCGATTTCAAAAAACGTGAAAATGAATAATGCAAAAAAAGGTTTTCAAACAGATGGCATGTCAAAACAAGAAATTTCAAAAATCAACAAACTGGCACAAAAATCATTTCCAAAAGTTACAGGAAATGGAGTTTGGGGAGATCCTACTAAATCATCAGCAAAATTAGGAAGAAAAATCATCAACGAAGTAGTAAATAATCTTGTAAAAGAGTCAAACTTGACTTACTGAAACAAAACGAAAAATTCACCAGTGAACGTTTAATATACTCCTCATTAATGGAATCAATAAGTGAAATAAATGTCCGTAGATATGGCAGTAAAAGTACTCGATGAAAGTATCAACAAAAAGGTACTGATAAAGCTCAAAGGTGGTAAAACCATTACAGGTATGCTACAAGGCTTTGATCAACACATGAACCTGCTACTCGACCAATCAGAAGAGATCCCTTCTGAAGGTGATTCAAAAAGTCTAGGATCCATTGTAGTTCGTGGAGATAATGTTGTTATGATATCTCCTCCAGCAGAATAGGTGCTTTCTAATGACTAGAGGCACACCATCAATGGGTAAGCACAACAAGGCTCACACACATATCAGATGTAGAAAATGTGGAAAAAATTCTTTGCACAAACGTCTACATAGATGTGCAAGTTGTGGATGGCCTGATGCAAAATGGCGAAAATACAATTGGATAAAACGGAGCGTTCCTGCGTTATAATTAATTTTGAAGCTGTTTTCTAAAACAAAAAATAAATTTCAAACTCCATCTATTGGTTCAAATTCACAAATTGTAAGTCAATTACACTCATTAGAAATTGAAAAAGATATTCTAACAAAAACAATTGCCAGACTGTATCAAAATGAAACAGATTTGACAAAAATTCAGAAAGATAGACTACTACTAAGATATCAACATCAGTTAGGCGTAGTCATTACTAGAATTGAGAAGATAGAAAAAGCAAGTAAACATCCAGATTTAGGACCACTAGGTGATGGATTAATTACATTAATGGATCAGAAATTATCACAACTTGACCAAAGACTATACGAATTAACATCAAAGATTCAGGTTGCTCAAGTAGAAAGTGATGTTCAGAGCAAGAAAAAGAGTAAGAAATCAGAACAAATAGAAGAAAAATCAAAACCAATTTTTGAAAAACCTATTGAAGAATATGCTAACAAGAGTTCAGAGAAATTCGAGATTACAACTCTTACATCATTGCCAAAATTAGACCCTGTGAAACAAACAAAATACGATGAAATGTTGTCTCAGCTAAGTAGTGATGTCATAACACCACCACCAATGAAACCAAAAGTTTCTGAAGAACAGAAAATTGAAACACCTGAGATTAAACAAACAAGTCTAGTTCCAGTAGTCGAAAATAAACCAGAACCAGTTGTAGAACCAGTAACAAAACCACTTTTCGACAATATGGCAAAACCAATTGTAGAATTACCAGAAGAAGCAGAAATTGATGATGATGACGATGATGATCTTGCTGCAATTAAAGCAAGAATTACAAAAACATTGTCAAACATTGAACAAGCAGAGGTCGATTAATGTCATTTGATGATGCCATCAAGGCATTATCTTTAGATGCCTTGAAAAATGTAAAAGATGGACATGTTATTGGTTTAGGAAGTGGACGTGCAGCAACTGCATTAGTTAAATCATTATCAAAATATATCAAAACAAAAAAAATTACAGTAAAATGTGTACCAACCTCAATGCAGATCAAATTAATCGCAGAAAAAGGAGGTTTAGAATTAATTGATGCAGATCAAATTGATAAAATAGATTTAGTATTTGATGGTGCAGATCAAATTGATAAAAATAAATTTTTGATAAAAGGAGGTGGCGGAGCATTACTAAAAGAAAACATACTGATCAGTGCTGCAAAAAAAGTAATCATAATGGCAGATAGTTCAAAATTTGTCAAAGATTTTAACAGAACAATTCCAATTGAAGTTCAACCCTCAGCAAGACAGATTGTTTGGAAAAAAATTGAAAAGATAGACGGTAAACCAGAATTGAGAACACTAGATAGAGGGTATCCATTTTTCACAGAAAATTCAAACATTATTCTTGATTGTGGTTTTGGAGTAATCAAAAATCCAAAAATACTACAACAAAAATTACTCAACATTCCAGGAGTAATTGAAGTCGGAATTTTTACAAGAAAACCAGATATAATTTACAAAGCAAAAGCAAACGGTAAATTTGAAATTTTAACTTAATTTTCGTGGCACAAAATTTCCATAACCAGGTTTTCCAATCACTTCAAAATCTTCAGCAACAACTGTACCTCTAACAATTGTTTTTACAGGCCAACCTTTGAGATTCCATCCATCATAAACAAGATAATCCGAAAATCCACCAAAAAGTTCAGGAGATACTTTTTCCTCTTTCTTTAAATCAATCATCGTAATATCAGCGTCATATCCTTTTTCCAAACTTCCTTTACCAGATAAACCAAAAATTTTTGCTGAATTTGTACTTGTTAGATTAGCTAATTGATTGAGATTAATTCTATTTTTGTTAATACCTTCACTAAGTATGATTGGAAGTGAAGTTCCAATTCCAGGAAATCCTGCTAAAGCGCTCCAAACATCATCGCCACCAAGTTTTAGTTTTAATTGATTAGCAACATGATCAGTCCCTATCGTATCAATTTCATTATTTTGTAAAGCATCCCATACAGATTGTACATCATTGTTTGTTCTTATCGGAGGCATAACTTTTGCAAGATAACCAGTTTGAGTTTCATGAGATAATGTTAGATAATGAGGACATGTTTCAACAAAAATTTTAGTTCCTTTTTTCTTCTCTTCTTTTATTTTATCTAATGCCAACTTTGAACCAATATGTACAAAATAGATTTGACAATCATATTTTCTTCCATATTCACAGATTATCTGAATTGATTTTGCTTCAAAATTTGGAGAACGACTTTCAGACCATGCGTTTAAGCCATCATGATTTTTTTCTTTTTCTGTTTTCATTCCACATGAACATTCTTGATAATCTTCAGCATGAACTAAAACAGGACATTTGAGAGATGCTGCATTTTTAACTATTTTTTCAACTAATTCATTTGTAACATTTACTTCAGCAGCAATTAATTTTTCTTCTCCAGGATTCATTTCCATGTATACATGACCAACATCGCCACCAAGATTCATGTATATTTTGAATGAAATGATTTTATTTTCTGCACAATACTGCATTTCAGAAATTTGAGAATCATCAAAGATTGAGGCATGTAAGGTATAATCAATATAATGTGAATTTTGACTTGCGAGAAGATGTTTGTTAAGAGATTCTTTGTACGAGCCTTTTAATCTAAACATCCTAATCATTGTAGTGACACCACCTATTGCAGCTGCGTGTGATTCACTAATCGCAGCTTGATCAATTGGTGAATAAACACCATAGTGAACATGAGGATCAATTAATCCAGGAATACTCACTAAACCAGAACCATTAATTTTTTTATCACAATCAGGGGAATCGTTGGTGATTAACTCTATTTTTCCATTTTCAACAACAATATTTTTTTCAACCATACCTTTTGGGGTTATAACATGTGAGTCAGTAATGAGTAAATCATAAGTCATTATTTTTCTAAATTTTCTAAACGGTACTATAGTAAAAATGAATATACATTGTAGAAAAATGCAATTATTAGGGCCGATAGTTTAGGGGTAGAGCGCCACGTTCGCAACGTGGAAGTCGAGGGTTCGATTCCCTCTCGGTCCATTTCACGAAAACATTATACAGAGAAAAGATATAATTTTGTTATGAAAGTATTCAATGGAAAAAAGGCAGCAAATGATTACATGTCTGCACATACATTAGCATTTTCAACACCAGAACTTACCTTAATGAGATATTCATTTTGGTTAGGAGACATGGTGAAAGACCCAGAAGGAAAAGAAGAGAGTATACCAAGACTTTACACATATGTGGATGAAGAAGATTATGCACCAGTTCAAATAATCGATGATGATAAATTTGAAGCAACAGGTGCACTCTTTAAATCAAATTTGTACGGAAGTGCAAATGATGATTCTTCGGAAGAAGAACAGTTTTGTTCTGAATGTGGCTCAAAAATTTCACCTCAAGCAAAATTTTGTAGAGATTGTGGAGTAAATCTTAGTTAAAGAATTATTGTTTTGATCCACATTTTGTGCAAAATTTAGCACCCGGTCTTAATTCTGCACCGCATGATGTACAATTTCCACCACTTTGTTTTGGTGGAAGTAATCTAGGATCTGGTGTAGGTAAAGTTCCTGGTTCATTAAATGAAGAAGCTGAAGGAGGTGCACCCATAACAGAAGGAGGACCGCCAACAGGGTTTTGTGCACTTCCACGAGGAGGAGCACTTGGCATCATTCCTGGTTGACCCATTCCTGGTTGACCCATTCCTGGCATTAATCCAGGTGAATGTGTTGCACCTGTACCGGCACCGCCACCTCTTGAAACTTGATCTAATGCTTTTTTTAATTCCATCAATGAATTAACACCTAAAAATAATAAAGCAGAATAAGAAGCAGTGTAATCACCTAGTTTTTGAAAAAATTCTTTATCAGACATTTGTCCAGATTTATACAGATTGTTTGCATCTAGAAAAGATTCGTAATATCCTTGTGTATCAGTAAATAATGCTTGTAACTTATCAAAAGTAAGATTGTATGTATCAATTTCTCCTAGTGACATAATCTAATGAGAAGAATCTAATATTAATAGTTTAGAATAAAAAGAGAAAAATTAGTAGAGCCTAAATTTTATCGAGTGCTCTATCTATCATGTTTTGGTATACTTCTTTAGAGCCTGCGCCTACTTGTTGAGCTATGATTTCACCTTTGTTCAAGAGTAACAATGTTGGAATACTAAACACATTGTATTTTTGTGCAATTTCTTGTGCATTATCAACATTAACTTTTACAAAGTTGACTTTACCATCATAATCTCCAGCAAGTTCTTCTACAACAGGTCCAACCATTCTACATGGTCCACACCATTGTGCCCAAAAGTCCACAAATACTGGTTTTTCAGAATTGAGGACATCAGTTTCCCATGATTTTGGATCAGCTATTTCTGTTATTGCCATGATTAACAAATTTTATCAAAAGTTCACATCTAAAAATGTATTTGTGATTATAACACCGTGTTGCCAAATATTTTAAAGAATTTTCAAAATATACTTAAATGACGTACTGGATGTATGAGAACATGAGTGCAGAACTTCGATTGAAAAAACTTAGAGGCTCAGGTGGATTTGTTATGGCAAGAGTAACTGATGAACAACAAAGTAAGGGAAATCTTGGAGGACCAGATCTATTTTTAGCTCCAATTGGAAGATTAGAATCAGAATTAATTTCTAAATATACATGTAATACATGTGAAAAAGAGTTTGAAGGTAGTCCAAAAATTGAATTTGAGAATCCAAATGAAGAAGTTGCAGAGAATTTAGTTTTAGCCGAGAGAGGGAAATATCTATGCAATGGATGTGATGCAACAATTGCAGAATATAGAGAATTTAGAAAACCAGATGAGTCAATGAATGTAGGATTAGCAAATCCAATAGACCAACAACAAGATACAGGTCTTTCAAGCTTTGATACACCAGTTCAAGAAGAAACTATGTCATCTGAAATTGTACAAGAGCCTATTCCTACCGGAGGAGAATTTAGATCAATTTTTGGTATGGATGTTTTTGATGAAAGTGCAAAAAAAATTGGAAAGGCAAAACAAGTAGGTGTTGATGCAAATCAAGAATTGGTATTAGTTATTTCAGATGATGAAGGAAACGACATGACCATTAGTTGGAATAGAATTGGAACTGTAGGTGAAGTTATCTTTTTAGGAAAATCTGAAAGAGCAGATGTGAAAGTAGAACAAACTGTCGAAGTAGGAACTGGTTTAAGATGTCCAAGTTGTAATTTTGATAACAAACCCGACTCTAAATTTTGTGAGAGTTGTGGAGATAAGTTGGTATAGATAATCGATAAGATTTATCTTAGTAAATTTTCGAGCATACATAATTTGGGAAGTTCAACAAAGAGTCTAATCAAAGATGTAGTGATTATTGTTGTAGCAATTGCTGTAATTTGGTTAGGATTACAAGCAGTTTTTGGAACTTCAAATCCATTTTACGTGGTTTCAAGTGGAAGTATGATTCCAGCGTTAGAGGTTTATGATGTTATAGTTGTTGAAGGAAACACACCGTTTGAAGATATCGAAAAAGGAGACATAATTGTATTTTATTCACCAAAATTATACGAGCAAGGAAAAGAAAGAGTGATTGTTCATAGAGTTAGTTTGGACATGTCAACAGATGCTCAAAAGATAGTAAGAACAAAGGGAGATGCTAATCCATCTTCAATTGCAGGTACAGATTATCCTATAACAGAAAAGGAATATCTAGGTCAAGTAGAGTATGTGATACCACAAGTGGGATACATAACACAAATTTTACAACCACCAATCAATTACATAATAATTGCAGTCATAATTGGAGTCATGGTTGTGAAACATTTTGCAGGAAAAGAAAAGAAAAAAATTGAATTTCAGTATACAAAAGATAGTTCAGAAGTTAATGAGACAGATAACAGTTTAGAGGAAAATAAAGATGAGTCAACAGATAATACGCTTCACAAAGAAATAGCTGATGATTCAGACAAAAGTTTTGAAAATAATAGTGATTCAGAATATACTAAATCTTCAGAGTCAATAGATGACGATAAAAAAGAAATTTAATAAAATTACTTTTCAGGTATTTTGAATACACGTTTAAAGTATTCAGAATTTTCTTTCATTTCTTCAGGATCTTCTTTTACTTTAGCCAAATTTTTTGCAAGTTGTTTCTTGTAACCCAATTGCATTTGACGAGCGATTTGAATTCTTTGGGCCTGTGGTGATCCTGCACCATGCATTGATTCAGTAAGATAACCAACTGCATTTCTTCCCATTGTCATATTTTCAATTAATCTTAAGATTCTCATTCTATTTTCAACTTCAATTCCAGATTTACCTTTAAGATATTTTTCCAAGAGTGGTCCAGTTTCTGCACTTCTAAATTCTGCTTCAGATGGTAATGTAACTAGTATTCCACCTGCAACATCTTGAGCAAGTCTTGCTAATTCGTATGGCAATCTAGTAACATTGTGTTTACATACATTTGCAAGCATATCATCATTAAGAAATACACCAGATTTCATCTTGTGACCTTGATATGATGCAGCAATTCCTGCAGCATAGATTGATTCGTTAAGATGTGTCATTTCAATTATTTTATCCTTAATGTGTGAAACTTTTGGAACTCCATTATATTCAGCAATTGCTGCTGCTGCACCAATTAGAACATCACCTAAACCAGTTTTACAAACATAACTTCGTCTATGATAACAAGTGAATCGCTCAACTAACATAGATGCAAATTCGTATTCACCATCCATAAAGATCATTTCGTTTGGTATGAAAACGCGGTCAAAGATTACCATAGTTTCTTGTCCACCAAATTCAGAGTTTCCAACATCAATGTCACCTGGCTCCATACTACGAGTATCACAAGATTGTCTTCCATAGATGTAAGTAATTCCAGGTGCGTCTACGGGAAGTGCACCAACAATTGCATAGTCTTTGTCATTTTCTAATAATCTCATGGTAGGCATTACAATCATCCAATGTGAGTTAATTGTACCAGTTTGGTGTGCTTTAGCGCCTGTAACGTAAACACCTTTGTCATCCCTATCAACAATATGTAAAAATAAATCAGGATCTTCTTGTTCACTAGGTGCAAGACTTCTGTCACCTTTAACATCAGTCATAGCTCCACCAATTACCAAGTTTTCATGTTGAACCATTTTAATAAATTCTAATAATCTCTGATGATATTTCGTACCATGTTTTTCATCAATTTCAAATGTTGTAGAATGAAGCGAGTTCATTGCGTCCATACCGACACATCTTTGGAAACATGTACCAGTAAGTTGTCCTAATTTTCTTTGCATTTTATTTTGTAAAACTAAATCTTCTGCGCTTTCGGCAATATGCAGGAAACGATTTACTCTTTCGCCAGAAATTGAAGACTTTGGGAATGCTAGTTCTTCTTCTTCAACTGCAAGATCGTATGTTTTTGCTACTGCATTAATTGAAGGTCTGATCATAGGGTGACTAACTGGTTCTTTTACTAGTTCACCAAACAAGTAAACTTTCAGATCTCTACCTTTAAGACTCTCAATATACTCCTCTCCAGTTCTGATTGGTTTGACTGTTTTTTGCATGTCGACACTACACTTAGTGATTCAAATAATTAAAAAGTTTCCAATTAAAGCTGTGCCTAACTATAAACCAATACGCACATCTAGAACTTTACAACCCTTATTTTTTTCCATAACCAAAACAGGATTCATATCTAATTCTTTAATTTCATTGAAATCAGATACTAGCTGAGATAGTCTTTGAATGCATTCAGAGAGTTTTTTGATATCAGATGGTTTTTCACCTCTAACACCTTCTAGAATTTTTTTAGTTTTAATTGATGAAATCATATCATCTGCTTCAATGTTTGTCATCGGTGCAAGTTTGAAAGTAACATCTTTTAAGACTTCAACATAGATTCCTCCCATTCCAAGCATTACAACAGGTCCAAACCCTGGCTCTAATTTTGAACCAATAATCATCTCTTTTCCACCTTTTACCATCTCAACAACCAAAACACCTTTGATATCGGCTTTCTTGTTGTATTTTTTTGCATTTTTTATTATAGTATCAAATGCATTTTCAACATCTTTTGCATTTTGCAAATTAACTTTCACACCACCAGCATCAGATTTATGGATGATTTGAGGTGATGCAATTTTTAATACAACAGGATAACCGATTTTTTTAGAAGCAGCTACTGCTTCTTTTTTTGATTTTGCTAATTTACTTGCAGGTAATGGAAAACCATACGCTCTGAGAATTTCTTGACCTTCTTCTTCCAAAAGAGCACTTCGTTTTTCTTTTTTTGCATTATCTAAAATCTTTTTTACGGTATTTTTTTTCACATTAAATTTCGTAATTTTTCCAGGAGAATTTTTTACCCAATTTGTGAATGTAAGCATGGCTTTTAGTGCACGAATTGAACCTTCTGCATAAGTGTAGTATGGAACATCACCTTTTGCTAAAATTTCACGATTAGTTATTCCTTCATCTAGTCCCATCAAACTAGCTAACATTGTTTTTTTGTATTTTTTTGACATAGAAACTATGACTTCTGCAAGCTTATCGTAATTCAAAGTAGCAGATGGTGTGCACATAGAAATTACAGATCCAACATTTTTGTGTTTTAACACTTCATTCAAAACATTTTCAAATCTTTTGAAATCTGCATCTCCTACAATGTCTACTGGATTACGTGAACTTCCCCATGGAGGAATTACAGCATCAATTTTTTTTCTAATTTCTTCAATTTTTGCCATTTTAATTCCAAGTTTTGAACATGCGTCAGTTGAAATTATAGCAGGACCACCGGCGTTTGAAACAATTACTAAATCACCGTTCATTGGAAGTGGTTGTTTTGAAAATGCAGTTGCATAATCAAATAATTCTTCCATTGTATCAACACGTATTGCACCTGATTGTTTTAGTAATGCATCGTAAATTTCATCAGAACCCATTAAAGCTCCGGTATGTGACATTGCAGCTTTTGCTCCTTCTGGACTTCGTCCTGATTTCAATACCAAAACAGGTTTTTTCTTTTTTCTTGTAATGTCTTTACACACTTTAAGAAATTCTTGACCGTTGCCCATATCTTCAAGATAGATAACAATAACCTTGGTTTGTTTATGTTCAGCAAGCATCTTTAAAATATCAATTTCACTCATGTCGGCTTTATTTCCCATACTAATTACTGCGGAAAATCCAATTCCTTGTGCACTTGCATCTTCAACTAATGCAGCACATATTGCACCACTTTGTGAAACAAGAGCAATTTCTCCAGATTTGGGAGTAATTTTGAGAAATGTAGAATTCATCATGGTTTGTGGTTCAAGATTCATCACACCAAGACAGTTTGGACCAATAATTTGTAATTTGTATTTTTTTGCAATGTCTTTTAATTTTTGTTCTAATTTTGCACCTTCTTCATCTACTTCTTTGAATCCTGCAGTGATTACAATTGCACCTCTTAGTTTCTTTTTTCCACATTCTTCTAACACTGATGGAACAATAGTATTTTTTGTAACAACAACTGCCAAGTCAACTTTTCCGGGAACATCTAAAACTGATTTGTATGCTTTTTTGTCGAAAACAGTTTCACGTGTTGGGCTAATTGGATAAATTGTTCCTTTGTAACCTTTCATAATATTATTAGTAATTGCACGACCTACACTACCTTCTTTATCAGAAGCGCCAATAATTGCAATAGATTTTGGAGAAAGGAAAACAGAATTTGTCATTGTATGTTTTTAGATAAAAAATTTTTGTATAATTAAAGCTATTCCAAATTAACTTCCAAGCATCTTTCCTGCCAGATTTTCCTTTCTTGGAATCCAAAGTATTTTCAATTCAGGGATTTTTGGTATTAACGACCAAGATTCTTGTGCTAAAATACGTAATTGCTCATTATTTATTGCAAATTCATGATTTAGTTGATTGACAGTATTTTTTGAATCACTAAAAATTGTAATTTTATCTAATGATCCTTGAAATTTTTTTAATGCTGCAATTATAGCGTGATACTCAGCTTGATTATTTGTCAGTCCTGATTTATTTTCATAGAAGGATTCACCTGTCTCTTTAACAAAAAATCCATATCCGGATTTTTCACCGCCCGCACCATCAACGTAGATACTAACCTCCATCTTTATACAATTTTGTTAGTTTTACAGACAAATTTAATGTAATCATGTAAATGACTAATGAGATTGATTGTGAGACGATTGATGCCATGTATGGTTCATAGTCAATTTGTAAGAAATAGTATTGTAAAGTCCATCTAACGATTGTATAAACAACCTCACCAATTCCAAGTGAAGAAATTATTTTAATTAAATCAGATTTTAAAAGTGTGTTATCTCTTTGACCGTTATCTAAAACATACTTTTTTCTATTATCAAAATAGTATAGACCACCAAAAACTGAAAAGAAAACAGCATAATCAATAATCAAAGTGAATGATGAATTGAGATAATCAGCTTGATCTCCAAAGTAATCTGCAGCAACTGCAGAAATGATAACTGAGGCTAAGAAACCTAAGAAGACGTTTTTATTTAATTTCAGATATTCCTGATACTTTTGTTTCATATTTTTTGGTAAAATATGTCATTTTTAGCGTTTCGAGGTAAAGCCATTAATTATATTATTTTTTAATAACAGTATGGATTCAGATGAAAAACGGTTAAAGCAAGAGGATTGTAATGAGGATGAGTTAGGAACTGGAGTTCTAACATTAACTAACAAACGTATCGCATTTGATAAAAGAACAAGTAGAATAGCAGATTTTTCAACAAAGATGGGAGATACTGTGATTGATGTTCCTTTGGATAAAGTAGACGTCTGGAAAGAAGGCAGATTTATCAAAAAAATTTGTTTTAAAATAAAAACAGATGAAGATGAAAAATCATACAAGTTTGGCGTTATGGGAACAAGTGGATGGTTAGAAGAAATTCAAGATGCCATAGAAGATTTTAAGAATCAATAAAGAACATCAACACTATCTAATCTCCAAGATTGTTTAACAAAAGTATCTTTCATTTTTGCACCAGGATATACACTAGATTCTCTTATACCAGTTATTGCAATTTGTGAACCACAATCACCTGCATAGTTTAGTGGAACTACAAAGAATTTTGCTTTTTGTCTTTTACATACATCTTCTAACATAGAAGACAATCTTTTGTTTGCAGCAACCCCTCCAACAATCATAATTTCATTTTTCCTTGTAAATGCCAATGCACGTTCAGTAGCTTCTGCAATCATAGCAAATGCAGTTTCTTGTAATGAATAACATGCATCTTCAACTCCTTTTGACGTACTTTGCTTTGCAGCAGAAAGTAAGCCCGAGAATGATACGTCATTTCCTTTTACCACATATGGTAAATCAACATAGTTTGTGGATTTGTTTGCCAATTCTTCAATTTTTCGTCCACATGGAGAAGCAAATCCTAATGATCGTCCAAACTGATCTAAAAGTTGACCTAGAGTGATATCTAATGTTTCACCAAAGACTCTCCATCTACCAGATGAAAATGCAAGAATCATTGTATGTCCTCCTGAAACAAGAAGTACAAGTGGGTTTTTTGCACCGGTCAAAAGTTTACCCAATTCAATATGACCAATAGCATGATTGACAGGATAAATTGGAATATCATAATATGATGAGAGAGAACGTGCAACAACTGCACCAACTCTAAGACATGGTCCTAAACCTGGACCACCTGCATATGCAATCATATCAAGATCATTGATTTTGATTTTTGCCTCATCAAGACATTGTTTTAGAACAGATGAACTGTTTTCTATATGATGACGTGATGCTTCTCTAGGATGGATTCCTTCACCTTCTGGAGGTTTGTAGATTTTCCTAACGTCAGATAAAATTTTTCCATTTTTTTGTTTTTTTTCAATTACTGCACAAGAAAATGTGTGTGCTGTACTTTCAATTCCTAGGCAATACATACTATCCTCTACTTAATGTTGATACTATTTTTATTATATCATTGTTTTTGAGTTCATGATCAGCACCAATACGTTGTTTTGTTTTTGCATCAATAGCATGTAAAAATCCATTTCCAATATCTTGATGAATTGTAAATGCCAATTCTTTTGCAGTAGAACCTTTTTTTAATAATCTTGCATCAGGTAAAACTTGTCCTTGTTTATTCATTAATTTGGTTTCATCTTCAACAGGATAAACAACAATCATGTCTAAAACATCAAAGATTATTGAATTAAGAATTTGTTGAACACCAGTTGTTTGAATTTTTGTCATAACATTTTTTGCAAGATGTAATGCATTATTTTGTTGTTCAGATAACTGAACATTATCTTTTCCTGAAAAACTTTCATCTCCGGGAACATAATTGATTAGTTCAGCTTTTGTAGCCTTTCTCAATAAAAGTTCAGTTTCAGCGCTAGAGGGAATAACTTTGAAGTTTGTCGATATTTTTTCTATAATTTTTAAATCATCACACAGATCTGCTTTGTTAGCTGCAATGAGTAAAGGTTTGGCAATTTTTCTAAGAGATTTTAGAAAGCCCATGATATCATCGTCTGACCAATCTTGAGCTTTTTTTGTTTTTATTGACATTGTTATAAGAACTTAATCATCTTGA
>ERZ724566.15-NODE-15-length-28406-cov-3.626826_pt1 | contig 28406 bp, 29 predicted proteins | sample MGYA00375860_ERZ724566 | MGnify/ENA primary metagenome ERZ724566 (study PRJEB28725, sample SAMN03264853) | marine sediment metagenome | biome: marine pelagic biome; feature: marine oligotrophic desert; material: ocean water | place: Pacific Ocean:North Pacific... | reverse complement strand
CTTCAAATATCAAGGCAGTTCCAGACTCTGAAATGTCATAAGGTAAAGACTGAGATGGCAGTTCTCGTTGCACCCCATGCTCTTCAACATCAATATGTAGACCAAGAGATTTTTCTAATTCTTGAATGGTTTTGCCTGCCTTCCCAATCAAACTAGGAATTGAATCACCTGAAACAAATACCTTGATTCTTCCAGGACCGACAAATTCAACTTTAGGGTGAGAATCAAATCTATACAATCGGTCTAGTATTTTTTCTTCTGCTAAATGTTCTATTCCAGTTTTTTGTGAGCCATTTTCATCTACAGGAATTATGATGTTTTCCTCACCGAATGTATAAATTTCATATTCCAAAGTATTTGTTTCAAAATCAGAAATTTCAATTACGGGTCGCGCCAAGTCTTGTTCAACCATTCCAGATGGAACTTTGACCTTTAGCTCTAAACGATAAACTTTGGAGATACCACCATCCTTTACATAAATTACAGTATCTAGGACATTTGGAATTATTCCAAGTTCAATTTTTCCAATGAACCTCTGAATTGCATCAATTGGAGTATTTGCATGAACAACTCCAACCATGCCAACTCCAGTTAACCTAAGATCACTGAAAATTCTAAAATCTTCTCTACGTCTAACTTCATCAAATATAGTATAATCAGGTCTAACAAGCAATAAGATATCAGCAGAATTTTCAAAACTTCCATCCAACCTAGTGTACTGAGTCACTCCGGAATCAACTTGCAAGTCACGTGGAGACTCGAATGTTTTAACAATTTTTCCAGAACGATTAAAGAAATTTGCAATTCCTGATGCAAGCGTACTTTTTCCAGAACCAGGTGCACCAGAAATAAGAATTCCTTCAGCCTGAGTTTCTAATCTAGACATTAGTTTTTCAGAAAGTTGGTAATCTTCTAATGACATTTGTTTAATTGGATGTACTATTGTGATTTCTAAAAGTTCAGAAAATGGAGGTCGAGTAATTGCAATTCTATAATCTCTATACTGAATTACCAAAGCGCCAGGTTTTGAAATTTCAGTATTTCCAAGAGTCTCATCGTCTATGGCAGATAAAATTTGATTTGTTATAATTTCAAGATAGTCACGGTGAAGTGTTTTCGTATCAAGTTCAACTAACTCAAAACTTCCAGGCATTCCTTTTTTGCCAAGAGGTTTTTGATTTTCTTTTAGATGAATACTCATTGTGGTTGGGTCAAAGAATTTTAGAAACTCCAAATCAGGGGTTTGTTGTTCATTAATGGAAAATTCTGATTCAGATTTTTGTAAATCACTCATAATTTCAGTTTAGGATTGGTTCTATTATGTATTCTTTTAATGCATAAAACAATCTACATTGTTTAACAAATTATTCTCACAAAGCCAAACAAAAGAACTGTTTTAGATCGGTATGTATGGCAGGTCAAAATAATACAAATTTACAATTTCATTCAGATTGTAGCAACTACTTTGAATCATTAAGAGAAAAAGGTGAGACCGATTTTGAGTTTGAAGATGAGTATTTCTTTACATTACCTGCAATATCGCAAATGAGTTTAGATTAATTATTCAGTAGTTCCTCGAATTATAGATATGCATAAGCTGGACTCGATTGCAAAAAATGTTAGAGAATGTCAGAAATGCGAATTGTGTGAAACTCGAATTAAGGCGGTTCCAGGTAAAGGGAATTTTGATGCAGATGTAATTTTTGTTGGAGAGGCACCAGGTAGAAATGAAGACATTCATGGGGAGCCATTTGTAGGAGCTGCTGGAAAAAGACTAGACATGATTTTAGAGGATACAGGAATAGATAGGAAAGATGTCTATATTACGAATATTGTAAAATGCAGACCTCCAAAAAACAGAGTTCCTTCAAAAAAAGAAGAAGAATCATGTAATGACTTTATCAAACAAGAAATTGAGATAATCAATCCAAAGATAATCTGCGTTATGGGAAATACAGCATATGGTACGCTGTTAGATGGAAAAGAGATTACAAAGAATCATGGTAAAATTGTAGAAAAAGATGGAAGAAAGTTTTTTGTTACATTCCATCCTGCTGCAACAATTTACAATCAAAAACTAGTCGAGGAATTGAAAGAAGATTTTAGAAAATTGGCAAAATTTCTAGAAACAAAAGATGAGCCAAAACAGTATGAAGAAAGACGATGCGATTATTGTATGGCTAAAACAAAGCACGAAGTAGTAGTTATGCCAAAAGTAGTTACAAGGAAAAGGCGATGGTTGTTCAAATGTACAGAATGTAATCATGAAAGATGGCTTCAACCTTACAGAACTGTTGCAGAAAGTTTGTACTAGAATCTAATACAAATGACTTTGTAATTCGATTTGTTCTTCAGCAGATATTATTCCTTTTCTAACTAAAATATCAAGCATATCTTTGAACAGTTGCTTTTGTTCTTCGGACATTCCTCCGGTAGGACCTTTTTCTCCAGGAGGACCAGGTGGACCGCGTGGACCTTTTTCTCCAACAGGACCTTGTGGGCCCTGTGAGCCTTTGTCACCAGGAGGACCTTGCAAACCTTGTTTTCCTTGTTCACCTTGTGGACCTTGAATTCCTTGTGGACCGCGTGGACCTTTTTCTCCAGTTAGACCAGGAGGGCCTTGTTCACCTTGTGGACCAATTGTTCCACGGTCACCTTGTGGACCAGGTACACCAGTTATTCCTTTGTCACCAGGAGGACCTTGTGGACCGCGTGGACCTTTTTCTCCAATTGGACCAGTAATTCCTATCTTACCTTTTTCTCCTTGTGGACCTTGTGGACCGGTAGGACCTTTTTCTCCCATTGGACCAGTGACACCTTTGTCACCTCTTTCACCAACAGAGCCAGGAACTCCTTTGTCTCCTTGAACACCAGGTGGGCCGGTAGGACCTTTTTCTCCTTTGTCTCCGCGTAAACCAGTTAATCCTTTATCGCCAGATGGACCTTGTGGACCAGTACCCCCTTTGTCACCAATTAATCCACGACCGCCTTGTTCTCCTTTGTCTCCTTTGTCACCTGTTAGACCTTTTTCTCCTTTGTCTCCTTTGTCTCCTTTTAGACCAGGAGGTCCTTTGTCTCCTTTGTCTCCTTTGTCTCCGGTAACTCCTTTTTGTCCTGTTGGACCTTTGTCACCAGGAGCGCCTTTGTCTCCTTTGTCTCCTTTGTCTCCTTCAGGACCAGGTTGACCAGGAGGACCTTTTACACCAGCGCTAGAAGAGCGCGGAATCTGTTTTGATTTTTTTTGTTCTGAATCAGGTTTTGGCGTAGAAGCCTGTCTCATTGTTTCAGGAACTTGAAATTCAAATGATGAACCAACAGATGAAAATTGATCAACAACTATAATCCAAACGCTAGTGAATGCAGAAATTTTTTCAGGTAATGGATTTGATTGAGAGCCTAATGTTACTTCAAATTCTCCATTTTTTATATTGAGATGAGATTTTTCTCTCCATAGTGGAAGAAAGGATTTTTGAGCAATTTGTTCACTGGTAGGTTTGGCTTCAGTGATAGCAAATTCTACCTCAAAGACGCCGTTTTTTTGCTTGTATGGAGATTGACCTTTAACAGTAAAATGTTCAGATGACGGCATAATCGTTTCTTTCAATATCTAGTATTTAATTACATTTTCTAGACATTTTAGGCATGAAATTACCACTAGTAGCAGCTTAATATTTATCCGTTAAATGTAGAAATCTAATTCATGAAGGATAAGAAAAAAGATACATCTCTAGCAAAAAAAGATGAGAGAAGTCTAACAAATGTAAATTATCAAAGAGACAGACTTTTCAAAAAAGGTATCAATTTGATGGCAGACGAAAAGTTAGAAGAAGCCGTAGAAAATTTTGAGATGATATTGAGAACAGACCCAAATGACGTCGAGGCAATGCTCAAACTTGGATATTCACGATTTCATTTGGATGATCATTCAGAGGCAATGAGAGTTTACGATAAAATTTTAGATATTGATGTAACAAATCCAGAAGCTTGGAATTTAAAATCATTAGTAAATTATGAAAAAAAGAATTATGCAAAAGCATTAGACTGTGTTGAAAAAGCAATAGATTCAGATCCGACATATGGCATGGCATGGTATAACAAAGGATGTTACCTTTCAATGCTAAATCAAGTTCCAGACTCTTTAGAAGCATTGAAACGCTCAATTGAGATTGATGTTAAAAATGCAAGAAAAGCTGTTAAAGACAAAGACTTTGTAAATGTAAGATCAGAAGAAGGTTTCAAACGAATTATTGAAGTTGTTTTAATTGAATCATTAAGACAAGGATATCATACAATTGGATCAATTGTATGGACTACATTCCTTGGAAAAGAAGATACAATCAAAGGATTAGATGAATTAATTTTGAAAGGCGTTGTTGTTAAAAATGAAAAGAGACAAGGATTCAATCAAATCATACCAATTTATGATTTAGTTCCAGATGTTGCAAACAAACTTGGTGCAAAGAAACGTGGTTTACTTGGTCCAAAAACAATTGGAAAAGTTTCAACACCGGTCAAGAGTCTAAAAGAGATTGGATTAGCTGTACAAACAACAATGGCTGCAATAGAAAATGAAGATTTAGAAAAAACAGTTGAAAGTTTTGATGCATATATCAATCCAGCAAAATGTGGACAACAAATGATTGATGAGTTTCTAGACGAACACCGTGAGATAAGATTATTCAAAATCAGATTGGATGATAAAGGTCAAGATTACTTAATTGACAATAAAAAGAAAATGTTAGAATTATTTGAAAACATGGAAATGACAGTTACAAAAAAATTAAGAGCTAACGTTCCACAGAACTAAGTCATAGAGTCTTTTTCTTTTTTGATAATTGGAACACCATCAATTATTGATACATCATCTTCTTCATAGACAGTATGCCAACGACCATTATGAGGAAGTAAATTGTTTAGTTCTTCTATTTTTTTATTTGTAGGTTTTTTGTTTAGTAATGCGCCCCATTTCATATTTGGAACCTTTGGCATTACATCATTGATATCTTTCATTTTGTATCACTCTGCTGAAAGATCCCAATAATTAGCATTTTCTTGTTTATCAATTGGTTTTTCAAGATTTTTCCATTCCTTAAAGGAGTGTACATACAATTTGACATTTGGAATGCCGATTGATTTTAGAGCATAATATGCCAAACCAGACAAGGTGCCTACACTTCCACAATATGTGATTATTTCAGCATCTTCAGAAATTCCTCTATTTTTTAGAAGAGTTTTCATACCTTCTTTTGTTCTTAAAATTTTTCCATCAGTTGCAAGTGTTCTGTATGGTATGTTTATTGCACCAGGAATATGTTGTTCAAGGTAGTTTAGTCGTTCACGATTATCTATAATTACAACATTTTTGTTTTCTTTGACTTTTTCAAGATATTCTGCAGTAGCCATTATTTCAGGGTTGATTTTTACAGAGTGAGTTGCAGGTTCAATTTCAGGAACTTCAGTGGAAATTTCATATCCAAGATCTTTCCATTGAGAAAATGTTACATCTAACAATTTTACATCTTTATGTCCAATGTATTGTAAAGCCCAAACTACTCTAGATGACAATGCACCAAATGTATCATCATAAATTACTACAGGAGTTTCATTAGAGATTCCTAAATCTTGTGCAATTTTTTGTATAGATTCAGGACTATCGTCATTGAGAAGTTTAGCCAATGGGAGATTTACAGCATTTGTTATATGACCTTGTTGATATTCTTGGTCTCGTCTAACATCAACAATTCTAATTGAATTTTCTTGAATTTTTTCACGAAGAATTTTTGAATTAATTATCGGGATATCAGAATCAATCATGCTGCACATTCACCCTTTCCAGTTACGGTGTGATAGTTAGTATCACTTCCATAATCCATATAGAAATCAGGTTCATCTTCAATTTTTGGAGGTACTATCAATGGTGCAATTTCTTTTTTGATGTCTTCAACGCCAGTAATTTTCGAGGATTCATTTCCTTTAACAACTCTATCAATCCATTTGGATAATGTATCATCAGGTTGTTTATTTTCTTTGAATAATTCAATAATTTTTAGAATTACAGGAATTACACGTTTTACAGGAACACGAGCTGTATGGTGACCAAGCATTGAATTTTCATCGAATTTACCACCTAATGACATGGTGTAATTTGGGAACATGTCAGTTCCGTGTCTACCGCCGCCACCATAGAATCCAATTGTCGCAATTTGATGTTGCCCACAAGAGTTAGGACAACCGCTAATCTTGATGGTGGAATCTTTCAAATCATCATCTTCGTCAAGATTTAATTCTAAGAATTTTCTCTGTACCTCTTTTGCCAACCTATGGGAGTTGGTTAAAGCCAAATTACAAGATGTGGTTCCAGAACAACCTACTGCAGAGGCCATTGTTAATGATCCAGTTTTTGCAAGACCATTTTCAATTAATCTTGAGTACATGGATTTAAGATCATCATCATGAACATATCGAATGACAATATTTTGTGAGAATCCATTTCTAGCAAAGCCTTCAGCAGAATAATCACGAATAATTTCTGCAACACTTCGTAGTTGATTGGCAGTAATATCACCAGCTTCTAAACCAATGAATGCAGAGTTGAAACCAGATTGAGATTGTTTTATAACATTAGTTTTTTCCCATCTTGCAAATCCATCAGGAACAGAAGCAGACTCATCACTTACAGATATTGGTCTTTGAATTTCATTTATGCTATCATCAATGTTTAGTTTAACAATTACAGATTGAGTAGCTTTTACAACAGCTCTTTCTTTTAAGACAAGGTTTTGGAATTTTTCCCAACCCAAATCATTTACCAAATAACGCATTCTATTACGTGCCAAATTTTTTCTGTCACCCATTCTGTCAAAGATTCGGATTACAGCCATCGACGTATAGAGTAGATCTTCAACAGGAGTGAAATCTTCTAGTTGATGTCCAACAAATGAGCGATTTCCTAAGCCACCACCTAAGCATATTTTGAAACCTTTCCTTTTTTCTCCATCAATTTCTTGAATTTGAGGTACAAGACCAACATCAACAATTCGAATCATTCCACATTTTTCACAACATGTAAAATTAAATTTGAATTTACGTGGAAGACCTTGGCATATTGGATTTCTAAGCATGAATTTTGCAATTGCCATTGCATATGGAGTTGCATCAAAAATTTCATCTTTACAAACACCAGATAACGGACTACACATTACATTTCTAACAGTATTACCACATGCTTCACGTGATGTCATTCCAACATCAGAAAGAGATTGCATTATTTCAGAAACATCTTCAAGTATTACCCAGTGTAGTTGAATATTTTCACGAGTTGAAAAATGTGCACTGCCAATGGAGTACATCTCACTTAACTGAGCAATTTTTTCTAATTGGTATGGATAAATTTGTCCTGCAGGAACTTTGATTCTAACCATCGCATAATCGTCAGTCATACGTGTACCGTATGCACCATGTTGTAAACGGAATCTACGGAACATATCAGGATCAATCTTGCCTTGTCGGAATAGCTTCACGGTTTCAGCAAAATTTTCTGCTTCTTGTCTTCTGGACCAATCAATCTTTGACTGTTTATCAGCCGGTTTTGATGGTCTTAGCTGTTGTGCCATCTATTCTTTTTCGATCGCAGTATAGTTATAAGTTTTTGATATGGGTAAGTTATACACATCAACTAAACAAAGTACACATTTTTGCCGGTTTGTGTTAGTATTACCTAATTTTCAATAAAAATACCCAAAGCTATTAATGAGTTTGAGAATCAAAAAATTCATGCAAGAATCAGTAAATGAACAAAGACCAGATAAGATTTTTGCAGATGCAAAAGAAGTAGAAATTACAAGAGCAATTGCAAAAGAATTTTACGATGTGTTACAAGATAGAGCAGAAAGTGATATTATAATTATAGGAGCCGGACCTGCAGGATTAACCGCATCTAGAGAATTATCATTGATGGGTTACAAAGTATTAGTCATTGAACAAAATAATTATCTAGGCGGAGGGTATTGGCTTGGAGGTTACATGATGAATCCAGTAACAGTACGTGCACCAGCACAAAAAATTTGGGATGAATTAGGCATTCCATACAAAAAAGTTGGCGACGGATTATATCTTACACCAGGACCACATGCAGTTTCTAAATTAATTGGAGCAGCATGTGATGCAGGAGTAAAATTCTTGAATTTAACAAAGTTTGACGATTTAGTTATGAGACATGGAAGAGTTGCAGGAATTGTTGTTAACTGGATGCCAGTTTCAGCATTGCCAAGAAACATTACATGTGTAGATCCTGTTGCATTGGAAGCAAAAATGATCATTGATGCATCAGGTCACGACTCAGTTGCAGTAAAAAGATTAGTAGATAGACAACTAGTAGAATGGAAAGGAATGAATCCAATGTGGGTAGAAGATGGCGAAGAACACGTAGTACACAAAACAGGAGAGATATATCCAGGATTGGTTGCTGCAGGAATGTCAGTAACTGAGACACATGGATTAGCAAGAATGGGACCAACATTTGGTTCAATGTTATACTCTGGAAAAAGAGCAGCAGAGGTTACTGATCAAAAGATTAAAGAATTTGAGAATCAAATTCCAAAATAATCTATTTGAACTTAAAAAAAATCATATTATACAAAGAACCAGCAATTTCTGAAATTAATACAAAATTACTAACAGAGTTTTTAGAAGAAAAATTTCCAATCAAAGTTGAGATAAAAAATAATGTTTTCAAAGAATTCAGTCTTGAAGATATCAAAAAATTATCAAATATTCGTATCACAGATATTAAAAATCCATTTTCAGAGCACAAATCAAGTGACGATGAGATTGAATTTGAAAAAAAGTTGTGTGAAGATTCTTCAGTAATGAATTCCACAACCAAGGTTGAAAATGCACAAGAGATTAGTGAAGTTTTCATGTATGATGGTTTTGAATTACAAAAAATTCTTAGATATCTCAATAAAGATAACGAAGTATTACACATCATTCTAACAAATAGATTAACATGTACATTTGATGAAAATGATAAAAGGTATCATGCCAGAGCAGTGATTTGTGCAAACCCTTCAATCATTTCTACCACCGGAATTATTGAAGCCCCAGCAAAGCCAAAAGAATACTATTTTGAAGTAATGAAGTTAAGAACACAAGGATTAGACATCGAGTCTGCTAAAGAGAAATACAAAGACAAATTTTTAGAATATAACGATAAAAGATTGACCAAAGTTTTGGAAGGTTACATCTTACAAGTCATTTTTTACAATATAACAGGAGAATCATTTTGTGAAGATGTTGAATGTAGATTAAATAACGCTCATTGGCAAAAGGATCTTTTATTCTCACAACTTGAAATAAACAAACTATGTAAAAAACACAATGAGATCTTGGCAAATCTAAATTGATTTAAATTATAATCATAAAGTAAATCATTATGATGTCAGGCGAGGATAGTTCACTAGTTATGGAAGATAGAGGTTCAAATGATGAGCCAAAGACTCCAGATTTTCCAAAAAAAACAAAGACATCATATGATGTAATTATAATTGGTGCAGGACCTGCAGGATATACTGCAGGAATTTATTGTTCAAGAGCAAGACATGACACACTAATAATTTCAGGACTTTTGCCAGGCGGTCAGTTAATGAATACAACAGATGTTGAAAATTATCCAGGATTTGATGAAGGAATAATGGGACCAGATTTAATGTTAACAATGAGAAAACAAGCAGAACGAATGAACACTACAATTATCGATGATGTAGTTGTGAATGTAGATTTCCGTGCAAAACCATTCAAAGTTTTAACAGGTTCAGAAGAATATGAAGCAAAAGCTGTAATAGTTTGTACAGGTGCCACACCAAGAAAAATTGGTATAGAAGGTGAGCAAACATTTAGCGGAAAGGGAGTTTCATATTGTGCAACATGTGATGGTGCATTTTTCAGAAATCAAGACATTGCAGTTGTTGGAGGAGGAGATACATGTATGGAAGAAGCAACATTTCTTACAAAATTTGCATCAAAGGTTCACATCATTCACAGACGAGATACATTCAGAGCAAGTAAAATCATGCAGGATCGTGCATTAAACAACGAGAATATCGAAGTTCATTGGAACAGCGTCATTGAGGATATCAAAGGTGACCAAAAAGTTCAACAAATTATTCTAAAGGATACAAAAACTGGAGAAAATAAAACCTTGGAAATGGGAGGAGTTTTTGTAGCAATTGGTCATGAACCAAATACCGAATTATTCAAAAATCAATTGGAGATGGATGAAAATGGATACATCATTCAGAAACAAAATACAGAAACAAGTGTAAAAGGAGTTTTCACTGCAGGAGACGTTCATGATCACAGATACAGACAAGCAGTTACTGCAGCAGGATTTGGTTGTATGTCTGCAATTGATGTTGACAAATATCTATCAGAACAAAAATAAGATTATTTTATTTTTTTAATTGTAAATTCCAGATCACTGCCGTTTTTATTCAATTGTACAAGTTCATGACCACGTGTTCTACATAAATCAGTGATGTCATCTTCAGCAGCAGGATCATCTGCTAATACAAGAAGTACTTGACCAACCTGCATTTTTGATAATTCAACTACAGTTTGCATTGCAGGAGAAGGACAGTATAATCCTCTTACATCTAATGTTTTTTCTGGTTCTGACATTTTTACTAATAAAAAGTAAGTATGTCTATATTAAAATCTAATTCTTTTCAGATTATCTAGAAATTAGATGACCATCTTAGTAATTGTAGGAATATCACGAGTTCTAAATGCATAAGGATCATAGCCTTCAAAATTAATTTTATAAGAAATTCTTCTTAATCCAAATAAGGCAAGTTTGAATGCAACATCCCAAACAAATGAGTTTTTAGTAAACATATAGAATTTGTACATGGAATTGAATAGGCGGAAGTATTTTGGATAAAATTCCTTAACATATTGATCTATGTATTCTTTAGAATTTTCAATTTTATACTGAAGATGTTCTAAAACTTCACGACGCGTTACGTATTCCATTTTTTCAATTGCGATTTTACCTTTTTTCATTGCATATAGTATATCGTCTAGGTTATTTTCAGAATTTATCAAATTTGTGCATCTTCCAATTGTAGATGCAACATGAGAATCACTTCCAGCTATAGTTAAGAGATTATGTTCTTTGGCAAAAACTTCTGCTTTTTTGTTTGAATAAATGTCAATATTGGCGCTATTGAAAATCTCAAATAAATCACATTTTAATGAATCATCGCGTAAGGCGTCAATCAAACTAAATGGATGTGGAGCAATTGTTACTGCATCCTGTGATTTTGCAGCATCAAGAATTTCATCAATACTTTGAGAGGATTTGATTTCTTCTTGTAAACCATAAACAAGTACATGTGCCTCTTTGTCAGTAGTTATTTCGACAGCAGGATATACTTTAACATTGGAGAACTTTTCATGGCTGTTTTTGTAATCAGTCATTTGTTTGAATCCATCCAGAGTGTTATGATTTGTAACAAATAGTACATCTAATTTTGAATCTAGTGCTTTTTGTAATTGTTCGTTGACGGTAACGTTGCAGTCAAAAGGCGGTTCCAAATCACCCACATGACCATTGGAGAAAACATTATGACAATGAAGTTCAGTTCTAAGCATTTCTAACATTTTGTATAAAAATTCACTTTTTATTAATTATCTGAATAGATCTTCCTCTTCTGAACGAAGTATACTCTTGATATTTCCAGTATTTTCTTTAAATTCGAAATTTTTGATTATTGCAGCAGGACATTTCTTGGTTTTACCCATTACAAGCTCTGCAGCAGAAGAAAGTTCATCAACTATTGCAGTTGCAGTAACTCGTAAGATTTTACCAAAGGTGTCTGGAGTTCCCTCATAATGTAAAATGGTATCAATTCCAGATACACCAATTGCATGATCAGTTTGTCCCATTCTGAAAGGGCGTCCAAAAGTGTCTGAAATTATTACAGCAACTTTTTTTCCAGTTTGTTGTAAAATTTTTAATCGTATATTATCAGCAGATTTATCAGAATCTTTTGGAAGTAATGTCGCATATCCATTTTCCACATTACTTTCATCAATTCCCGCATTTGCACAAATAAACCCATGATTAGTTTGAACAATAATTACCCCATGTTCCATTCTAACAATTCTTTGCGATTCAGATAAAATGGCTTGAACTAATTTTGGATCCTTATCATATGCCGAAGCAATACCAATGGATAACTCAGAGGGAATAATAGAATCTAAATTTACAACTCTGCCTTCATGTTTTGATATGATTTTTTGCGATATTACCAAAACATCTCCATTTTCAAGAGATGTTTTAGAAGATGACAATAACAAATCAATTAGATCATCTGTAGGCTGAACGTCATTTTTAAAATGAATAGGAATTATTTGTAATGTCAACAATTAATGAAAAAAATTGCTATAATTGAGTTTTTTCAATCTTATGAGGATACAGGTATAGGCAGTTGCATAGAATAATGCTCATTAATTATAGGAATGATTTTTGCAAGATCCTTTTCCTCAAGGGTAGTAGTTGCAAGGTCTTTTACCAAATCTTGTGCACGATATGCAATTCCAAGATTAGAAATATCAAATAATTTTATGTCATTAGCACCATCAACAACAACTACGATTTCGTCTTTAGGGACATTCCATTCTTCAATTTTAACTCGAGCAGATTTTGCTTTATCTGAATCAACATTAATTTTTACACCATCAAGTTTTCCATCTTTGAATATCAATTCATTTGTATAAACATGATCAAGATTTAGTTCTTCTTTTAGTCTATCTGTCATTATAGTGAATCCTCCAGAAACAGCCATTACTTTCCATCCCGCATTCTTGAGAGTTTGGCATGCTTCTCGTGCACCAGTCATTATAGGTAAAGAATCAGCAACTTGTTTGCAAGTTTCAAAATCAATGCCCTTTAGAAGTTCAACTCGTTTGGTCAAACCTTCTTCCCAATTTATTGAGCCTTGAATACCTTTTTTTGTTATATCCCAAATCTCTTTTTCTTTGTTAACTTTTTCAGCTAGGATTGGAAGATATTCCGCGTCATACAATACTCCTTCAACGTCAAAAATAGCTAGCATTATTTTCTATTTTGACAAAAAAAGTTCATCATATAAAAGTTGAAACAAGACAATCCGATCTGTAATAGCTAGTAATAAATCAGCCCTCATGGAGTTTTTGATATGGTTGACGAATTAGAACACAAATACGAAGTTAAAGTTCAAACAAGAGAAGGACGACAAAAACTTCCAGACGATGTAAAAGCAATCCTCAAAGAAGGAGGAATGATGGATGAAAAAGGAAAATTGAAGCTGAAAGGAGTTAGCCCAAAAATGCTAAAAAGAATGAAGCAAGAATTTGTTGAATGTCCAGTCTTAAAAGATGAGATTCATTTCATTCAATGTTTTGTTTGTTCAAACTTTCAAAGCAGAGTTATGGGAAATGTCTTGTGTAAAGGCGACGCACTCAAAGATTAGCTGCTATTCTCTTAATTTGAGAAACAATCTTCATTTTTCGTTGTATTGTTAATTCAGGTTCCATCGTAAAGAAAATGGTTTTTCGACTAGTGTAAATAACAAATTGAGTTACCTTTTCACGTTCAACGTGAACATATCTTACCTTTCCAAGTGGACGGTCAAATTCTTTTCTCATTTTGCGTCTTTGAGATACCTGTTTACAAAAATGTTCTTCTTGACGTTGAGATTCAAGTGAGTTTTTGCCTGTTTTCATAATTCCTTCAACAATATTGCCTTTAAGATCAATTATAGATGCAAATCTCATTTGAGAATCTAGAGAAATAATTTTTTCAACTATACTAAGAAGATCCTGTTTTGCCATATTCTTCATAATTCAATATTTTCAATATAATTCTAGGTTTTAGTATGTAGAAACAAGACTAAATAATTACAAAATTCTTGTCTTTTCAAATGGGAAAAGAGATTGGAGTAACCGTAAAAAAATCAGAAGATTTTAGCGAATGGTATACACAAACTGTGATAAAATCAGAGCTTGTAGATTACGCCCCAGTTAAAGGACTGATTGTTTTAAGACCTGACGGATATTCAATTTGGGAGTCACTGAAATCATCACTTGATAAAAAATTTGCAGATACAGGTCATAGAAATGGATTTTTACCAACCTTAATTCCAGAATCACTCTTAACAAAAGAAAAAGATCATTTTGCAGGATTTAATCCAGAAGTATTTTGGGTAACTAAATCAGGAGATGGAGAGCTTGGCGATAGATTAGCATTAAGACCAACATCAGAAACTTTGGCATATACATTATTTGCAAAATGGATTAGAAGTTGGAGAGATTTGCCTTTAAAAATTAATTTTTGGAATACAGCATTAAGAGCAGAAATTAAAGCAACAAAACCATTTTTGAGAACATCAGAATTTCTTTGGCAAGAAGGACATACAGTTCATGTTAATAGTGAAGAAGCTGAAAAAGAAGTTACAGATATTTTAGAATTATATAAAAAAACAGTTGAAGAAGAATTAGCAATTCCAGTAATTACTGGAAAAAAATCAGAGAAAGAAAAGTTTGTAGGTGCAGTTTATACTCTTACAATGGAATCATTGATGCCTGATGGCAAAGCACTACAAATGGGAACATCACATTTCCTTGGACAGAATTTTTCAAAACCATTTGAACTAAAATATGCCGATAAAGAAAATGTTGAAAGTTATGCATGGCAGACATCATGGGGAGTTTCATGGAGACTGATTGGTGGAATGATCATGGTTCATGGAGATGATAGAGGATTAGTGTTGCCACCAAGAGTTGCACCAATTCAAGTAATCATAATTCCAATTTATTATTCAGATGAGGATAAAGGAAAGATTGAAAAAATCTCAAAAGAAATTGAAGAGAAATTAAAAGATGCCAAAATTAGAGTGCAAGTGGACAATAGAGAACAACTTACACCAGGTTTCAAATTTAATGAATGGGAAATGAAAGGCATTCCATTACGAATTGAGATTGGCCCAAAAGATTTAGAAAAAAATCAGGTAACATTTGCTAGAAGACATAATCGTCAAAAAGATGATCAAGCAATCACAGGTCTTGTAGAAAGAGTAGTTTCAGAATTAGATAAAATTCATAATGATATGTTTTCAGATGCTAAGAAAATTCTAGAAGATAGAACCTCCGAAGTTAATACATATGATGAATTTAAGACTGAACTTGAAAAAGGACGACTGATTAGAGCACCAATTTGTGATAATCCAAAATGTGAAGAAGAAATTAAAGAAGAAACTAGCGCCGATGTGAGAGTAATAACAAATGATGCAAAAGATACAAGTTCAAAATGCATAAAATGTTCAGATCAGAGTACCATTAGACCTCTATTTGCAAGAGGCTACTAGTAATTCATTTTAAGAAAAATCCAATTTTTTATACAGAGCAGATATCTATAACTGAAAATCTAGTTAAATTGAATGCAAGAAAAAAAGAAAAGAGGATTACCAGTTATCGATTCCACAGAAATGCCGGAATCACTTGATTGTACAACCTGCTTGTTACCTATGCAATATCAGAAAAAAATTGAAGACAAGTTTGTATGGCAGTGTTTTAGATGTGGGAAAAAGTATTTTGTTCATACTGAAAATGGAAAAACCATCATTGAAGAAACATGGGGACCGCCAAGATAACTTCATGTATAGTGAAATTAGTAGTAAAACATGAGAGAATCAGAAACATTTGGTTCAGAAGAAGGTTCAGGTGAAGAGCTTGTACAATGGCTTAATGAAGAAGCTAAGAAAAAAAAGATGAAGTTCGAAGCAAGATTGTATGATTATGTGATAAAAACAGAAAATTTTGGTACATTTGAAATGTTTTCATGGATGGGAGATGTAAAAACTGCAAGAAGTTTAATTGTTAAAGCAAGTAAAAAATTCAGAGTCAAAGTTATAGAAGGCGGATACAAAGCCAAAGAAAAAATCTACAGTACAAAAAAAGCAGATTTTGCAATGGTTAGAAAAGGAGATAGGGTGATAGGTCATTTGAAATTTACTGCACCTAGAATTGGTAAAGGAGATTGGGAGTTAGTTGAGGAGGAAAGAAGATAATGAAAATCGGGATTGTTGGAACAGGAATGTTAGGCGAAGCAGTGGGACTGCACTTACTTGATGTAGGTTACGAAATAACAGTTTTTAACAGAAGTAAGGAAAAAACCGAAAAGCTTGAAAATAAAGGAGCTATAGTTGTAGATTCTCCAAAAAATGTTGCTGAAAAGTCAGAGTTGGTAATAGTGGTGGTAAAAGATGCAGATGCAGTAAAGGATGTAGTTTTTGGAGATTGCGGAATACTGGCAGGCAGGCATGAGGGAATGTGTATAGCAGATATGAGTACAATAAATCCAAATTCAACAAGAGAGATTTCAAAACAAGTAACAGAAAATGGCATAGACTATATGGAAATTCCAGTCATGGGAGGCCCAAATGTTGCAATTAATGGTAAGTTAGTAATCATGGCATCAGGCAAAAAAGAAGTTTTTGAAAAATTCAAAACTATTTTTGAATCTATAGCAGACCAATCAATTTACTTGGGAGATACAGGAACTGCACATTCAATAAAACTTGCAATGAACTTACAAATTGCGATGTTGGCATTATCACTTTCAGAAGGAATTACATTAACAAAAAAAGCAGGATTTGATCCAGAAATATTTCTCAAAGTATTGAATTCTACTTATTTCAAAACAGGAATGAGTGAAGGAAAGGCACACAAGATGATCAATGATAGTGTAAAACCAACGTTTACTCTTGCAAATCTCAAAAAAGACTTGGACACAATCAACGATGCAGCAGAATCCTTTGATGCAGAGTTACCAATGGCAAAGATTGCAAGAAAGATTTACGCAGATGCTACAGATGCAGGATTTGGAGATATCGATTATACAGGAATAATTTCATACATTAGAAAATTATCAAAAGAGTAACTATTGTTGATTTTCTAGGGAAGATAAGAGTCTCTTGTCTTTGTATTTTATCACATGGGATACTCCATGTTTTGGAAATACACCATAAATTAGCCGTGCCTTTTCTACAACAGAATCTTTGAGCGAAACCATGATAAATTGACTACCTTCAGATCTTTCTTTAATAATATTGGATAGTTTTTCAGCATTTGGTGCATCAAGATGAGCATCAACTTCATCAAACATGTAAAACGGCGAAGGGTTAAGTTTTTGGAGCGCAAGTACAAAGACAGTTGCAGCAAGAGTTTTTTCACCACCACTGATTGATGTTGATTCTCTTTTTGGTTTTCCAGGGAATTGAATTAGATAGTTTAATCCAGAATTAAATATATCATCTTCATTTTCAAGTTCTAACCAAGCACTTCCGCCAGTCATTTTTGAAAATGCGTCTTTAACTTGAGTGTCAACAGTGTCAAATGCATCAAGGAATGTCTGTCTCTTGTCTTTTTCTACGGATTCAATAAATGCAACAATTGTATTGCGTTCTTTTTCAAGCATGTTCTTTTTGGAAGATGAAGATTTGTATCCATTTGAAACTTCGACATATTGTAATGGCGCACCGGCATTTAGAGAATTCTTTATACGATTTTGTTCAGATTCAAGGGATGTTATAGTGGATTCAACATCAAATACTTCGATAGTATTATCAAATCCAAAAGTAGCAAGAAGGGAGGTGATTTTGGATTCTTTTTGACGTAGATCAGTAAGATCTCTATTTAGTGCATCAGTATTACGTTCACGTAAAGTAATTTCTTTTGTGGAATCACGTTCTTTTGAGTTCAGACTTTCAAGGCTATTATCAAATTCTGTCATTTGTTCTACAGAAGTGCCAGAAGTTGAGATGAGTTTTTGTTCATCGTCACGAAGTGTTACAAGTTCTGTTTCAGTTGTTTCTTTTTCTTTGGTTAAACGACGTATGTCAACTTCTAAATGATATTTTTCTTGATCCATAGAAGATACAGTATGTCGGAGATTTTTTCGCTCTCCAGTAATTTTTGTATCATGTGCCATAAGTTCAGCAAGATGTCTTTCTTTTTTCTTCAAATCATTTTGAATTGGTTCTAATTTTTTATCTTGTTCTACAATTTGTTCATTTACAAGTTTTATCTCATTTGCAATTCTATCCATTTGAGGCTCGGCGTAATTATCTCTAACAAGTTTTATTTGAGATTCTAATGATTCTAAATGCGATTTACGATTAATTAATTCTCGTGAAATTCTTTCCTGTGTTCTAGTTAATTGGTTGATTCTTGTTTCAAATGATTTTTTGTTGTTCGAAATTTGAGAAATTCGAGATTTTAGTTCAGAAAGACTGTTTGTGGTAGTATTCATTCCTACTTCAGACAAAGACAATCTTTTTTCATAATTTTTTACTAGTAAATCGAGTTTTTTTGCACGATTTTTCTTTTTTGTGACTGTTTGTCTAAGTGCAGAAATCATTTGCTGAAGACCTTCAACAGAATCACTCATGTTGATGATTTTGGTTAATTTTGAGATTTTTGAGTTATTGTCAATTACAACAGATGTTGTTTTTGCTTCAAAATATTCTCCAGATAGAGTAATTGTTTTGAAACCAGATTTTGATAAGTTGATTGCAATATTTCGTGATTCAACTAACACAACATTTCCAAAGAGGAAGTTTTTGAGTGATAAGAATTTACTCTCACATTTTACATAATCAGATAAAATTCCTAAAACACCAGTTTGTTTTGGGCATTCAATTTTCACTTGAGGGATAGATTCTAAAGGTATGATTTTGAGTTTTGGTAATTTTTTATCTGTAACAAATTCTGCAAGAGAGATAAGAGATTCAAAGTCTTTTACAACTACAGCTTTAATCCAATTTGAGCAAACTGCAAGAGATGCACGCTCATATTTTTTATCCCAAGAGAGTATCTCATAAACTAAACCTTCTATTCCCAAGTCTTGTGTGCTATGTTTGAGTTTAGATATTGAATAATCTTCATGCATTATTCCTTTTGCAAATTTAATTTTAGTTTCATATTTGTTTGCACCTTTTGATGACGCATCAATTAATTCAGATAATTCATGTATGTCATGTTCAGATCTTTTTTTGTCATCAGTAAATTTTTTAATTCGTAAATTAATTTCAGAAATAGAATGTTTATGGTTTTCAATAATACGTTCTAGTTTTATTTTTTGTTTCTCTAAAGTATCAAGACTATTTACAAGAGAATTAAATTTTTCTTGATTGGAAGAAAGTTTTTCTTTTCCATTAGTTGATGCGGATTCAAATTCACCAACAGCCAGTTTTGTTGCAGTTATTTTATCAGTTAATCTTTGAATTTTTTGATCAACATCACGTTTTTGTGTAATAACTTGTGATTGTTTTCTCATTGCTTCAGTTTTTTGAATTCTAAGATTTTTTGTTTTTTCATCAAATGATTTTTCAGTTTCACGAATATTATTTATCTCACTTTTGAAGTAAGAAATTTGTGATTCAGAAAATGATTTTTGTATTTGTAAATTATCAAGATCTATTTTATGACTAGGTAAATTTGTATCAATTTCAGTTAAACGATTAGTACTTGTTTTGATTAAACTATCAGCCTCATCAAATTTATGCCGATGCATACTTAATTTTGTCTCAATTTCAGATTTGGATTTATTGTATGCGTTTACTTCATCCATAAATTTAGTTTTTTGAGCCCGTATCTCAGAGGCATCTTTTCGTATGGATGCCCTTTCTTCTTCTAGATTTTTTATTTCAGAATTTAATGAGTTTAGGGTCTTATCTTTTGACACTTTTTCAGATTGTATTGATTTCAAACTACTTGCAGCAGATATTGCACGATAACGGTTTAATTCACGCTCAAGTATATCATATCGAAGTTTTTTATTTCGTTCCTCTTCTAATTCATCAATTCTTTTCTTTACCTCACCCATCTTAGCCATCGCAATTTCGAGTTTATGATCAGCATCTGTCAATTGTTTTTCTGCTTCCTTTTTCTTTTCATCAAATGCAGAAAGACCAATCAAATCTTCGATAACAATTCTTTTTTCCTCAGATGTCATTTCAGAAATTCGTGTAACAGTTCCTTGTTGGACATTGTTAATTTGATTTAAACCTGCATTTGCAATTTCCATCAGATCAAGAATTTTTGAACGTATGACCTTCTTCTTGTTTAGATAATAGATATTGTCGCCTTTATCATTCATTTCTCTTGTAATTGTAACAATATCCGAATCAACCGGAATCTTTCGATCTAAATTATCAAAATGTACACTGGTTCTTGCCATTTTAGGCCCACGTCTAGCTGCACCTTCAACATCATGCATAAGACCACGCAAATTTGGAGCACGCATTACTTTAGGTCTATTTTCGCCCAGTGCAAAAGTAATTGCGTCTAAGATGTTACTTTTACCAGAACCGTTTGGGCCAGAAATTGATACCAAGCCAGGTTCAAAATCTACAATAGTATTTTTGAATCCAAATGATTTGAAACCAAAGATCTCAACTTTTTTTACATGAACCAATAAAGAATATGATGTTTAGACTTGCATAATTAATGTGAACAAGTATTGTTGACTTTGGAAACAAACTTTGTAATGCTACTAAGTAGATTGTAGAGGTTATTCGCCTTTCACAAAGGCTTCGATTTTACTTTTTGCTACAGGATCAGTCATTTGTTCTATCGGATGTTTCATGAGATATGCAGAGGCAGGAATAATTGGACCGCCCATGCCTCGATCAAGAGCAATTTTTGCAAGACGAATAGCATCAATTACTATTCCAGCAGAATTTGCTTTGTCATCAACCTCTAAACGAACCTCCATGTTGTACGGGATATTTGCCCATTGCCTGCCTTCAATTCTCATGAACATTAATTTTGTATTTCCTAAGAACGGAATAAAGTCTGAAGGTCCCACATAGATATCATCATCATCTAATCTGTCTGTTAATTGACTTTGAACACTTTCAGTTTTTGATATTTTTTTACTAACAAGGCGTTCTTGTTCCTTCATGTTAAGAAAATCAGTATTTCCGCCTACGTTAATCTGGTAGGTTTTTTCTATTTTTGTTCCACGCTCATCACATAATCGTGCAAGTGTTCTGTGAACAATAGTTGCTCCAACTTGACCCTTAATGTCATCACCAATGATTGGAATATTTTTGTCAGTAAACTTTTGTGCCCATTCTTTATCAGATGCAATGAATGCAGGCATACAATTAACAAATGCAATATTTGTGTCTAAACATACTTGAGCCCAAAATTGTGTTGCTTTTTCTGAGCCTACAGGTAGATATGATACTATAATTTCAGTTCCAGTTTCTTTCAAAACTTTGATAATTTCTTCTCGTAGTTCAGATTCAGATTTTCCACTTTCAATTGGTTTAACCTTATTTTCAACCCATATGCCAACGCCATCAAGTGCAGGACTTTCATAGACATTTCCATTAGCTTTAGGCATGTCATTTTTGTCAATCCAATTCACCATATTTGGCGATTCATAGATGGCATCATTGATTGGTTTTCCAACTTTATTTGCCCCAACATCAAATCCTGCAACAAAGTCAATATCATGTATAGTGTAATCACGTAAATTTTCATGGATGATTCCAGTGACCTTTTGAGAAGGATTTTTTGAATAATATTCAATTCCTTGAATTAATCCAGAAAAACAGTTCCCTAAACCAACTAATGCGACTTTAATTTTTTCAGGCATTCGTCAAATTGTGAATTACTTACAGTTTAAAGTTTTCCTAGAATAACAAATTATTTTACATGCAATGTATGGAGTATAATATGACTAAAGACATAGAAATTAAAGAGATCGTACCGATAGATTTGGAAGGAGGTACGTTAGTTAACGGATTCCCATCATCTGGAATAACAAGTGCAATAGCTACAGAATCTTTGATTAATACGTCTAATTTTGAATTACAAGCAAATATTGATTCAGATAAATTTCCACCAATAAGTGTCATAAAAAATGGTATGCCAAATTATGCAACTAGAATATTTGTAAACAAAGATCTTAAAGTTGGAATATTTTCATCATTTCTTACACTTGATGTAACAATGCATAGAGATGCTGCAAGAATGATGTTAGATTGGGCTGAAGAGAAAAAATGTTCAACTATCGTAAGTAGTATTACAGTTAAAGGATCAAATGATGTAGAAGTATTTGGAGTTGCATCAACAGGAAATGCAAGAGGAAAACTTGTTGAGAATGGGATTACAATGGTAGATCATGCAACAATTCCAGGAATATCAGGAATATTGTTGAACGAGGGCGCATCACGTGGCCAAGATGTCATAGTATTACTAGTGAGTTCAAATAAAGAGATTCCAGATTTCAAAGCAACTGCAAATTTATGTGAAACATTTTCTAAAGTTATCCCAGGAATATCTTGTAATATGACAAAATTAGAAAATGAATCAAAAATTATTGAAGAACAACTGCAACAAGCAACTCAAGATACAAAAGATTTAGGCGACCACATCTATCGTTAATATCTAGAGCATATTCAATTCAACATGCAAGAGATATTTGGTTTTTTAGGATTAGTTATAGTGATTTCTGCATCAGGTGTAATGTCACCAGGTCCATTATTTGCAGCAAATGTAATGTATGGATTACGTGAAGGAAAAATTTCTGGAATAAAAATGGCTGTAGGTCATACCATTGTAGAATTTCCATTGATATTGTTGTTAGGAATAGGATTTTTTTCCATAGAAAGTGTTCCAGAAATTAGAACTACAATTACAGTATTAGGAGCAATAGGATTATTTGGATTTGCATTTTTACAAATAAGAGCAGTTACAAAACAAAAATTTAGCTTAGAAACAAAATCAGGTCAAGGACCATTTGTAGCAGGAATTCTTCTCAGTGCATTAAATCCATTTTTTATTGTCTGGTGGTTAACAATTGGTTTAGTACTAATTTCAGAATCAATACAGATTTTTGGGGTTTTTGGAATTGTTGTTCTATTTTTATTTCATATTTGGATGGATTATGCATGGTTATTTACAATTGCAGCCTTTTCATCAAGAGCCAAGAATTATCTTTCAAAAAGAAATTTCAAGATCATTATAATTGGATTGAGTGTAGTTTTAGTCTATTTTGGAATAGAATTTCTATTAAAATTGTAACAATTACTTTGATATGTCAATCTCTATGGTAGATACATTACGTGTTTTTCCATCTCTAGATTCTAGTGCATCTGATGATATTCTTACATCAGATATTCTATAACCAATGGAATGCATACGTTTCATAATGAATTGTGATACATCTACAGCCTGAGTTATGCGTTGACCTCTTGCCTTTATCGTAACGGTAGGTAAGGTCGATAATTGAGTTAACGTTGAATTCACATATGTGACCAAAGGTTTCACACCAACCAAAATTAATTTTCTTGTAGGTTTTTCTTCAGGGACAAATGGTTTTTTTTCAGACTTTGTTTCAGGTTCAGGTTGTGCTTCAGGTTGTGCTTCAGGTTGTGCTTCAGGTTGTGCTTCAGGTTGTGCTTCAGGTTGTGCTTCAGGTTGTGCTTCAGGTTGTGCTTCAGGTTTTTTTGAATCTTCTAGTATTTCATCAAGAATGTCAGAAGCGTCAGATTTTGAACTCATTAATACAGTAAGACAAGTTTATTGTTTTTTAAGCTTCTCTTTTTCAATATAAGATTCCAGTATAGAATGTACGTCTTCATCTTTTGAAGATTTAATTTGCTCAACTATCTCTTTTTCTTCTATTTCAAAACAGTTGAGAAATTCTTGATGATCTTTAAAGACTAGGATTACTTTTTCTTTGAAAACACAATGATAAAATTTTTCATTTTCCATGATTTCAGGATTAACCTTAACACCATCATCATTTACCTCAATTGGCGAATCCATTAAGATGTTTAATTGAGGTTAAGATATAAAATTACGTAATTGTAATAAGAATTGAATTCTAAAATATGGTATGGAAAAAAGAATTGTTTTTCATATAGATTTTGACTATTTTTATGCACAATGCGAAGAGATTAGAAATTCCAAGATTAAAGGAAAATGTGTTGCAGTGTGTATTTTTTCTGATAGAGGTGGGGATAGCGGTGCAATAGCTACTGCAAATTATAATGCAAGAAAATTTGGAGTGAAATCAGGAATACCAATAATGCTTGCAAAAAATAAATTGAAAGAACAAGATGCAGTATTTTTGCCAGCAGATTTTGACTACTATTCTGATATGTCGTCCAAGGGAATGGAAATAATTGAGAAATATGCAGATGTGTTTGAATATGTTGGGAGAGATGAAGCATATCTTGACGTTACAAAAAAAACTGAAATGAGTTTTGATAATGCAGAACATCTAGCACAGCAATTAAAAAATGAAATAAGAAATAGTCTGAAACTTACATGTTCAATAGGCATTAGTCCAAACAAATTACTTTCAAAAATTGCTTCAGATTTTAAGAAACCTGATGGACTAACAACAGTAAAACCTGAACAAGTAGAACAGTTCTTGTCACCACTAAAAATTAGAGAAATTCCTGGCATAGGCAAAAAAACAGAGGATGTATTTACGCAGATGGATATTCACATTATAGAAGAATTAAGAAAAATTGATGTTTTTGATTTGAATAAGATGTTTGGAAGGAAAACTGGAGGATATATTTTCAATTCTGCTAAGGGAATAGACACTGAAATAGTTAAAGAAAGACCTCCAACAATTCAATTTAGTAAGATTGTTACTTTGAAGAAAAATTCTAAAGAATTAGAATTTTTACAAGAAAATGTGAATGAATTATGTACACAATTAAACAAATTGGCAATTAATGATAACAAAATGTATCGTTCAATTGGGATTCAGTTTGTAAATGAAGATTTGTCAACAAAAACTAAATCTAGAATGTTAAAAAATCCAGTAAATAGTGAGGAGGAATTAAAGAAAGTTGCAAATCAATTACTAGAAGAAGCATTAACTGAACAAGTAATGTTGGTGAGAAGAATTGGAGTTAGGATTTCAGAATTCTCAGATGTTGAGGGTCAAAGTAGTATTACGAATTATTTTTAGATTCATTTTCAGATTCTAATTTTTTGAGCCTTTTTGTTTCAACTGCAGTAACGACCAACAGGAATATGAATAACCAAGGTAGGAACATTATTTCTCCAGCTACAGAATGGAATTCTTCCCAAGCTTCAGGATCAGTAGTAACCTTCAATGCATAAACAGATAATGAAAATATTCTAATCATATTGACAAAAATTGTTCCAAGGATACCTATAACAAAATAAATAATTTTACGATTACGAGGAATTCTCATTTTTATGAGAAATGCCATCATTACAAGTGAATAGATGATTATACTGTGTACTCCAGCAGATGGCCAGAATACCTGTAACGCAAAAGGACCAAAGTCACCATTAAGAAACATTAGATTATCACGTGCAGTAGCAACACCAAGATCAAGCACGGTAATTACCCAAACGTTGGCTTGTACAAAATATGGTACAATGTATTGTAATGGTCCAAGAGTATCATAAGGAAAGAATGAATCTAATGCTAAAATTATTGCATTGCCAGCTAGAAATATTGGTCCAGCAGGTCCTATTCTAATCCATTTTCTGCCAAATAATATTGCAAGAGATGCAGTAACAAATATCGCCATTACAGCAAAATCAAACAACCACTCCCAAGAATATTCCAAAACGCCAAAAACATCAACTAGGCTCATGATGTAGTCTCTTACGCCAAATTGAAGTGAAATAAAATATGTGATAGTTAATGCAATTAATGGTATACAGTAAAAGAAGCGTTTTTTTGGAATTACAAATTTTAAACCAATTAATTCTGCGGCAATGAATGCTGCTGCAAAAAGAAATCCACCTCGACCTTGATTCCAGCTAAGACTAAAGCTATCAGGATATATCGCCATTGTGAATAGAATTGGGGATAAAACGAGCAAAATTGCTATCATAACACCTTTGTTTTCCATTGAGTGTTGGTTGTAGACTCTCAATAAATATGCAAATATTAGAAAAAATCAGACATGCTTGTTTGAGTAATGAGTTTGAGCATATCCCCATGAGCAAGCCATTCATTTTTACTAATACTCATACGTTTTGTTGCAAGAGCGATTGCCTCATTTAATGAATTCACTTCTTGAGGATTATTTTTCATTGCTTCTCTAACTCCTTCGCGTACTTGCCAAACACCAACAGGTACAGCATATTCAGGTTGAATTTCTCTAAATATCATAACACCAGATTGTTTTTTTATTTTTTGAAGATATTCTGTTACTGCTAATTTACCTGCAAAGTATGCACCTGCAATAGATGGAGGATGATCAATTCCTTTTGCAGTTTCATAATCACTTCCAAATCCTATAGAATTTTTATCATGCCATGCTTCTTGCATTTCAAAAATCCATCTATGAGGAAATAATATTACTGAAAATAAATTTCCGAGATGATCAAATCTAAAGACCTCATATCGATCAATTATATCAAATTCAAGTATATCATGCATTAAATCATTAGATATTATTTGATCTGTTGCAGTAATACTCCATTTTGTTGGAACTAATTTTCTATTTTTTCCAAACATTCCAATACTGAAACATTTTTGAATTTTGGATATTTCAATTCCAGAATTATATAGTTTCATTACTGCATCTTCAGCTTTTAAATCAGTATCATAGTATGCATTTTCTATTGATTTTATAGAAGAGTTTGGAGAAAATTTTGCAGTTTTAATTTCTCCAAGAGGACCAAAAGGTGCATTTTGACCATCGATTGATGGAATAGGTGCAGGATTTTTTACAAATTTAATTTCAGAATCAATAGAACCTGATGACATCGCAAGTTCATGAAGACTTTCTATGAAGCGACCTGTGGTCTCTTCAATTCCAGTTTTTTGTACTCCCCGCACAAGATTTAATCTATAATTCACAATTTCCTCAAGACTTTTCCCGAGCCATTTTTCAGGCGTATCTAAAAGAGTGGTATCGCCATGAATTGGAGGTAACATGGGTCCAATCCCAACTTTTGGGTATCCATACGAGCCTACAAAAACAGATGGTGGGCTAGAGCCTTGTATTTCATTAGAAGAAAAGAGGTTAGCGTATTTTGAAAGATATTCATGCCAATTCTGTTCAATTCCTTTTCTAATATCAGAACCAGTTCGAGACATGTATTTTCAAGAAAATTATGAATAATAAATAATTCATCGAGTCAAATATTGACACAAACTTAAAGAGAACTTTGATAACATAATTTCAAATGCAGAAGAAACGAGTTATTTCATTTTTACCTAGTGCAACAGAGTTAATTTATGAATTAGGTGCTCAAGAAAAATTATTTGGAGTAACTCACGAGTGTAATTATCCTAGTGATGCTAGAAATAAACCAAAAGTGATTGAGAGTGTTTTTGAACCAGAGAATATGTCAAGCTTAGAAATTGATAAGAAAATTTGTGATCTCTCAGAAAAAGGAGAGGACATTTACAAATTAGTTACACAAAATGTCTCAAATGCAAAACCAGATCTAATTATTTCACAAGAGATTTGTGAGGTATGTTCAGCATATACAAATCAAGTAAAAAATGCAATTGAAATTCTAGATGAAAAACCAGAAATTTATTCAATGAGTCCTCATGATATTCAAGGAATTTTAAAATGTGTAGATGATATTGCAGAAAAAATTGATGAAGTAAAACGAGGAAATGAAATTGTTAATTCACTGAATTCGAGAATTGAAGAGATAAAAAATGTAAAAATTTCAAGCAGACCCAAAGTTTTGGGAATAGAATGGCTAAATCCATTTTTTACATCTGGGCATTGGGTCCCAGAAATGATTGAAATTTCAGGAGGCGTAAATATGATTACAAAAACCGGCGAACATTCAAGCAAAATGGAAATTGATGAAATTGAAAAAGAAATAAAAAATAGACTGTCAAAAAAAATGAACCTTATTCATTTTGAAATAAAGGATTTTACTGGACGTCATCTGAATCATGAACTTCAATGTAATTTCTCTCTAAGGGCTTCGCAGCTCCTTTGTAGATTGGGATTTGTACTTCACAAAGTTCATTTACATAACTTGTATTTATTAATCCCTGTTCAAGTGGGACATTTCCTGCGACTACTGTAATTCCAAGTATTTTATCTTCTGGTAAATTGCGATATGCCATTAACAAGGCAACTGCATCATCTGATCCGGTGTCAGCATCAATAATTAATTTTGTCATGATGATCTGACCTTTTTAATTTCAGGAACCCCCTGATTTAGTACAACATCACAGTCTTTGTATTCTGCTGCTATCTGACTAGCAGTAATAATTAGTAGTTCTAATAGTGCTTCTTTTTTGCCAGACGAAGAACCAAATGTTACTGGACTACTATTATATTCTTTCTTTATAGTCTCAAAAATTT
>ERZ724566.13-NODE-13-length-34206-cov-4.140321_pt1 | contig 34206 bp, 41 predicted proteins | sample MGYA00375860_ERZ724566 | MGnify/ENA primary metagenome ERZ724566 (study PRJEB28725, sample SAMN03264853) | marine sediment metagenome | biome: marine pelagic biome; feature: marine oligotrophic desert; material: ocean water | place: Pacific Ocean:North Pacific... | reverse complement strand
CTCCTAAACTTTCATTTAGTAAATCTAAAACTTCTCTTGTTCTTTTTTCTTTAACAGAATTAACGTTTTTATTAAAATCAATCCAAAATTCTTCTAATACGCTAACCCAATTTTCTTTTCCTGATGTAATATCATCTAATTGATCTTCTAATTTTGCTGTAAAACCATAGTCAACATATTTGGTAAATAATTTTTCTAAAAATGCAGAAATCAATTTACCTCTATCTGTTGGAAAAAATCTTTTATTATTGATATCTGCATAACCTCTATTGGCTATAACTGAGATTATGCTAGCATAAGTAGATGGTCTTCCTATTCCCAATTCTTCTAATTTTTTAACTAAACTTGCTTCAGAATATCTAGGAGGAGGTTGAGTGAAATGCTGTTCATCAATAAGACTCTCGATCTTACCAGGGCCATTTGTCATTTTAGGTAAAATGCTTTCACCATCTTCTTTTTTAGGATCTTTATAAACTTTTAAATAACCATCAAATTTAATTACCGATCCTGTGGTTTTTAAAATAGTTTCTTTGTTATCAGATGTAATTGTAATTGTATTTCTATCAAATTGTGCTGATTGCATTTGGGAAGATAAAGCTCTACTCCAAATTAAATCATATAGTTTATGTTGATCTGGGCTTAAATATTTTTTTACTTTTTCAGGAGATTCATTAATATCAGTAGGTCGTATTGCTTCATGAGCTTCTTGAGCATTTTTTGCTTTTTTTCCTGAGTAGTTATTTGGATTTTCAGGCAAGTATTCGTTACCATATTCTTTTTTAATAAAATTTCTAAAATCAGTGACAGCATCAGCTGATAAATTAGTTCCATCTGTTCTCATATAAGTAATTAACCCAACTGTATCTCCCTCAATTTCTACTCCTTGATAAAGTTTTTGTGCTATTTGCATTGTTCTTGACGCACCAAAACCCAGTTTACTCGAAGCCGTTTGTTGTAATGTAGAAGTTGTAAATGGACCAGATGGATTTCGATTTATTACTTTGCTTGAAATATCAGTTATACTGAAGTTCTGTTTATTAATACTTGATATAGCTTTATTTATATCATCTTTGTTTCTTAATGATAATTTTTCAACTTTATTATTATCTAATTGACTGATACTAGAAGTTATGTTTTGTTTATTTTCATCTACAAATTTAACACTCAAAGTCCAAAATTCCTCAGTTTTAAATGCCTAAATTTCGTGTTCTCTTTCTGTAATTAATTTTAAAGCAACAGACTGAACACGACCGGCTGATTTAGAACCAGGAAGCTTTGTCCATAAAATTGGAGAAATATTAAATCCAACTAAATAATCAAGCGCTCTTCTCGCAAGGTAAGCATTGACTAATGTATTTTCAATTTCTCTTGGATTGTTAATACCATTAAGTACAGCATTTTTAGTAATTTCATTAAATAAATCAAATTCTGATTTCTGATATCTTGCTTTAAGTGGAATTACTGTTAGTGTCATACTGTGACTACTAATTATTCGCTAATTATTGTTCTGAAAAGCTTTTAATCTCAATCGATGGCATTGTCGTTTATGAACATAACTGAAAAAATACTAGCTCGTGCTTCTGAGAAAAATACCGTTTCTCCGGATGATATTGTATTTGCTAAGGTCGATAAGGTTATGGTACATGATGTTTCTGGACCTGGAGTTTTGAAAGTTTTTGATAAATTACAAAAACAAGGAATTGATACATCAAAATTACATGATCCCTCAAAAGTTTGGATTGCTGAAGATCATTTTGTTCCATCTGCAGAAAAAATTTCTGCAGAAAATATTGTAAAATTATCAAATTTCTCAAAAAAATATGATATCAAAAAACATTTCAAGTATGGAATGGGACAATATGGAATATGTCATACATTATCTCATGAAGAGGCGTTAGTCAATCCTGGCGATGTCTATGTTGGCGGTGACTCTCATACTAACACAACTGGTGCATTGGGCGCATTTGCTTGTGGATTAGGCCATACTGATGTTGCATATGTATTATTGAACGGAGAAATTTGGTTTAAAGTACCTGAAACATATTATTTCAAACTTAATGGAAAATTACCTCCACATGTAATGGCTAAAGATTTCATACTCAACGTTATTGGCGATATTGGAAACGATGGCGGAGCATACAACACTATGCAATTTGGTGGAACAGGAATTGATGAAATGTCTGTAGAAAGTAGATTGACATTATGTAATATGACTACTGAAGCAGGCGCAAAAAATGGAATTATTGAATCTGATCAAAAAACAGTTGAATATCTAACTCAAAGAGGCGCAACCAATGTTTCAGAATTCCATGGAGATTCTGACGCAGAGTATTCTAAAACTTTCGAGTATGAAGCATCTGAATTAGAACCTACCGTTTCAAAACCATTTTCTCCTGACAACATTACTGTTGCTAGGGAACTGTCTTCTACTGAATTAGATAAATCATACATTGGTTCTTGTACTGGTGCAAAATATGAAGATCTTTTAGCAGCCGCTAAAATTCTCAAGGGAAGACAAGTAAAAATACGAACTGAAGTATTGCCTGCGGCAATTTCAATATACAAAAAAGCTGTAAAAGATGGCTTGATTGAAATATTTCTAAATGCGGGTGTCACTGTAGGTCCACCTACATGTGGTGCATGTTGTGGTGCTCATATGGGTGTATTAGCAAAAGATGAAATTTGTGTTAGTACCACAAACAGAAATTTCCCTGGTAGAATGGGTCATGTCGAATCTCAGACATATCTCGCTTCTCCACAAGTTGCTGCTGCATCAGCTGTAACTGGAAAATTAACTGACCCGAGGGATTTGAATTGATTGGAAATGTAATAAAATATGAACAGGATAATATTGACACTGATGTCATAATCCCTGGAACATATCTGAAAATCCATGATTACAATGAATTAGCAACACATGCAATGGAAGGATTAGATCCTGAATTTCCATCAAAGGTTAAGGACGGAGATTTCATTGTTGCAGGAAAAAATTTTGGTTGTGGTTCATCAAGAGAACATGCACCTATTGCACTCTCAACATGTGGAATAAAAGCCGTAATTGCTACATCTTTTGCAAGGATATTTTATAGAAACTCTGTTGATGGGGCATTTTTGTTACCTATTGAAGTAGATGAAGAAACATACAAAAAAATATCAAATTCTGATCAACTAGAAATTAACATTGAAAAAAATGAGATAAAAAACATCACAAAAAATGAATCATATTCTATGAAACCTTTTTCAGAAATAATTGCAAAAATTATTGCTGCTGGTGGTCTTTTCAAGTACAAAAGGTAAATTATCAAATGACTGAAACATTATTTGAGAAAATTTGGAATTCTCATGTTGTAGTTGAAAGAGAAAATGAACCTTCATTAATTTACATTGATCGTCATCTTATCCATGAAGTAACATCTCCTCAGGCTTTTGATGGATTAAGAGTTAACAACCGAAAGGTAAGGCGCCCTGATTTGACTGTGGCTACAATTGATCACAATGTTCCTACTACTGATAGGAGCTTACCAATGATTGACGAAACTTCATCAACACAAATCAAAACTTTGGAAAAAAATTGTAAGGATTTTGGAATAAAGCTATTTGGAATTAATGATCCTAATCAAGGAATTGTACATGTAATAGGTCCACAATTAGGAATTACCTTACCTGGAAGTACAATTGTGTGTGGTGATAGTCATACTTCCACTCAAGGTGCATTTGGTGCATTTGCATTTGGAATTGGAACTAGTGAGGTTGAACATACACTTGCAACCCAAACACTTTGGCTAGAAAAACCAAAAACATTTGAAATTTTAGCTACCGGTAAACGTAAAAATTCATTTGCAGTGACATCTAAGGACATAATTCTAAGTATAATCAAACAGATTGGAACTGACGGAGGCACTGGTCATGTATTAGAATATCGTGGAGATGCAATAAGTGATTTATCCATGGAACAACGAATGACTATTTGCAATATGTCTATTGAAGCAGGTTCAAGAGCAGGTCTTATCGCACCTGATGAAAAAACATATGATTATCTCAATAATAGGGAATACACTCCAAAAAATTATGATGAACTTGTAGATGAATGGAAAAATAATCTAATGTCTGATCCTAACTCAAAATTTGATAAAAGTTTTACAATTGATGTAGAAAAAATTGAACCACAAGTAAGTTGGGGAACAAACCCTGCAATGGTATCTGATGTAACCGGAAAAATTCCTACTCCTGAAGATTTTGGTCAAAATAATGAAATACAAATTGAAAGTGCAAAAAAGGCTTTATCTTACATGGATTTGAAACCTGATACTGCTATCGTGGAAATTCCAATTGACAGAGTTTTCATTGGTTCATGTACAAACGCACGTTTAGAAGATTTGAAAGATGCTGCAGAAATTGTAAAAGGTAAAACAGTTAATTCAGATGTTAATGCAATGGTTGTTCCTGGTTCACAAATGGTAAAACTTGAAGCTGAGAAGTTAGGATTAGATAAAATATTCAAAGATGCAAATTTTGAATGGAGAGAATCTGGTTGTAGTATGTGTCTTGGAATGAACCCTGATATCTTAAAACCGGGTGAAAGATGTGCTAGTACCTCTAATAGAAATTTTGAAGGAAGACAGGGTTCTGGTGGGCGAACTCATCTTGTTAGCCCTGTAATGGCAGCTGCATCTGCTATCGCTGGTCATTTTGTTGATGTGAGGGAATGGTGTTAAATCTTGAAACCATTTTCTAAAATTAATAGTATCATCACTCCGTTTGATAAAGCGAATGTAGATACAGATCAAATAATTCCAAAACAATTTCTTAAACTTATTACAAAATCTGGATTTGGAAAATTTCTTTTTTATGATTGGCGATTCAATCATGATGGAAAGGAAAAAGATGATTTCATTTTAAATGATTTACACTATCAGAATTCCCAAATACTTGTAACAAACGAAAATTTTGGTTGTGGTTCATCAAGAGAACATGCAGTTTGGGCTTTGAAAGATTTTGGCTTTGATGTAATCATATCTCCTTCGTTTGCTGATATTTTCTATAGTAATTGCTTCAAAAATGGGGTTTTACCAATTATTTTAGATATTGAAAATATTAAGAAATTATTAAATTTCAAGGATAAAATTGAACTTGATTTACAGTCTCAAACAATCAATTTTGGTAGTGAATCTATAACTTTTCAAATTGATTCTCATAGAAAAACTAGATTGTTAGAAGGTCTAGATGATATTGATCTTACTCTCAAAGAAGATGAAAAAATAGAAAATTTCGAAAAAAATTCTTCTAGAATATCAATTTTTGAATAAATACAAAAAATTTTCTGAAAAGACTATCTGTATGATTTCTGTTTTCTTCTTCTTGCACCAGGGCCGCCAAATTTCTTTGGTTCTTTTCTTCTTGCATCTCCACTGATCAAATATTTATCATAATCTGCAATTTTTTCTCTTAGTTGTTGACGTGTTGATTTGTTAAATGGATGATCTTTTGGTTCTTTTTTAGATTTTGTCCAACCAATTAAGGCTCTTGACATTGCAGTTGCAGATGCATATGCTTGTCCCATGAAACCTCCTCCTCTAACTCTGATTGAAATGTCAACTTTATCTCTAATCTCTTCACCAATGATTTCTAATGGTGCTAGAATTACTTCTCTTGAGGATTCAGGTTCAATCATTTCTAGTGGAATATTGTTAATTCTAATTTTTCCTACACCTTTTGTAATGAATACGTGTGCACTAGATGTTTTTCTTGATGCATAGTAAATCTCTGTTTTAGGAATCAAAAGTTGGTTCCTCCAATGTATCTACTAATCTCTGCCATTGTTGTGTATCGTGATGAATCTTTTGTTATTTTTGCTTTTTCAAATTGAATTTTTTCCAAGCCTTTTACTTCTTTTGGAACTCCAATGTAAGTTCTCAATCTAGCAAAATCAGTCTTACCTGATGGTTTGTCTTCAAATGGAAGCATTCCTCTAATCATTCTTGAAATTATTGTATCTGGTCTTCTAGGATGTTTAGGTCCATGTTTGTAATTGATAATACTGTTAATTTTTAAAAATTCTTCATACTCTCCAATAATACTGAATTTTTTACCACTCATCATAATTTTATCACAATTAACAATTGTAACTCTGTTTCCTTTTCTCAATAACTTTGCAACATTTGATGCAAGTCTGCCTGCAATCAAATGTGTACCATCAACTACTATTGGTTTACTTAAGTCAACTACTTGTTGCTGTTCAGGTTGAGACTTTCTGTTATTCCATTTAGCCAATTATTTTAACTCCTTTACCTGTTGGAAATTTTTCTATCATTTCTGAAAATTTTAAAACTTCACCACCTGATTCTATGATTTTTTTTGCAGCAGCGTTAGAAATTGAAAATGATGAAACTGAAACTTTATGTGAAATATTACCTGTTCCCAGAATTTTACCAGTAATTACTACTGCATTTCCGTCTTCTGTTGTCTGATTAATTCTTGTCAGATTTACTATTTTTTGGTTAGATCTTGATTTTTGAACAAAATCTGCAACTTTGGCCCAAATTGGAGCATCATTTTCTTTAGATGCTTTTTTCAAGATCTTCAGCGTATTTACTTTAGCTTGTGTTACCATAAGTCAATTCGCCAATTTACCCAAATATAATAGAATATGTTCTCTTACTTAATTTCCGATATTGTGGTCTTAAACTCGGATAATTTACTTGCTAATTGTTCTACACTTGATAAAATGATGTGTTTTGGATTCAGTGCACCTGTAGATTCAACTGTTAAAATTCTTTCATCATCTTTGTCAGATTCTGTTAGTGTAACAATATTTGCTGAATTCCATTTTGCATGCTCAGTTCCTCTACCTAATCTTGCATGTGCTTCAAATTTTATTGATTGACCTGGTGCAAGTGTAACTATAGGTATATCATCTGATGTAGGAACTACGTTACTATCTTGAGACTTTAAATCTCCAGAAAGAATAGTTCTTGTCTCATCTGAAATTCCTGAATCTAATGTCAGCATGATTTTGTCATTCTCATTATCTGCTTTAGATGATTCTAAGTCTGTCTTCAAAGGAATTAATCCAACTCTATGAGCGACACCTTCATCTGCTAATACTGATGAATTTTCTAACATATCAACACTTTCAACAGCATAAATTGGAACTCCATTTAGACAAATCCTTCTTAATGCATTGGCATATTGAAGTGGTACACCTTTAATCTTTACAGACACTTTTTCTTCATTTTCATTAATAATTTCTAGAGACAAATCTTAATCAAAAAACAGACTGTACTAATAAAAATGTAGACTTATTTCACCAGAAATAAATACGAATATGCTTTGATCCATACATTATGGATAAAGTTACGGTTGTAAAATATAGTTATGAAACCGAAAAATTTGAAATCTTGGTAAAACCTGATCCTGCATTTGATTACAAATTAGGCAAAATTTCTGAAATATCAAAAATACTCGTATCTGATGAAATTTACACCAACTCTGGAAAAGGAACACGTGCATCTAATGAATTACTTCTCAAAGTCTTCAAAACTGATGACACTACAAAAATTGCTGAAATCATGATGCAAAAAGGAGAACTGAATCTTACAACTGAACAAAGAAAAAAAATGACTTCAGACAAGCGTAAACAAATTGTAACTTTCATTTCTAAAACGTATGTTGATCCTAAAACACATCTCCCACATCCTCCATTAAGAATTGAACAAGCGATGACTGATGGTCGTGTATCTGTAGATCCTTTCAAAAACCCTGATGAACAAATTAAAGATATTGTTGAAAAATTAAGACCTATCATTCCATTGAAGACTGAAAATCTAACTCTTGAAATTTCTGTTCCAGCGCAGTTTGTGGCACAATCTTACACCGTACTAAAATCAACTGGAAGTCTAAAAAAAGAAGATTGGCAACCAAATGGCTCATTAAAAGCAATACTTGAAATACCCGCTGCCGCAAGACCAAACGTGATAGACAGACTAGGTGCAATTACAAAAGGTACTGCTAACGTTGAGGTACAAAAATGAGTAAAGAAAGAAAACGTCATGTAATTCCTGGTGAAGTGATCACATCTGGTCCTTATAGAGCAGAACAAAATACTATTCAAGTTGGAGATAATATTGTCTCTACTATTGTTGGTTTATCTGATGTACATGATGGAAGTGTTAGAGTAATTCCTCTTACTGGTGGCTATGTACCAAAAGATGATGATTTGGTAATCGGAAAAATTGTATCACACTCTTCTTTGTCTTGGACTGCAGACATTAATTCCTGTTATGTTGGAATGCTTCCTGCTAGTGATGTTTTCGGTAGAGATTATTCTTCAAGTTCTGATGATATGAATTCTAAATTAACAAAAGGTGATTTAATTGCTGCAAGAATTGTTAATGCTGATATGACTCGTGATCCACTTATCACAATTAGTGGGCGTGAATTGGGTAAAATTGATTCAGGTGAGTTAGTAAAAATTTCACCAAATAAAGTACCACGATTAATTGGTAAACGTGGTTCAATGATACAGTTGATTGAGTCATCAACTAATAGCCAAGTTACTATTGGTCAAAATGGATTACTTGTTGTCTCCTCTGAAGATCCAAATGGATTATTAAAGGCGATACAAGCAATTGAATTGATCGAAGAACAAGCACATGTTGCAAATTTAACTGATCAAGTAAATGAAATGTTGGAATCAAAAAGTGAATAAAAATGGGTGGAAGAGACACAGATATTGTATTATTAGATGAAAACGGAATTCGTTGTGACGGACGTAAAGTCAACGAAACCCGAAAAGTTACCATCAAAGCAGGCGTTTTAAAAAATGCTAACGGTTCTGCATACATTGAATTTGGAGATAATAAAATTCTCGTAGGTGTCTATGGTCCTAGAGATGTACACCCAAAACATATGTCTGATACTGACACAGGAATTTTACGATGTAGATATCACATGGCTCCATTTTCTGTAGGAGAGAGAAAAAATCCTGCACCCTCAAGAAGAGAAGTTGAAATTAGTAAAGTCATCAAAGAAGCATTAGAACCTGCAGTTATGTTAAAAGAATTTCCTAGAACTGCAGTTGATGTTTTCATGGAAGTATTACAAGCTGATGGTGGTACAAGATGTGCAGCTTTAACCGGTGCATCTGTTGCATTAGCTGATGCTGGAATTCCTATGCGTGATTTGGTAGCAGGATGTGCAGCAGGTAAAGCTGCTGATGCAGTAATATTGGATGTAAATAATGAAGAAGACCAAGCGGGTCAGGCAGATCTTCCAATTGGTTACATGCCAAATTTGAAAAAGATCACTTTGTTACAATTAGACGGTGTATTGACTCCTGAAGAGTATAAACAATGTATTGAAATTGGAATTGATGGCTGTAATCAGGTTTATGAAATACAGAAAAAAGCTTTACAAGACAAATTCTTTGCAAGTGGTGAAAAACAATGAGTGACGGCTTAGTTATTGATCAATTAAAGAAGAATCAAATTCTCGATTTACTTAAAGAAGGAAAACGTGTTGACGGTCGTCAATTTGATGAACCACGTAAATTAACTATAGATATCGGAGTAATTCCAAAGGCTGAAGGGTCTGCACGTGCAAGATTAGGTGATACTGAAGTTGTAGCCGGTGTAAAAGTTCAACCTGAGCGTCCATTTCCAGATACCGGTGATAAAGGAATGCTAATTTGTACTGCAGAAATTTTACCAATTGCACATCCTTCTGCTGAAACTGGTCCTCCACAACCACCTGTTGTTGAATTGGCAAGAGTTACTGATAGAGGTATTAGAGAAAGTGGAATGTTAGACATGAAACAATTAGTTTTAGAAAAAGACAAATCAGTAATTGGTGTATTTTGTGATAATGCTGTAACTGATCATGATGGTAATTTGTTTGATGCATGTTCTTACGCATCAACTGCTGCAATCAATGCATGTAAGATTCCTAAATATGAAATGCAAGATGACGCTCCAGTTAAAATTGAAGGTGAATTTACTGAACCTCCTATTACAACATTGCCTGTATCTGTAACAATGGCAAAAATAGGTGATTTCATTGTGGTTGATCCTACTATTGAAGAATGGGGCATAATGGATGCACGAATTACAATTACAACAAATTCTGATGGAAATGTAGTTGCATTACAAAAAGGTGGGTCAGATGGATTTACTCAAGAAGAACTAATCAAATGTTCTGAAATGTCAATCAAAGTAGGTTCCAAAATACGAGAGATTATAAAACAATCAAAATAAAGTGGTAATTAGATATGGCAAAAAAACAAACTACACTAAAAGGACTTGGACCAAGATATGGAATTAAAATTCGTAAACAATTCACTCAAGTTCATCATTTGATGAAGCAAAAAAGAAAATGTCCTGAATGTGGGGGTCCCGTAATTCGTGAGGCAGTTGGAATTTGGGCTTGTAAAAAATGCGGACTAAAAATAGCTGGCACTGCATATGACGTTAAGCTTTAGTGCCAAAATTCAGTTCTCTTCAGATAAAGAAAATTCTTCAATTTATGAATCAATAAACACTGATAATGAATTCTATCCCGAAAATCCTACAAAAACAAAAATTTCTCTTGATAAAGAAATTATAATCGAACTAGAATCACACCATCTACCTCATTTACGCGCAAATCTAAATTCCACATTACGCTTATTGCAGGCATCATACGATACCATAAACTCTGTAAAGGTATAATAGAAGAATAATAAATTCTAAATCATGTCAGCAGGACAACAAATGCCACCATGGTTACAAGAACAAATTGGAAAAATGCAACAATCTCAACAAAACTTACAATCAATTCTAATGCAAAAACAACAAGTTGAGATGGAAAATGCAGAATCTGATAGAGCACTAGAGGAATTAAAAAAAGCATCTGATGGTGATCAAGTTTTCAAATATGCAGGTTCAATTCTAATTAAATCTGATAAAAAATCTTTGATAGATGAATTAGAAGAAAAAAAAGAGCTATCTAAAACAAAATCTACTGTGTTGGCAAAACAAGAAGAACGACTTAAAACAAGTCTACAAGAACAAGAACAAAAAATTCAAGAAATGTTGAAGAATCCAAATCCACCTAGTGGTGAAAAACCTTCATCATAACACCTTAACAAATTTTAACATAGAATACGTTACATAATTGTGGAGATAGAAAAATTACGAATTATAGTTGACGAACGAGAAAAAAAGAGTGGCATTCCAAAACTTTTAGCTGCAATTGGTGTGAAAACTGAGATTAAAACACTTGTAATCGGTGATTATATTGTAGCCCCTGAAACAGTGGTTGAAAGAAAAACTATTGCAGATTTACTTTCTTCCATATTTGATGGTAGATTGTTTGATCAATGTAGTAGATTAAATGAACATTATCAACATCCAATTTTATTGGTTGAAGGAAATGTGGATGAAATTGAAGAATTAACTGATAATCCTTTGATATTTTATGGTGCATTATCTACTGTCGCATTAGAATTTAAAATTCCAGTAATTCCTACTCCAAGTGCAACACATACTGCTAAACTCCTAGTGTCTCTTTCTACAAGAAAAGAGTTGACAAAAGGACCTTTTCTTAAAAAAATTAAAAAATCAAACAATATTGAAAAACAACAACTTTCTGTTTTGTGCAGTCTTCCTGGAGTAGCTGAAAAATCTGCTATTCGCTTACTAGAAAAATTTGGAACTCCTCTTGATGTATTATGTGCACCTGTAACTGAACTGGCAAAAACTCCTGGATTAGGTGAAGCAAAAGCAAAAAAAATTAAAAAAATGTTACAAAATAAGAATAAAAATTTTAAAAAATCAGGACAAAAAACATTACATGAATCTTAAATTGATTTTTTAATTAATTTTCTATTTAATTTATTTCCGCATATTGGACATTCTTTTTCTTTTGGAAATTCTTTTCCACATGTTGAACAATAGCTTATCCATTTTCCAACAGTTTTAATTCCTTGAGTCATTAACGGAGTAGTCTTAATTTTAAGCTGTTTTGCAACATTTGTAACTGCAAAATCATCTGTAATCAATTCACAATCGTTTTCTAATGCTAATGCAATGATTGACATATCCTGTTTGGAAATTGTTGCATTATCTCCTGTTTTTATTGATGCATCTTTGACAATATCGATATTTTTTTCGCTTGGATCTCTAATCTGAAGTCTGTTTGTTTGTTGTAACATTTCAAGCGCACCTTGTTTTGCTTTGATATGCTGAATTTCTTCGTATACAATACTAGTTGTCATAAAAGAATCATTAGAAACAAATGGTATTCCTGCATAAAATGCAGTAGCATCTAAAATTTTAGAAACCAAGTTTATTCATTTGTCTTAGACCTTTTTTCTTTAACCTAACAAAAACTGCTTGTTTTTTAAATTTCTTAATTGTAATTTTTTGATCAAATTCAGATGATTTTATCATTTGTGCATCCATTACTATGTTGCAATCATGTGAACAATTTATCTCAATTTTTTCATCTGGTACTACAATTGATGGTAATCTGTGTACTGGAGCAACTGGTGTTATTATCAGAACATCTAGACTCTCATGCAATAATGGACCTCCAATTGAAAAAGAATGTCCTGTGGACCCACTAGGTGTTGAAATTATCACTCCATCCATTTTTTGTTTTACTGTATCATTTTGAAATTTAATTTCAAACTCTGCTGTTTTTGTTAGATTTTTACGATTTACATAAATTTCATTTAATGCAGGTGAAAATTCTTCTCCATTACAAGATGCTACGACTCTTGTTCTTTTATCCAACCAAATGTCATCTTTTCCAATTGCTGTAACTGCATCATCGAAATCATCTAGTGTTATCTCTGAAAGTATTCCGCGATTTCCTCCAACATTTATTGTTAAAATTGGAGTCTCGTTTCGAAGATTTCTAAATGCTCTTAATGTAGTTCCGTCTCCTCCTAAAGTCACTACTAAATCTAATTTGATTTTAGATAATTCTTCAAGTGATTCAACTTTTTCTGCTCCTGATACGCTGACTGGAGCAATTGTATAGACTTTGATCTTTTTTGCAATTAGCTTCTTTGAAATCATCTCTGCGGCATCTTCAGAAATCTTTGATCCAAATTTACTTACTATTGCAACTTTGTTTAGTTTCAAGCAGTCTCTTCACCTTATATCGTATTTAAAAATGATATTGCCTTATTTACGAATGATTCGTCATTTTTCATGAATATTTTTCATAATTATTCGATAACGTTTTTAAAGAATTGAACTCGAATTAACATAAATGTCTCTGTTACTCAAAGATCGAGTTTACACAATGGAATCTCAAACTGCAAAACGAGGTGTATATCCATTACATGGATTTAAACTGGGACTATACCGTTTGCCTTTCAAATTAGATGATCCACTTGAAATCAAATCTATTCATGATGGATTGAAAAAAGCATTTGAAATGGAAATCTATGCAGATAGAGTATTTGCAACATATCATTGGTCAGAAGAAAACATGCCTGACCAATTTGCAAAAGATTATGAAAAAGTTGACTTGAATGTAACAGTTGAAATTGTAACAGGTGATGTTGTCGATATAATTTATCAAATTTGGCCTATTGACAAATTTGGTGATCCACATTGGCTAAAAGATTATCGAAAAAAGGCTGACCACTTTGCAAAAATGGTTACTGATACTATTTTACGTAATACAATACTTGAAGAGAAATTCCGCGCTGCATTAATGAAAACTGAAAAAATTTCTGAAAAAGAATCTATCAAACGTTTAGAAGAATTAACACCGTTAGCAATGATTGTTCTCAATGCAAAACCAAAACCAAAGGCTGCATCTGAAGAGGAAATTGAAGAAATTGATGAAGCAAGTGTAGAAGCATTTGATGGTGCAAAACCTGGACCAATTGATGTTGAGTATAAATCTAAAATGAAACAATCACCATCATTTGAAGCTGAGACTGGCCATGAAATCAAAACATGGGGTAGAGTTGGAACCGAAAATGCAATTATGGGTGTATGGGGTGAATTTGTTTCAGTTGATTTTGATATTTGTGTTGCAGATGGAGCATGTATCGATGCATGTCCTGTCGGTGTTTATGAATTTGCAGAATTTCCTGGAAATGCTGCTTCTGATAAAAAACCATTAATGTCAAAAGAACCAGATTGCATATTCTGTCTTGCATGTGAGGGCGTTTGTCCTCCAAAAGCCATTAAGATCTTTGAACAAAAGTAATATCTCTGATTTCAGATATATACCACCTTACAAATTCTAAAGTGATAGACATTGGAAGGTAATCCATTCACTCAATTTGTATTTCAAATTTTCATATTTTGCGCAATTTTGATTATTGGATATACCTGTAACTTCTATTATTTGGCCTTTTTGTCCAGTCGTAGAAAGGAGAATGATTCCGTTATCGAGGTGGGTGAACCAACTATCACAATTCAACTTCCAATTTACAATGAAAAATATGTTGCAACAAGATTAGTTGATGCTGTTTGCCAGCAAGATTATCCAAAAGATAAGATGCGTATAATGGTCTTGGATGATTCTGACGATGATACTGTTGAAACAATGTCAAATACTGTAAAAAAATATCAAAGTTTGGGATTTGATATTGAACATGTCCGTAGAGGAACAAGAAGTGGATACAAAGCTGGTGCTCTAAAACATGCAATGAAATCTACTGATAGTGAATTTGTTGCAATCTTTGATGCTGATTTTATTCCTCCAAATTGGTACTTGAAAAAAGCAATGCCACATTTTGCAAAATCAAATATTGGTCTTGTTCAATGTAGATGGGGGCATATCAATGAAAATTATTCAGCTCTCACACAAGCTCAAGCATTGAATCTTGATTTTCACTTTTTAGTAGAACAAAAGGCAAAAAGTAATTCTAAATTATTTATGAATTTTAATGGAACTGCTGGTATTTGGAGAAAAGAGTGTATTGATGATGCAGGTGGTTGGCATACTGCTACTCTTGTTGAAGATTTAGATCTTAGTTATAGGGCACAAATGAAAGGTTGGAAATGTCTATTTTTACCAGACATAGTAGTTGATGCTGAACTTCCGGTACAAATGAATGGTGCAAAAAGACAACAATTTCGTTGGGCTAAGGGTTCTATACAATGTGCGGTAAAACTACTTGGAGATATTTTAATTAAAAGAAAAATAGCTTTTGATACAAAACTTCAAGCCTTTATCCAACTTACTAGACATATTGTTTTTCCATTAATGTTAATACAATTCATTACTCTTCCAATACTTCTTGCATCTGAAGTTAATCTTTACATTGTTAGCTTTTTACCTGCATTAACTCTTGCAACATATCTTGCTATGGGACCTGGTGCATATCTACTTGTTATTCATAAAATGTACAAAAATGATTGGAAAGCAAAAGCCAAGGCATTACCATATCTACTTGTTTACTCAATTGGAATGTCTGTAAATAATACTGTAGCAGTATTTGACGGTATTTTTGGTAAAAAGAATGAATTTCTTAGAACGCCAAAATATGGAATTATAAAAAATGATGATGATTGGAGAGATAAAGCATACAATTTGCCATTCTCAAAGACTACTCTACTGGAAATGTTCTTTGCCGTGTATGGAATTCTAGGAATTTTCATTGCAATATTTTCTAATAATCCAATATTCGTGCCTATAATTGCTTTACAAGCAGTTGGTTTCTTTTACATCGCGTGGCTAAGCTTCTCTCATACAAGATATAAAAGACCACAATCTACAAAGCATCAAATAACAAAGGAAGAAAAAATGGCTAATCGTTTCTATAAACTTGCACTCGGCGGAATATTCGCAATAATCGTAATTGGTGGATATATGGCATTCACTGGTTATGCAAATGATGTATATCCTCTTGATCAATCTGTTGGTTTCTTAGATAGAATCGTAGCAACATCAGATCCTCAATCAATCATTGCTGATATTAATTCCATTAAAGCAAACCTACCTGAAACAGGTAATCCTGTTTGGATCTTCCCAACAGACTCTACTAATTTTGCAAGAATACAAGCTGATCTCGATACAATGTTGATTAGCGCAGAAAAAATTGCTGCAGTACCAACTGACAGTGCTGCATATCATACTGGCATGTTAGATATTAACAGTCGTTCTGTACTTATCCAAGAAAATATTGCTGATGCCATTCCTTACATGTACGTTAGTTTCTCAAATATAATATTCAGTTCCATATGGATTGCAGCAATCTTGGGAATATTCGCTGTTCTCAATAAAAAGAAACAGAAAATGCAAGAATATGATGTATCACAAGATGTCTAAGAAATACCTAATTCATTCCTAATTTCATCAACTGCACGAATTCCAAAAATATCTCTAACTTGAGGGATTCTTATTGATTCTTTTAGTAATTCTCTTCCTAAATTATCGATTAGTATGTTGAATACTTCTGAGAAACGTAGTTCCCACTTATCTGCACAATCAAAAATTTTACCTACTGCCCATCTTCTTACTTCATGTGGCAATGGAATTTTATCATCTGTTTCAATTGAGAGTTTATCAAATAAATTAATTAGTTCAGTTGTTTGAGATGCCATTTTTTCCACATCTTTAATATCTCCATATTTTGATTCTGCTTGCATCCTAATACTTGATTGATATTCATTAAGTTTCAGAATTGCCATCACTTCTTTTGAACTGTCGTCTGAAGCCTTGTTTGTGACCCCTTTTACACCTTGTATTTCCTGCATAACTTTGTCTGTTTTTCGATGAAATTCTGAGGCAATTTGGTCTGAACGGTCAATCATATTTGAAATATTTGATATTTTCTCTTCAATTTCAGATTTGAATGTCTTCATTCCATCTCCTATCAATGAAGAAATTTTTGGATTTGAAACTATTCCTCCAATCTCATTTTTCAGATTAGACATGTCTTTTCCAATATCTCCTGTTCTGTTAGTAATTGATTTGATGTTTTCTCTAAGCTCCTCAATTTGTGATGTAAGATTTCCTTCTGTTTTTGTTGGAACCTTATCCATCTTCTCTTTTACTTCGTCTACTCTGTTTGCAATCTTCATGATCATCTTTGAATTATTTTGAATTGATGCCTTGCTTTCTGCAATTGATTTGATTATTTCATTTGTTTTTGGACCACTTTTTTGATTTTCATTTATTTTTGCAATTTTTTTATCAAATTCTTCTGTTTGTTTATTCAATTTTGAAATAAATTGTTCATGTACTTTTACCTGGTTTAATCCTGCAAACAATCTTTGTGTATCTTCTTCAATTATGTCCATTTGTTTTGCTTGTTTTTGCATTTGAGACATTGCTAAATTCAATGATTGCATCATATCGCTCATTGAGACTAAAACTTTCTGATTATCTTTGAAAATCTTAGCCATTCCTTTAATCTCTCTTGATAGCGCTTTTGTTGATTCTGAAACTGTGTTTACTTTATTGAATAATTGAGATGTATTTGGTTCTCTCTTTGGTTTGGCAGATTGTTTTTTTGATTTTTTTCTTTCTACCATGCAATCTAAAGTTACATTCCTAGTTTAAAAAGTGGGGTATAAAAAAAGAAAAACGAGGAGGATTATTTGTTAATAATCTCTGGGTCGTGTAATAGCTGATGAAATGTTTTCTCAGCCAATCCGTTTTGGCTTTCAGTAAAGCCTTTGTCACAATATTCGCATTGTATCATGTATACCGTATAGTACGGTACGATATATACCGGGGGTTCTATTAAAATAACCATTTCTGGTCAGATACCCCAGAGCTTATTTCTTCATTAATCAGACACTCTGATCATCATCCCAGATATTATAGTGAAAAATTTCTTAAAATAAAGCCGTATCCTGAAATCGTTTTAAATTAACCAATATACTATATACATAGATGCAAAATATTTTCCTCCAGCTAGGTAGTGGAGAAAGTGAAAGTGCAATAGAAGGCGGTATCTGGACTTTACTTGATAAAATTAATCCATTACAGATGCCTCATGACAACTTTGTTACTGATTTGGCAGTGATAATGATTCTTGCAGGAATTGTTACCCTTGCATTCTTTAAGATACGACAACCACTGATCATTGGATACCTTTTTGCAGGAATGTTGATTGGACCTCTATCTCCAATTTGGACATCATTTCTTCCCGAAAGTGGGTCTGGTGATCATGGTGGTACCTCGGTAGGTATACTCTCTGATATTGCTGCACTAAACGTCTTTGCAGAAATTGGTGTCATTTTACTATTGTTTGTAATAGGAATAGAATTTCCATTTGCAAAAATCCGTTCTATTGGAAAAGTAGCTATTGGTGTAGGAAGCTTGGGTCTATTTTTAACATTAATTGCTGTATTCTATGCATCAACTTTACTTGGATTAGGATTTATGGATGCATTATTCATATCTGCTGCTTTGTCTATTAGCAGTACTGCAATAATTGTAAAAGTTTTAGAAGAAGCGGGGAAGATCAAAAAAGAATCTTCCATTCTTGTATTAGGAATTTTGATTGTTGAGGATGTTATAGCTGTAATCCTCATTGCATCATTAGAATCAATTGCATTGGCAGGAACTGTCTCTATTGAGGGTGCAGTTACCGTAGTAGTAGTTGCTACTATTTTGATTGTAGGTACATTTACGGTTGGTATACGTACGATACCAAAACTAGTAGATAAAGTTGCAAGTGCTGAGAATCGAGAAATTTTACTACTTAGTGTTTTAGGTGTATGCTTTGGCTACGCTTTGCTGGCTAATGTTGTAGGCTTATCTGTAGCAATTGGAGCATTTCTTGCAGGTGTTCTTGTCGCTGAATCAAAATCTGCAGAAGTTTCAAAAATATTATCCAGTCCGATTAAAGACATGTTTGTTGCAATCTTCTTTGTATCTGTGGGTGCGCTGATGGATGTAAGTCAATTAGAAAATTATATTTTCATAGCTCTCGCTTTGATTGCAATTGCAATGGGAATGAAGTTTGGAGGAAATATGTTGGGAAATATACTAATGCGTCAACCGCGAGGAAAATCTCTTCGTTCAGCATTTACCCTTGGTGCTCCAAGAGGTGAATTCTCTATTGTTATAGTCAAAGTTGGTGTGGATGCTGGAGTTGTTAGCGCATTTTTGTTCCCTTTGATAGGTATAATTTCCATTATCACTGCATTTATCACGCCATTTTTGGTAAAAGCAAGTGACTACGTGGTTCCAAAATTAACGAGGAAATAACATGTCAAATAACGAATTAAAGGAATTATTGAAAAATTCCCATAAGGATTTGTCTGTAGAAGATTTTGAGGGAAAACAAGTTCCATGCATTGGATTTGAAGGGCAAAAGTTTGATGACATGTTAAACAAGGTTGCAGGAAAACCACTTTCTGTAGATACTAATCTGAATATATTACAAGATGGTTTAGGCCACGTCTTTGTCGAACTGCTTTTGACATTTTCACATGGTGGAATAAATGAAAAAATCCTAGTTAATGCGAATGAACATCTTGAATTTTTTGAATCACTTGCAAAAAATACTATGCTTGCCATTGCATCTGTAAATCACCCTGAAAAAATTTTCATGATTCAATTACCAAAACCTGAAAAAACCTATGAAGCATTAGAAATAATAAAAAATGGATTGGCAAATGATCATTCAAAATCATAAATTGAAAATTCTTAAATCAACTAACCTGTACCTTATTTTATGAAGATAGTTCAGTTATCTGATATACATTTTGGAGCCCAATTCCGAGATGATATTTTTAACCAAGTAATTGATGAAGTTAACGAGTTATCTCCTGATGCTGTAATAATTACTGGTGATTTGACCAATGAAGGTCTTAAAGAAGAATATGAGGGCTGTAAGGAACTTATCTCAAAAATCAATGTTAAAAAAATCATTGCTGTAAGTGGAAATCATGATTATAGAAATACTGGGTATCTTCATTTTAAGAAATATTTTCCATTTCAAACAATTAATGAACTAGATGATGATGTAGTTGTAGTCACTCTAGGTACTGCTAGACCTGACCGTGATGAAGGTGAGGTTGGATATAGACAAACATTGTGGCTTGAAAGAACTATGAAAAAATTTGAGAATAAAGTAACAATTCTTGCAATGCATCATCATTTGATAGGAATCCCTGATACTGGTTCTGATAGATTAACCATTATTGATGCTGGTGATGTTTTGCGTGCTACACTTGATGCAAAGGTAAATCTGGTTTTATGTGGGCATAAACATAGACCTTGGATGTGGGATTTCAGTAATTTACTAATTGCTAATGCTGGAACAACATCATCTAAACGTGTGAGAGGTTTCTTTGAAAATAGTTATAACATAATCACTGTTGAAAATAAAAAAATCCAGGTTGATCTTAAAGTTGTAGGTGGAAAAAGAACTCCCTTACAAGATATCACAAATAATTATGCTCGATTTGAAGATGAATAATTTTTTCCACATATTTTCGTTCTAATTATATCTCAAGTTATACTAATTAACCAACATAATTCAATCAGTTTGAGCGGGGATCGCCTAGCCCGGTATGGCGTGGGATTGCTAATCCCATGTTCGCAAGAACTCGGGGGTTCAAGTCCCTCTCCCCGCGCCAGCTTTAATATTGACTTAATCATGATATAATTTAGAAACAAGATGGGACGTCGTAAAAGTCAAAAAATAGTAAAAACAGGTCCAAAAAATGTTACAACTGGAATGTGCCCTGTATGCAAAACAATTGGTCGCATTTTCATTATAGGCAATGTTGGTGAAGAAAGAGCTAAATGTCCTGCATGTAATCAAGAATTTGATTTATAGCTAGACTGGACACAACCATACCTTTTTAAAGAATTTTTTCAATATCAGATTATGAGTTCTGAAGGAGAGGGAACAGTTTACGATAGAATCGAAAAACTAGAAGATGAAATTGCAACTTTACGAAACGAAATTGATGTAATAAAAAATGCTTTTAGAAATGAACTTGCAAGACATGAAGTTAAGATGATCAAAAAAGGTCATGATGTTTCATCAATTATTGATTAATCTTTTCTCTAATTTCTCTAATTAATTCTAAAACAAAGTCAACATCTTCGGCATTTGGTTCCATTTCCAAATATTTGTTAAGAAATTCAAGTGCATTATCATAATTCTTTAATTTTTCTTCTAAAATTCCCATGTCTCGAATTTCATCTGCTGACTCAGGGAGTATTTCTAAAATCATTCTATTACACATACTTGCCATTTCATATGCAAACGAATCTGTGTATGAATTTTTTAAATTTCTCAACATTCGAATTAGTATTTTTTCATCTGAAATCTGATTTAGATAATCTGCTTGAAATTCTACAGAATCTCCATAATTTTGATACAAAATTTCTTGTAAATCTTCTAATTCTAATAAACGACCTCTGTTAAACGGATCTAAAATCATCTCCTCCTCATATTTTACAATTACATGACTTGGGAATCCTACTATCTTTAAATCCAAATCTGCATATTTTGCAATTTCTGTATACAAAATACACAGTGTGATTGGTATGCCTGAACTTCTTTCTAAGACATAATTTAGAAAATTATTCTTAGGATTATAGTAATCATCTAAATCTCCTTGAAATTCTTCAACATCAAAAAGAAATTCATTTAACAGTGAAATTAGATATGTGGGATTTTTTGATTCTGTAATTCTATTTCTAAAATTTATTCCTATTTCTTTAATTTTTTCTAATTCTTTTGAAATTGATAATTCGGGATATTCAAGAATTTGTGCCAATTTCAGACATTTTTCAATTAAACTGAAATTTTCATTATTGACAAAAGTGTTCCATTCTGAAACAAGTGAGATTTCTCTCTCATTCATTACATGTGTTTTGAACCGGTAGATAAATCCCTTTTCAGATATAGTTCTGGTTCTTTTAATTCTCTTGTACTTGGTGGTTTCTCAATCAAAAATCTAAATGCATCTTTTCCAAATTTATTAAATACCTTTTCTGTAAGTTCTTTTCCCATATTCTTTCTAACTTTGTATGATGAGAAATCAGTTCCCATGAAAGTTGTTAGATAATTTTGAAAATCATCGTCATCTTGTAATATGTTCTGTACTGCAAATTCTGCTATTCCTTCCATAGTAGAAAATGCGGCATGATGTGATTGAATTGGCAATAGCCATCTCTGATAAATTTCTGATAATTCCGGAACAATTTCTGAAATTTTTGGGTCAATTTCCACATGTGAATAAGTCATAACGTCTGGTCCTAATTCATTCACTACAAAATTATCTGGATTCAACATGAAAAATAAATTTGCATGTTTGGCAATTGGAAAATTATCTGGAACAGTTTGTAATTGTAAATATTCATAAAGATTTTTTGTAGAATCTTCATCTAAATTTAGAATTATTTTGGCCAATTCTTCATTAATAGAATTCACATTAATTGCAGCATTCTTGTTATCCTCTTGTAGATTATCTTGGGTTGAATGAACTATTTCTTCTACCATTGTCATCTTAAGAGCGCCTTTGTAACCTGATTCGACCTGTTCTTTTCGTAAATCATAAGGCTGACCTTGTTTATAGAGAATGATTTTTGGATAACTTGATAAAATGAATTTGTTCAAATAGACACAAGAATCCAAATAATCCCCATATGTAGTTGAAATCTTTGAAATGTATGATTTGGCATAAGTAGAATAAACTAAAAATTTTTCAGTATCTTTTTGAATCAATTCTGCAATATTTTTAGTATCTAAATCTGCCACCGCTGAAAATAATTCATCTACAAAACTTCTTGATTGTTTTGTTGCAAACACTTTTTTTCCTTTTAATAATTTAAATTCTTTCAAATCTGGAAATTCTATTCTAAGATCTGATTTTATTGGAAATCCTGTAAACTCTTCAACTTTCTTACAAATATCTGGGAATATTTCTTTAGAAAATGATTCTAATCCTATGAATTGATTAGGAAATTCTTTATCTTCATCAATTTTTTCTGATAATTTTGCAATCTCTTTTTCTTCATCTATTTCTACTGAAATTTGATCTAAAAGTGCTTCAGCAAACTCTTCAAATTCTCCCATAACGGAAATAAAATAAAAAACTAATTTAATGCTATCTTAAATGCAGTCACCGGGATTTGAACCCGGGTCACTAACTTGGCAAGCTAGAATAATAACCAAACTATACTATGACTGCTCAAACGTTTAAGAAAAAGTTGCATATTAAAGCCTAATGATTCAATATCAATTTTTTAATTCATCTAGTGTATTATCCATACATGGATGAAAAAATCATAAAAATTCTTGAAAAAAAAATCAGTGAGACAAAAACTGAAAATAACAAAACTAAGGAAATTGTTGATAAATTCTCTAATTTTGATTCTATTTCATTTTCTTCAGGAATTATAATTGGACGTTTATTAAATTCATTTTATTATCAACATAGAAGGGTTCTAAAACGGGATCCTACTGATATCGAATTTACTGAATTTCTTGAATTTCTAAAAAAAGAATTTACGTAAATTCTCTAATTTTTGAAAAAGTTAATTGATGGGGTTCCAGGTAGCTTTACACAAGCTTTTCTTAATGCACTTTTTGCTGCTTCTAGATGTTCTTCATCTACATTCATTTCCATTATGACTTGACCTTGTCTTGCTCTTACTGCAAGACTATTTGCTTTTCCAAATGCACGTCTCATACCTTCTGAAAGTCTGTCTGCACCTGCTGCTGCAATAGTTTTATTCTCTCTTAATCTGATATGTGGATAAACTCTCAATCGTGAATTATATCCAGACTCACCTGTAGTCTTTTCTAGTGTCTTGTTTGCAGCAAGTCTTGTAGACTCTAGAGCCATATGTCTAATCTGGACCTTTTCATTAATCTTTAATTGTACACAATACTCGAATTGCCTCTTCTTATTTCCGCTGTTAAATTTTGCAATTTTAATTTGAGGTTTTCCTTTGATATGCCTTGTATTGGCATAAGGTTGTCCGTTACCTTTTCTATAACAAGCACCATGCATACCAATGAAACTTTAACAACCCTATTTTAACGATTAGCATAACCTATGGAGATCTCGAGGAATTTTGAGTATATTATGCAGAATTATTATATCGCAATACCTCTAAACGAGGTATGTCATTTGATTTTGAAACAAAGATCTCAGCAAAATTCATAGATGAAAAAACCATTGTACTTAATCCAAAAATGCAGAATATTTTGACAGAGAGAGGGTTTGGTGAATTACAAAATAACACGTTAGTGTTAGATTCATTTGAAACATTATATCTTTTGTATAACAACAAACTAGAATTAAAAAAAATAAATAAAAACATCATTTTTGATGAATTAATTCAAAAATACACCCAAAAGGATGATGATACTCTAACTAGATTTCTGCTTTATAGAGACTTACGAACTAAAGGTTATGTTGTGAAAGATGGTTTTGGATTTGATTCTGATTTTAGAGTATATGAAAAGGGTAACTATGGAAAAAAAGATGCTAAATTTCTTATTTTTGCATTCAATGAAGGTACTCAACAAAAAATTGGAAAATTGTATAAAAACATTCAAGAAATTACGCAAATGGGTAAAGAACCTATTATTGCAGTAATTGAACGTCGTGGAGAAATAATATATTATAAAATCAATAAAATGAATTTCTTAGAAAATCAATCTGAACTTGAAATGAAGGATTTTAATTTTAATTAGGATTTACAGCCCATTCTGAAGAATATTTCAATAAATTATTTTTTTCAGCAAATTCAAAATCATAGACCTTGACAGATGATGTTTCATCAAGCCATAATTTTTCAAAATCTTTAATTTTTGTTTCAACCCTTGATTTATCATTCCATGATGTGAACACATCAATTGTTTCAAAATTCTTTGCTCTTCTGGCTAACATCACGCTAGATGTACCTGAAAAAACAACCGAGTCTCCATTTGCATCCCTGAAAATTCCCACCTTCTCAGAAAATGTACCATCAATATCTTCTGAACTTGGAATTCCAATCTTCAACATAAGATTTCCATCATTAACCAATCTTCTAATTTGTTCTAACTTTACGTCTCTGATTAATTCTGGATTAAAATTCTTCCAACTATTTCCATTTTTTGAAAATAATTTTGTCATCATATTCAAATCTTTTATTCCGAATTGATGTCCTGATATCAGTCTCATTCTTGCATTTGGAGTTGAATTATGAAATCCTAGCGATAATGTAGTTAAACCACTTAATGTCACATATTCGACTGCTCTATCATACTCGATACAATTATTCAAACAAGGAATTAAGAAATCTGAAACTATATCATCTTCATCTGATCTGTATTGTTCTTTTAATTTTAATTTTCTAAGTTCCATAATATACTAAATATTGTTGAGAGTTAAAATCTTGTTATAATGGTGCTCCCATCGGGATTTGAACCCGAGTCACTGCCTTGAGAGGGCAATATGCTTGGCCGGACTACACTATAGGAGCTGTTTTGACAAGAAATTTGTCATAATTAAACGAATCCGCATTATTTCTTCATCTAAAAAAATTTAATGATTATACATAATTGAAAAAAGTTTTCAATAATAGGAATAATTACTTGTTGAAGGAAAAATTATCATGAACTTGGATGAAATTATTAAAATTATTGGTCCGACTAACTCTCCAATTGCAATAGGTGGGTACAATTCTGATGATTTTGATACTGATTGTAATATCTACAATTTAGTTCTCTTTGATGGAAAATCTACATCTGATGAAATCATCAATCATGAATCAAAAATTCTAAAGATTTCCCACGGCAATCTATCTGAAACTAGTCCTGAAAATTTAATTCATTATGAGAATCTAAAAATCATTCAAGATCCAGAATGGGAACTTAAGATGCTAGTATCTAAAATACAAGAAAAGAAAAACCAATTGTTTTCCACATCTTCAAAAAATGCTCTTGTTGAATCTCAACTATCATTATCTAAGGCTAAAAATGCTCTAGAAAATGAAGATCCATTTGTTTCATGTTGGATAAAATGTGGCATAGTTTCTCTTATAGATTCAATTCTTTTACAAAATAATATTCTCCCAAATCCTGTCCATGCACTATCTTCTATCCGAAGTTTGAAACAAAAAGATACAAGTCAATTTGTCGACAAAATCATCTCTGAAACAGGAATTGAAAGAGCAACTTCTTCATTATTGCCTAGAATGTTAAAATCAACTTGTGGTTTTTCTGACATGATTGAAAAAAATCAAAATTCCACTATTATTGAAACAAAGGCTAACTATCTAATTGAAAATTCTTTATTATCTGATTGTTACTTGTATCTAAATTTTCAAAACAAAATTAATTTTTATAAAATTAAAAATTCATTAAATCTAAACTCAGATAAAATCCATGTTTTGAAAACTGCATTTGATCTTACGCATACACCTTCTGAATTAATTTCATCAATCGATTCAATGAATGAAATCATTGATAAATTATTAAACATCAGTTTCAATGTTAATAAAAAATCAAAGAACCCTTAAAACCAAGTTCATAACTATTAGAGCATGACAGATCAAGCATGCGGATGCGAAGCAGCTACAGGCGATCCAGACTATGAATGTGATTGTGCAATGCAAGGAACTTGCCTTTGTGCTAATGATTGCAAATGTACCGTGGATGTCTGCAAAGAAGCAGTATCTCAGCTAAACCCATAGAAAAAAAACAACTTTTTCTTCTTTTTTATTTTATTTTATCATCGTAAAACCTATCAAACATTAAATATGCTCACAACAGTCTGAATTTTGTGAAACTACCAATCATTATTGCAACATTTTCACTATTATTGATAATTCCATTAGCATCTCAAAATTCATTTGCTCAAGTTAATTCAGGTGGATTTCAAGCAGGTGGTGTAAATGTTGATGGTTCTTGGTATGTTGGTGAAGGTCTCAAAGTCGGCGACTATTTCAGCTTCAACGTATGTCATGTAGATTATTTAGATTGTTCAGATTTTGACATGGCAATGTGGGTTCAAGAAGAAGTTCGTGTTGGAACCGAGGATAAATTTAGAATGCAAGTTTTGGTTTATGATGGTAGTAAAATTGTTAAAGGAATAATGGATGTTGGTCAAGTTGCACCAGAACCTACTGGCGGAACTGAAGAAATTTCTTCATACAAAGGTGCTTACAAATCTTCTATTGCTTGGCTTTCTGCATTTGCAACAAAAGACCTGGATAGAGGAGATGGCACATACTTAACTGGAAAAGGTCCAAAAGAATTCAGAGCGGCATCATGGGGAAAGATTGGAAATATTGGTGGTCAACAAATCTTGCCTACTGCTGAACAAACTATTTCAGTTGGAGCTGGTCAATTTGATTCCATTCTACTTACTTGGAAAACTGGTGGACAACAAAGTAAAGTTTGGATTGTAGATGAATTTCCATTTCCTATCAAAGCTAAAACATTCATGCATGTCTCCCAAGGTATTCCTCCTGTCGAATATGAATTTGAACTATTAGATTACAAAGAAAATGTATCTTCCAATCCATTTGTAAATGTTGAAACTACAGCTGCAAAACAAGCAGCTGCAGGATGTCCTGAAGAGTATCAAAAGACAAAATTTAATGAATCTACAAATACATTTTCAATGATTGTTAAAGGTGTCATTGGTCCAAAAATTGTAAAACAAGGATGTGATATTGAGTTGTTCATTGATTTCAAACGAATGGTAAATCCTACTGAATTTGTAGACCAAGTACATTATGATATTGCAGTGTTTGCAGATACATCAAAACCTCCAATCAAAACCATTTCTGTTGATGAAGGAAGAGCCGAATTATACACCGCATCTGGTCAAACACACAGATTTGTGTTGGCAGATCATCCTCCAGGGCTATACACATATGCAATAATCGTCTATGGTACTGGTCCTGAACATATTCTAGGTGGCAATCCTGACACATCTGGATTAATGACATTTGAAGTTGAAGTCGTAAAAGGTGGAGACACATCATTTTCTGCACCTCCTAATGCATCAATCACTGATATTCCCCAATGGGTAAAAAATAATGCCGAATGGTGGGCAGACGGACAAATTGATGATGCATCATTTGTTTCTGGAATTCAATATTTGATTAATCAAGGAATAATGAAAATTCCTGAAACTGCACAAGGCAGTGGTTCTGGCTCTGATGGAATTCCTGAATGGATTAAAGGTAATGCCGAATGGTGGGCTGCAGGTCAAATAGATGATAATACATTTGTTAGCGGCATACAGTGGTTAATTTCAAATGGAATTATGAAAATATCTTAAAATTGGAATTGATGTGAAAATATGACCGGTCTATTTAGTTATCCAAAACGAAAACTTCGAAAATTAATCACTCAAGGTGAATATGAAAAAGCTGAAGAATTCGGCCAGGAATTAGAAGCAAAATTTTCCAAAGATCCTGATTTTCTATTCATCATGGGAAGTATGTATTATATGCTAAATGATGAAGAAAAGACACTACATTACATTAACAGGGTTTTGGAAATGAATCCATATGATGTTGAATCATTGTCTTTAAAATTACGTGTTCATCAATTCCGAGCTGAAAACCAAGAGGATCAAGAATTAAAGCAAAATGAACTTAATGTTGTTATTGATTGCTGTAGAAAAATTCTAGATGAAACACCAGATAATTTTCAAGTACGCGATCTCATTACCGAACTAGAATCTCAATCTTGACTATTTTTCAATAGATACACATTTTCCAAAAGCCATTCACAAAATTCTGTAACTGGCTGAGTGAACTCATACCAGATATGTAGTGAATGTGGAAGAATATCGATTTTATCTTGTATATTGTCATTAAAAATTATTCTTACGCCTTCCTTGTCCTCATACATGTATGCGTCTTCCGTTTTGATATCCCCTAAAATTTCTAAAGCCTTTTCTTTAATTATTCCTCTGTCCATAGGAAACCGTTTTTTTTCCATATCGATAATTAGACTAAGGTCTTGTTTTCCATACATCTCAAAGTTATCTATTTTTCCTTCATGTGGAAAATTAACTAATAATTCAATATTGTATTTTTTACCAACTTTCTTGCCTATTTCGCCGATTTCTTTGTAAGCCATACCGGGATTTTTTTTTAATAGAAAACGTATTTGTGGTAAATTTGATTTTAATGTTTTTTGCAAATCCTCTGTAATTGTTTTAAACATATTCCATATTTGGATAATGCCATATTTAGATTAGTTTTTTTAGAATAGAATATCTGGAATAAACATGGCATTGCCCATGAATAATGATGAAATGGATCCTGATGAAGGAGGAGCCGAAAGAACATCAAATGTTACTGATTACAAAAGAACATGTATTGATTTTATTGAAGACATATCCGGAAGTTATTTTGAATGGATAGATTACTATTCTAAGAATAAACAAATTGATGAGAATGAAGATAAGAAAAGAAGAACTGAAATTTCAGCTATAGTAGAAAAAACAAACACTTGGCTAGCAAAGGTTCCTATGACTATCAAAGCTGTTGATGTTGTAATGAATGACGGAATACAAAAAATGGCCGAATCAACTGCAGGAAAACCATTCCAAATTGGAGTTTTTATTAATAAAATATCTGAATACACAATGGCAAAACCAGGAATAATTGACATTCATGTAAAAGCTTCGGGAAGAGATGGAAGAAAAGTAAAGCTAGGTTCTCATGCTCAGGATGAGAGATTTAGAATTGAATCTACAGGAAAAGTATTTTTTGATGAAGAAAATATTCCTGAAAATGAATTTGATACAATGGATATACATCTAAAACTTAATGCTAGCAAATGTGTTCAAAGAGATGTTATTTCATTTACAGTTATAGTCAGTGAAATGAAAGATGGAAATGAATATGACCGTAGAGGCTTATCTACTATAATCCATATTGTCTAATTATTACTCAATAATTTTATCTCTAGTACTATTCTTGCTTCTTTTTGTCTACTTTCTTCTGTATACTTCAAATTTGAAATCTTCTGCGCAAGTTCATCTTCTTCAACTAGTCTAGCTAAACCTGAAAATTCATTTCCATCAAACTCCACTTTTACTTGCGGATGTGCGATAGCATTTTTTAACCAATCACTATTTGGATTTCGCCTAGAAAAATAAATCATATCGTTGTAAGTAACAGCCTTTGCCCACACTTTGTGTTCTTTTCCTGATTTCCTACCTTTAGTTTTTAGTATCGCTTTGAATGTTAAATTGTTAATTATTTTCATTTTTATCTAAATGCCATAACAAATCCAAACATGGCAATAACACATGAACCGCCCACGCCTACCAAATACATGATTTTGTTTCCTTGCATAAACTGAATTATATCATAGATTATTTAAAATATGTAGCATTTTCTTTAGGAAGTAAATTATATTCTCATTCTAAAAGTTAGTTATGAACGCCATAGAGATTAATTCCTTAACAAAAAATTTTAAAGATTCTACGGCTGTGGATAATATCTCTCTTAGTGTAGAAGAAGGTGAAATTTTTGGATTTCTAGGCCCAAATGGTGCTGGGAAGAGTACTACAATGATGATTTTAACAACATTATTGAAACCTACCTCCGGAAATGCATCTGTTTATGGGCATGATGTAATCACAAATCCTTCAAACGTTCGTAAAAACATTGGATTTGTTCAACAAGAAATCGGAATTGATGAATATCTTACTGCTCGCGAAAATTTACAATTTCAATGCAAGATAAGTCGTATTCCTAAGGAACAAATCCAAAAACGAATAGAAGAGGTCATTGATTTAGTAGAATTAACTGAAAAACAGGATGAACAATCAATCACATTTTCTGGTGGAATGAGAAAAAGACTTGATATTGCCTGTGGGCTGATTCATAGACCAAAAGTCCTATTCTTGGATGAGCCTACGGTTGGATTGGATATTCAAACACGAAGAAAAATTTGGCAATACATACGAAAAATACACAAAGAGTTTGGAATGACGATTTTTGTTTCAACACACTATATGGAAGAAGCAGATAGTTTGTGTGACAGAGTTGGTATTATTGATTATGGAAAAATTCAGATAGTTGATACTCCTGAATCTATGAAAAATAAACTAGAAACTGACATGATTACATTTTCTATAATTCCTGATGAAAATAAACAAGAACAATTCATAAATAAAATTAAATCATTTGAACTTACAAAAAATGTTGAGATTAATGGAAACAATATGGTCGTTCAATCTTCTAATTCAACTCAAGTGATACCAAAAATTTTCCAAGCATCATCTGAATTTGGAATATCTATCGATTCATTTGTATTGAATAAACCAACGTTAGATGATGTTTTCATTTCATATACCGGTCACAATTTACGTGATGACACTACTGGTAAATTTAACAAAAGAAAGGAATTCAATCAATCAAGGAGACGTGCACTATGATTATTCATGATACATATGCAATTTTCTGGCGTGAAATGAAACGTTATAGAAAATCAAAGAGTGGTGTAATAATTCGATTAATTCAACCTGCAATATGGATTGTAGTTATGGGAAATATCTTTGCTGGAACTCAACCATTAATACAATCAGTTGGATTTGATGGTGAATATATTGAATTCATGGCTCCAGGAGTTTTGATTTTAACTGCAATATTCACTAGCATTTTTGGTGGCGTAAACACCTTGTGGGACAGACGTTATGGTTTCATGAATAAAGCACTAACATCTCCAATTTCACGTTCATCAATTGCATTAGGAAAAATGCTTGCAATCTCTATGATTGCTGCATTTCAATCAAGTTTGATTCTTGGCATGGCGTTGGCACTTGGTGTTAGTATGCCTCATCTCTGGATGATTGCCCCAATAATGGGAATTGTAATATTATTCTCAATTGGTTTTTCAGGAATTTCTGTTATGGTTGCAGCTGCTGCAAAATCCCAAGAAACATTCTGGGGAATAATTAATTTTCTAGGAATGCCACTATTCTTGCTTAGTCCTGCATTATTCCCACTTGAATTAATGCCAGATTGGCTTGCATCTGTTGCAGCCTTTAATCCTGTTAGTTATACTGTAATTCTTGTAAGGGAGATGATGTCTGGCTATGTCGACAGTCTGTCTGCAATGACCAGTATCGCTGTTTTAGGAGTATTTAGTGTCATAATGATTGGTCTTGCAAGTTATGTATTCACTCGTGACGTCAACAAGCCCTTTTAGGTATAATTTCAAAGCAAATTCTCTCTCAAACACTGCAAAGTTACTCAATTTTTGACAAGAATTGTAAAAAATACTCACACGGTTGATCTTGAGGACATTTTTAGAGCATTTCTTGATGCATCTACAGATATTCCTAGTCTTAGCATTGACTGTATCGTTAGCTGGTATTTCATATATTGAAAATGCCAATGCCGCAAGTGGTCATAATTTTGAATCTCAATGGGGACAAGCAGGAATTTTCAAATCTGGATTTTTCTTAAGCCCTCAACATTTGGCATTTGATTCAGAAAATAATGTCTATGTAACTGATCTTGGAAACTCGCGTGTTCAGAAATTTGATTCTACAGGAAATTTTCTTATCGAGTGGGGAAATAGAGGAAGTAGTGACGGAGAATTTGGACATCCTACCGGAATTGCAGTTTCTGATGAATTTGTATTTGTAGTTGATAACAAAAATCATAACATACAAAAATTTACTCTTGACGGAGAATTTATTTCAAAATGGGGTGGATTCGGAAAAGATAATGGATTTTTTAAATCTCCACGCGGAATAACTGTTTCTGATGATGAATCTGTTTATGTTGTAGATTCTGGTAATGCAAGAATTCAAAAATTTACTCTTGACGGAGAATTCATTTCTGGTTTTGGACAAAGTGGGAAACGCGGAGGTAATTTTGTTACCCCTGTAGATATTGCAATTAATTCTGATAAAATTTATGTAACTGATCCAAATCAAAATAAAATTATTGTCTTTGATCTAGAAGGTAATTTTGAGAAAATATTCAATGACAGTATTGGTGGTAAACCAATTTATCCTGAAGGAATAATTTTTGATGAAGAAGATAATTTTTACATTGTTGATTACAGGAATAATAGAATAATTCATTATAATGAATTTGGTGTCTCATTATCTATATTTGGTCAAATGGGAAATGATAATGGACATTTCAAATTTCCAAAAGATGTTGCTATATCAAATGATGGATATCTTTTCATCACTGACACACAAGGACATCGTATTCAAAAATTTTCTACTCCTTTAGTTCAGAATTCTCTAATAATTGAAGAAGAACAAAACCTGCAAACAGAAATTACTCCTGAATCTGAAAAAATTGAAGATATCAAAACTCCATTACAACCTGTAATTCCTATTCCAAATGATTTCCAAAAACCTGTAATTTTAGTTCCTGAAGATATCTTGGTGGAGGCAACTGGACCATTAACTTCTATTGATATTGGCGAGGCAATGGCAACTGATGAAAGTGGAATTTATTCTCTAACAAATAATGCTCCATCATCATTTCCTCTAGGAATTAACACTATAATCTGGACCGCTGTAGATGGTGCCGGAAATATGGCCATTGCTTCTCAAACAGTCACAATTCAAGATTCTACTTCCCCAAAAATTTCTGCCATGGATGATATTTCTCTAGAAGCAAAATCATCTAGTCAAAATCTGGTAACATTGACTATTCCTGAAATATATGATGAAGTAGGTGTAATGTCAGTCACTAACGATGCACCAGAAGTATTCCCACTTGGTGAAACAATCGTAACTTGGACTGCAACTGACGTTATAGGAAACATCTCAAATCTTAGCCAATCGATTATTTTGGTAGATTCAACTGCTCCTCGTATTGCATTTTCTGAAGATCTAATTATTGAGGCATCTAGTTTAGAACAAAATACCCTTGAATTAGTGACTCCAGAAACATCAGACGATGTTGAAATATCATCAGTCACTAACGATGCACCAGAAGTATTCCCACTTGGTGAAACAATCGTAACTTGGACTGCAACTGACTCTTCAGGCAATTCTTCATCACAATCTTATACAATTACTTTTGTTGATACAATTATTCCTGAAATCTTAATCTCTGATGAAACATTTGAAGCAACTATCTTTGGTGGTACAAACATACCATTAGAATTTCCAGAAATTATTGATATTCAAAATACCGAATTAACTAACGATGCACCAGAAGTATTCCCACTTGGTGAAACAATCGTAACTTGGACTGCAACAGACTCTTCAGGCAACTCCGCTTCAGCAACTCAAACCATAACTGTAGTTGACACAACTTCTCCAGTTC
>ERZ724566.11-NODE-11-length-41689-cov-4.290217_pt1 | contig 41689 bp, 51 predicted proteins | sample MGYA00375860_ERZ724566 | MGnify/ENA primary metagenome ERZ724566 (study PRJEB28725, sample SAMN03264853) | marine sediment metagenome | biome: marine pelagic biome; feature: marine oligotrophic desert; material: ocean water | place: Pacific Ocean:North Pacific... | reverse complement strand
TTTTAGTCTGTGACTTATGTGGAGAAGGAGTAGTAGAATTGATTGAATCCTGTCATGAATGTTGTACCTGATTGTGTGTTCATTACTGTGTTATCTCTAATTTCTCTCAAGAATTGAACTTGTGGTGCCATTTCAGAACCAAATGCTGCAGTTGCAATTAGACAACCGCCACCTTCATTGTTATTTCCTTGTAATGGCTGTGATGTTTGCCCTTCTCCAACATTAATCGTAAAGTATGTTATTTCTAATGGAATTGGCTGGAACAAAATTCCCTCCATCTCAACTTTAATCTGGTGTTCACCGTTTGATGTAAACTCTACAGGAATTTTTACTGTGCCTACAGATGTATGTGTTAGTGGAATTGGACCAAAGATATTCTGGCCATCTTTGATAACTGTAATTCTATAATCTATGTGCTCTTGAATCTTGTTGAATCCTGGTTTAATCCATCCAATGTGTAGTTTGGAAACTTCATTTACTTTTGCTGGTGGATCAACTGTTAATCCAATGTCTAATGTTCCATTTTCTGATGGTAACACTTGTTCATAATCTTCTGGACTTTCTGCAAAGGCTGGACTTAGCAATAACGGAAGTAACATTAGCCCTAGAAGGTATTTCATAGTGAAAATTCATCTGAATATAATAAAAATGATCTTGTAATAACTATGGAAATCCATCGAATCATTAATAGGTGATTTATGGGAAAAAATGGTAATTGTACTACAAAAGTTTCTTAATTATTGCAGCTGTCTGTATGACCTTGCCATTTCTAAGTGAAAGTGCTTTTGGTCATGGTTTAGGTGGTGACGCTGCTCCTCCAATTAGCTTTGAAGGTATGGAAGTTACAATTTTCACACAACTAGATCCTGCTGATATGACTGCAGGTGAAGTTGATTCAGCAAATATCTCAATTCGTTTCTTTGATATGTTAACTGATGAAAACCTGGAACAAGTAACATATCGTGTTGAAGTCTGGCGAAGCGGTGATCTTTTAGCTAGAAATTATTTCTACGATGATGATGGAACACTAAATGTTGAGGTTCGACCAAAAGCAGATTGTTATGAAGCAAAACCTTGGAAGTGTACCGAATATTATGGTGAAGTACATGGAACCGCAGGTGGATTGTTTGCACGAGGTGAGGGACGACCACTCATTGATGGACCAATTTTTGAAAAAGGCGGATTGTATAATGTTAAAGTCTCAATTGAAGGTGCCACAAGTCCTCGTTCATTAGTTGCACAACCACTATACTTTGATACATTTGTTAGTGTTGCACAGGATCAAAACTTTTTCATTAAAACTGCAGAAGCTGCAGAAGTACCTGTTACAGTAAAAACATACTATGATGATGTAGAAAATTTCACATATAATCAAGGTAATAATGCCATTTCATTTGACATGCCATTTGATTGGGATCCTGAATATATTGAACTAGTTCAAATGGTTCATGAAGAAATTCGTGTTCCAAAATCATTTGACCCATACAATCCTGAAACATCATTCAAGGGTTATGTAGATGGCATCGAAGTTGATCAAAGAGTTCTAGTAATGGATCCATATTCATCTGAGACTGAAAACATTGTGCACTTTTTAGTTACAGGAACTGAATTACAAAGAATTAATGAACTCTTAGGAGAATCTCACTATTCATCTAAATCAATGAACTTTCAACTAGTTCCAGAAGGAACTGTTGAGAAAAATTCGTTTGATATGACATTTGATAATGGATACAAGGCTCTAATTGCTTGGGACTCTGCATATGGCGCTGGAGATGAAATTCCATTTGAGTTTTCATTCTTTGATAATAACGGTGGTATAGTAAAAGATGTAATCTATGCATTTGGTTTAGTTAATCCCCAAGGTGAACAATTCAATCTAGTTACAGGTGATAATCCTGAAGAGTTTGTAGGTACAAAATCAGTAGAAGGAATTGCCACTCATTTCATAACCATTCCTGATGATGGAATGTACACTTTGAATTTAGTACTAACTGGTGAGGGATTTTCTAACTATGATGAATTTTTCCAATCCTCTCAAATGTTTGAAGTAGGTGTATCTACTACAAGCTCATTTAATCCAATTCCATCTGCAGAACAATCTGTTAACATTCCTAATTGGGTAAAGAACAACGCAAAGTGGTGGTCAAACGGTGAAATTGATGACAATACCTTTGCTTCTGGAATTGAATTTATGATAAAAGAAGGAATTATTTCAGTACCAACCACATCTAGCGGTGCACAAAATGATAATGCAACCATTCCTGATTGGGTTAGAAATAACGCTGCATGGTGGGCAGACGGTCAAATTGATGACAATACCTTTGCATCTGGAATTCAATTTTTAGTTAAAGAAGGAATTATCTCAGTTTAGATCTACCTGAAAATTATTATACAAACCAAACAAACTTTGATTGATTCATGCTTCCATTAAGAGATGAAAATCCACATCCACCAGGATTCAAACCAAAACTAACAATTGCACTAATCATTATGAATGTGATAGTATTTGGAATTGAGGTTGCAATAACTGGTCAGTTCATTGAGTTTTCAAATCGTGAAGCAATGAACATGTTTCTTACATGGGGTGCAGTTCCTGGATGCGTTACAGGTCAGATTGATGGTGTAAACACAGGAATGGGAATTGTTAACTGTCCTGCCATACCCGAACTGACTTTGATTACTTCAACGTTCATGCATGGAGGTATAATGCATCTTGGAGGTAACATGCTGTTCTTGTGGATCTTTGGTGATAACATTGAAGCAAAATTTGGTAGAGTAAAGTACATTGGAATTTATTTAATGTGGGGAGTCGGTGCAGGTTTAATTCACATTTATGGTGATGCAGGAAGTGGAATTCCTGCAGTTGGTGCATCTGGTGCGATTGCTGGAATCTTAGGCGCTTACCTAGTAATGTTCCCACGAGCTAAGGTCATGACGTTTGTCATGTTAGGATTTTTCTGGCGTATGATGCACATTCCTGCAAAGTTTTTCTTACCGTTCTGGTTAATTTTTCAAAATCTATTACCATTCTTCATAGGAGGTTTTGGTGTTGCAGGTGGCGGTGTAGCATTTTTGGCACACATTGGTGGTTTCTTTTTAGGATTGGGTGTAGGATATTTCTACAAAAAAACAAACAGATCTGATTATACCTATGGCTCCAGGTATGGATATAGAGATGATTTTAGATAATTCAATCAATTAAATTATCATAGTTATAATTACAATTATGCCATACGTACACGTATCACTATATCCTGGACGTTCTGAAGAACAAAAACAGGAATTTGCAAAGGCTGTCACTGATTCTGCAGTTGAAATTCTAAAAACAAAGAAAGAACATGTGATTGTAGTCTTTGATGAAAACCCAAAAGAGAACTGGTTTCTTGCAGGAGATCAACTCTAAACTATCTTTTTATTTTCATATTTTTTAGATTAATCATGTCAAAAATTGCATTAGTTCAATTCAAAGCGTCAACTGAAAAAGAAAAAAATCTACCAAAAATTTTAGGCTACATAAAACAGGCTGCAAAGAACAATGCTGATATGGTTACATTTCCTGAATACATGATGTTTTACACTCCATCAACACAAACAGCAAAACAAGTTGCACAGGAGGCTGAAACTATCAATGGAGAGTTTGTTTCTGCTGTTGCACAATCTGCAAAGGATAATTCCATTGGTATAGTGGGGACAATGTATGAAAAGAGTAGGAAAAAAGATCGCGTATACGATACCTCATTTATTATAAATAAAAAAGGCGAAGTAACAGGCAAATACAGAAAAATTCATCTCTACGATGCACTTGGCTTCAAAGAATCTAACAAAATGTCCTCTGGCACAGAGATACCATTACCGACAAAAACTTCTGTTGGAAAAATGGGAATGCTAATCTGTTATGATTTACGATTTCCTGAAATGTCTCGAACATTGGCATCGTCTGGTACAGAAATTCTGGTTGTACCCTCTGCATGGGTTAATGGTCCTATGAAAGAAGAACATTGGTTAACATTAAACAAATCTCGTGCAATTGAAAATGGTTGTTATGTTATAGCACCTGATCATTTAGGTCATGTGTATGCTGGCAGAAGTTTAGCAGTTGATCCTTACGGTCGTATCTTACTTGATATGAAAAAACGACAAGGAATTGGTTATGTTAACATCTCTTTGGATAAGGTTCATGAAATTAGAAAAAAACTTCCATTACTAAAGAATAGAAGAACCGATATCTATTCTGATTTTAAGATCTAGTTTTACATTTCATATTGGCACACTGTCTTCTCCATTCCTGTTTTCTTGAATACCTGAAAATTACAGTAGGCCATTGACATTCTGGACATTTAGTTTTTAGAACCTTTAGCATTGCTTTTTGTAAAAGTGGTGCTGAGGCTTTACATCCATTTTGATAATTTGTACATCCGATGAATCGTTTCTTGGTTGTAATTGATTTTATTACTGATAGCTGTCCCTTATGACATTCTGGGCATTCACAAATTCCTTCTTTTGGTGAATTTGTTCCTAAAATTGTATATTTTTTACTCTTAGCAGAAAATGAAACAAATCCATTTTCATCATAGTATTGATCAATTTCTATTTTAAAATTATCTATAATTTTTTTGGTAGACTTTGTTACATTTCGTTTTTTTGATTTTACAACAGAAATTTGGATCTTTTTTCTCATACTGGTTGATACTGATTCAAGTTTATGAAATTACTTGATCAATTTTTATAGGGACTAGGTCAGCAAATTTTCGTGGAAAGAGAAAGTGTTTGTGTTTTAGGTGGCGGAAGTACAAAATATGGCAAACTAGATGATAGTATCTCTGATATTACTTTACAAGCATCTGTTGGTGCAATTGAAAGTGCAGGAATTGAACCTAAAGAAATTGAAGCAGGTTACATTTCTAATGTATTTGGTGTAGCTGATAAACAAGTTCACTTGGGACCTGTAGTCATGAGTAATCTCGGAATTTCAGAATGTCCTTCACTTTCTATAGAATCTGCATGTGGTAGTGGATCTGTTTCATTTAGAGAAGCATTTGCAAATGTTGCTGCAGGATTTTATGATGCAGTATTAGTTACCGGTACTGAAAAAGTTACACATACCGGAACCGACTGGACTACAACTTACTTTTCTTATTGTTCTGATTTCTTTTATGAAGGTCAAGCAGGCGCATCATTTCCTGGTTTATTTGCATCAATGGCTCGTGCATATCTACACGAATTTGATGCAACTGAAGAAGATCTTGCAAGTGTTGCAGTAAAAAATCATGAAAATGGAGTACTAAATCCAAAAGCACACTTGAGAAAAAAAATTAGTATTGATGATGTTATGGATTCTGCAGTAGTTGCAAGTCCTTTAAAATTATATGATTGCTGTCCATTCTCTGATGGAGCAAGTTCTGTTATTCTATGTAATGAAAAATTTGCTAAAGAACATTCAAAAGATTATGTCAAAGTAATTGGTTCTGGACGTGGTGGTTCCCCTGCAGCACTGCAAGGACGTGAACAATTAACTACAATTCCAAGTACTAGAATTGCAGCAGAAGCTGCATACAAAATGGCAGGAATTACTGCAAAAGATGTTGACTTTGCTGAAGTTCACGATTGTTTTACTGTTGCAGAAGTAGTTGACAGCGAAGACTTGGGTTTCTTTGAAAAAGGTACTGGCGCAACAGCTGCAAGAAATGGTGATACAAAATTAAACGGTTCAATTTCTATTAATCCTTCGGGCGGTCTAAAATCAAAAGGACATCCAATTGGCGCAACAGGTGTTGGTCAAGTTGTTGAAGCATTTGAACAATTAACAGGAAAATCTGGTGAACGAACCGTTAACGACGCAAAAATTGGATTGACACAAAACTTTGGCGCTACAGGTGCTAGTTGTGCAGTTCACATATTCCAAAGTGTGTAAATTGTCTGCAAAACCTGAATTCATAGAAGCAGCAAAGTCTGGAAATATTTTAGCTAGAAAATGTGCAAAATGTAGTGAGATTCTTCTGGCAACTGTCTATTATTGTAAATCATGTGGAAGCAAAGAATTTGGAGATACTATTCTAAAAGGAACCGGAAAAGTTGTTACATATACGATAATGACAGTTCCTCCTGCAGGATTTGAGGATTTGGCTCCATATGCTTGGGTTGTGATGGAATTAGATGATTCTGGAATTAGAGTATCTGGCTTTTTGGCTAAAATACCAACTCCTGAAGATCTACCAATTGGAACTCCTGTAAAAGTTACAGGATTTGATGAACGTGGAATCGTCTTAGAAAAACTGTAAATCAATTTTATTGCATTTATTAAAAAAAATTTTCACAATTTTTAACTGTCTTAGAAAAATTGATCTATTATGTCCGTAGAAATTGTTTGTGGAAAATGTGGCGAAAAAATTTCCACTATGAAAATGCTGAAATCTGTAAAGGATGTTCTAAAACATTATAACAATAAGTGTCCATCATGCAATCAAACCCTGTCAACATCAGAATTTTCTTTAGATGTTGAAGAAAAATAATATTTTTCTTTGAATGAACTAGTGACAACAAGCCTTAATACCTAATTTCTATTTATCATTTCAATGGGGAAGCAGGAAGAAGATTTTGAAGAAGAATTAGATATGGATGTTGATGTCGCCACAGATGACGACGACGATCTAGATCTTGATATGGATGATGATTCTCAAGGTGATGGACGTTTACAATCTACATCAAAACGAGTTAGAATGATCTTCTCTGTTATGGCTAGTCCAAACAGAATCGATATTTTGAGAATCCTAAACTCTAAAGGCCCTTTGACATATTCTGAGCTAAAATCTCTAGCTGGCTTTAAATCAAAAAAAGAAAGTGGAAAATTTGCTTATCATCTGAGAAAACTCCTTAGACAATCACTTGTAGCATTAAACAAATCTGAAAGACGTTATACTATAACAAATCTTGGAAAACTAGTTCTAAGTTTAGCAAGACAAATTGAAGAACGATCCATAATAGAAAGTGGAAAAATGTATGTTCGTACATCACATGATTCCATAGAAGAATTCAACTCTGACAAAATTATTCAATCGCTAGTTAGAGAAGGAAGTCTTCCACTTGAATTATCACAAAAAATTACAGAAGAAGTAGAAAATAGAATCTATAAATTCCAAACAACATATCTTACTGGCTCATTAATTCGTGAAATGGTAAATAATGTGCTATTAGAGCATGGCCATGAAGAATATCGAAATAAACTCGCAAGACTTGGTATGCCTGTATTTGAGGTGCAAGAAATGTTCACAAACGTTGAAAATATCCAAAATGGCGTTGAGGACATACTATTCACTAGCGGGAAAAACACTCTAGCTGAATATTTACTCACAAATACCCTGCCTAAGGATATAGCAGATTCTCATCTATCTGGAGAATTACACATTTCCAATTTGGGCTTGTGGTCACTAATTCCTGATACAATATTTCTAAGTCTCAAAGAGCTTATAGAAGATGGAATCGAACTAAAAGGAAAATGTCCTAGCGTTGCACGAATTTCTGCAGCAAAAACACTTGACGATCTAAAAAAATTACTGCCAATGATATTTAATTTAATATCAAAAGAATCATCACAAGAAATAGTAGTTGATGATCTACCTGCAGTACTCACAAAATTCTCAAAAAACACAGATGATATTGAAAAAATGTTAGTAGATGTTTTTACAATGTCATCTACCTCTACAAGTTTGGATAAATCTCCAACCATACTATCTTTTAGAATACCACTTTCCGCTGATAAAAAATTAATCAACGCAATTTTCTCTGCTTACAATACTTTTGTTAAATCCACTCCTTCACCAAAAATTGGATTAGTTGTTGATTATGAAAAAGGAAAAGTTGTAGATCATTCTGCAATTCTTGCACAAACTGTATCTCTTGGTGGTAATGTAACATTCTCAAAAGGTGCATGTTCAACTAACGCAATTAAAAATTCTAGTAAAACTTCTGAACCATCAATTAAACTTGGATCGTTAACTATCAATCTTCCACGTTTGGCACTTGAATCAAGTAAAGATGAGACTTACTTTAGAGCCAGACTTGTATTATTAATGAAACCTGCGATCGCTGCAATGGCAACTCGTAAAAAAGATGTATCTGATCTAATACGACGTGGTGTAAATCCAATTCTAGCAGAAAAAACTCAATTTATGCAAAAAAATAATTCTTCCATAATTCTAAATTTTGTTGGAGTAAAAGAAGCAGTCCATAAAATACTTGGACATAAAGATGACAAAGAAGGAAAAGAAATCTTAAACAAAGTTTTAGAAACCGCAGTTGATATCGCTCATAAAAAAGGTCAAGAAATGGGAATTGATGTATCTATTTCTATGGTAGACAGCAACGATCTAACAAGATTTGTCACACTTGACAGTGAAAAATATGGTAAAAATTCTATTATGGATGTCTTAGAAGGAGATTCTTATTCTCAAGGATTAGAATTAAACCCTGGCGAACTTGATAAATTAACTGCTAAAAGCGAGCCAATATCTGATTGTAATAAGATCTCAAAGATATTGGACGGTGGTGTACTTGTTAAATTACCATTTGATGCAAAGGCAAAAGAATCTGACATCAAAAAAGGAATTGAGAAAGCTTCTTCACTAATTTCGTCATTCAAGCCTAATCAAATTAAATAATTTCTAATTTTGTGCAGATAAAAACTGGATTTTTTTTAGAGTTTTGATTAACGTACTAATTTTAAAACGAAATTCGTTTCGATCATTTACTGATCTTACATAGTATTATTTTTTTCAAGGTTAGCACTATCAAAAAAAGCAAAACGAAGTTTTTCGTACCGTTGTGAATTTTATTTACCCATTGTTAGAAAAATAATTGCCAAAGAGTTTTTTAGCTCATCTGTTTAACATGTACTTGGGGATTATAATTGGTTGAAAATTCACAGATAGAGTCATCTTTCGCGGAAATTCGAAAGCGAAATGGTGATACAACAAAGTTTGATCAAGATAAAATTACAAATGCGATCTATAAAGCACTACTTGCAACTAGTGAAGGTGATCGTGATCTTGCACAAAGCCTAACAAATGGAGTTCTTAACAAATTATCATCTCAAGGATTTGGCACTGAAAACCCACCATCTGTTGAAGATATTCAAGATATGGTAGAATCAACCCTAATTGAACAGGGACATAGTGAAATCGCAAAGTCATACATATTGTATAGACACGAGAGACGAAAAATACGTGATGAGAAGATGAAGGTTCTCAACACCAAAGTTCTTGATCCTGTCTCAAAAGACTTTGATCTTAATTGTCTTAGAGTTTTGGCATCTCGATATCTGTTTAGAAATAAGAAAAATGAGATTACTGAAACTCCAACTCAATTATTTGAAAGAGTTTCAATTTTAATTGGAATTGGTGATCTTTTACATGATTCTTCTGTATTCAATGCAGCAGGAACCACACCACAAAATATTGAAGAAGCAAAAGAATATCTGACAAAACTAGATCAGTTTGATTATAAATTTAAAATTGATGAATATTATCTAAACCAATATCATTTTAGAGGTTTAGTAAACGGGTATATTGATCTTGCACAAAAAGGACAAGCAAAAATTAGCTTTAAAGAACTACTAACAAAGATTGCAGCAAAAGAATTTACTGATTATGGTGCAAGAATCACAGAATATTATGATCTAATGGTAAATCAAGTCTTCTTACCAAACTCACCAACCATGATGAATGCCGGTGGACGTCTTGGACAATTGTCTGCATGTTTTGTATTAGGAATGCCTGATGATATGGGAAAAATTATGAAAACAACTTCTGATGCAGCACTAATTTTCAAATCTGGTGGTGGTGTAGGAATAAACTATTCAGAACTAAGAGAAGAAGGTGACATTGTTGCATCTACATCTGGTGTTGCATCTGGACCTGTATCATTCATGAATATTATCAATACAGTAACTGATGTTATCAAACAGGGAGGAAAGAGAAGAGGTGCAAATATGGGAATTATGGATGTATCTCATCCAGATATTGAAAAATTCATTACTAACAAAACCGAGCCTGGCGTTTTAGAGAACTTTAATGTTAGCGTAGGTGTTTGGGGTGACTTTTGGAATGCACTAGTAGATAGTGAAGACGGTGCATACACATTACGAAGTACACGAGATGGTAGCCCTGTACGTGAAATCAATGCACATCATCTAATTGATCTTATTGCAACATCTGCATGGAAAAGTGCAGAACCTGGTTTAATCTTCTTTGATCTAATTAACAAGTATAATGTATTTGCAAAAGCACGTGGTGGACCACTTCGTGCAACAAATCCATGTGGAGAACAAAGTTTGTATCCTTACGAATCATGTAATTTAGGATCAATTAACTTAGCAAATCTTACAAAAAGAACCGCAGATGGTCAGTATGAATTTGATTGGCAAAAATACGAAGAAATTGTTAGAAAAACAACTCGATTCCTAGACAATGTAATTGACGTAAATCACTATCCAGTTCCAGAGATCAATGTAGCATCAAAAGAATCTCGAAGAATTGGTCTTGGCGTAATGGGTGTTGCAGATCTACTGTACAAATTAAGAATTCCATACAACTCCAAAGAAGGCTATGAGTTTATGGGCAAACTATCTGAAGCATTATCATATTATTCAATGGAAGAAAGTGTTGCTTTAGCACAATCTCGAGGTGCATTCCCACTTTGTTCAAAGACAGAATATCCTGAAGGTAAGATTCCAATTGCTGGATACTATGAAAAACCAAAACAACGACATTATTACGATTGGGATGCTTTAATCGCAAAAATCCAGAAACATGGTGTTAGACATGTTCTTACAACCACTGTTGCACCAACTGGAACATTATCCATGTTGGCAGATTGTTCAAATGGAATGGAGCCAACATTTGCTCTTGTATTTGAAAAACGTGTTACTGTTGGAAGATTCTTTTATACAAATAAAATATTTGAAGAGGTTTTAAGAGAAAACGGTCTTTACAGTGAAGAATTACTAGCCAAAGTTGCTGATAACTATGGCTCAGTTAGAGGAATTGATGAAATTCCAGAATGGATTCAAAACATCTTTGTCACTGCAATGGATATTCACTGGACTGATCATTTGATGGCTCAGGCAGTATGGCAAGATTGGATTGGAAATGCAATTGCAAAAACCATCAATATGCCAAATGATGTTTCTGCAGAAGATGTTAAAGCAGCATATTTGCTTGCTCATGAGTTAGGTCTCAAAGGAATTACAGTATATCGTGACGGTTCAAGACACAAACAGGTTCTTCATATGACTGGTGAAAATTCTCAAAAAACCTTTGAGGTTACAGCAACTGATTATCTACATGATTATATCACAAATAATATCAAAAATCCATACATCCTAAAACAAATCAACGAAGCACTCAAAGTGGTAGTTCCACAAGAACTTCCTCACCAAGATCATGTTGCCGCAGAGCCTGAAATCGAAGAAAAACTATGTCCAACATGTAAAAACACTCTTGTTTTAACAGAAGGATGCCACATTTGTATCGAATGTGGATACAGTGGTTGTACCTCTGGATAATAAAATAACAACATTTTAGAATACAAACCCGTCTCAAGACATATTGAATACCAAAATAATTGGAATCATAATTTTAGTTGTTGCAATAGGTGGCGCATCTGCATATTTCATAACAAAAAATGATCCCGTTGAAACAAACTCTTTTTCAACTCAACCAATTTCTCAAAATGAAAAAATTAGTCTAGTCATTAACACAATTAATCCTCCACAAAGCATAGATGATTTAGAAGATGCATACAAAGTCGCATCAACATCTGGGGCTGGAAGAACAAATCTGTATGTCTACTGGAGCCAGATTGAACCAGAAGAAGGAAATTTTGATTGGCGTGTAACTGATATTATGATGAAATTAAATGAAAAATATAATTTCAAAACAACTCTTTTCTTTTCAGTCATTAATGCTGACCGATTAGGTCCATTTCCATCATGGATGGGTAATCAAGCAATAGGAGAAACATTGGAAGGTGAAACAATTCGTGTATTGGATTCAATTCTTTCTAGATATGAAAACATAGATTATGTAATATTTGCAGGTGACATTGATTATCACTTTCAAAGAGCAAGTGGTTCTATACCAACATATGTTGAATTTTTTGATGATGTCTATACAGAAACAAAATCAAAACATCCTGATGTAAAAATTGGCAATAGCATGTCACTTGAAAATGTCATAAACAAAGGAATGGAACCTGGTGGTTCATTCGAATTAACTCCTAGATTAGAGATGGGTGATTTTATAGCTCTTTCATACAAACCTACTGATATTGTTGGTGACATTGATAGAACTCCACAAGAAGCACTCGCTAATCTAGAATAATCACTTGAAATATTCCCTTCTCAACAATTAGCATTTTTTGAAATTAGTTGGAGTACATCAGATTTTGTGAATGGAAATGATAATGATCAAGCAGAATTCATAAAATCAAGCTTAAACTTCTTTGAGGAAAATGAATCAAAAATAGAATTTTTCACAATATCTAGATTATTTGACAAACCAAAAGGAAGTTGTGTTTCTCAAGAAATTGAATCTATAGAAGGTTCTGGTTTTGCTTCTAACTCATTTCGTCTTGAACGAGTAGATGAATATGTTTGTAATTCTGGTTTAATTGATACAAATGAAAATGCAAAACCTGCATGGATGCAATTCAAATCAAACATAACTCAATGATCAAATGTTTACTATAATCCTAGTAGAATCTTCACTTGAACTAATTCCTGCAGAATTATCTAAACATCAGTCGGTTTTAGCATATTCAAAAAAATTTAAAAAAAATATATCAAATACATTACTTGATAATTCCTGGCATTTTGGTGCCATGAAAGGATTAGAAAATGAAATCAAACGTGGAAGACCAGATATCGTGCATCTGACATTATTGTCCATTTGTACATCCCCTGCATTTTATGAAAATAAAATTCAAGTATTTGTTCATACGATAAATGATGAAATAATTTCTATAAACAACAATACACGATTACCAAAGTCATATCATCGATTTCAAGGATTGATGGAAAAACTATTTCTTACCAAAAAAATTGAATCTGAAACAGAAATTTTAATGCAAATGGAGAATTCCTCGTTGTCTAAATTAATATCAAAAATACAACCAGATGAAATTATTGGATTAACAACACAAGGCCAAAAAACTACTTTTGAAAAATTAACTCATCAAATCAAAGAAAATTCATGTATTTTGATAGGTGGATTTCAAAAAGGACATTTTAACAAAGAAACTCAAAAAATTATTGGAACATCACTTTCAATACATGATTCTTCATTAGAAGCACACCTTGTGGCAAGTAGACTCGTATATGAATACGAAAAAACCATTTTTATTTAGGTGAAATTTTTTTTAACCTTATGCAGTCATAGTATAGCCTGGTTAGTATTCGGGGTTTCCAACCCTGTGACGCGGGTTCGAATCCCGCTGACTGCATCTAATCATTTATTTTTAAATAATTTTAATACATTACACAATGAAAAACTCCAAAAAAGAGATAGCTACGAAACGTATGGAAATTCTATTTAACAATGCATTATCTAACGCAAAAAACAATCCTGGATTAGCTCAGAGACAGGCTGAAATTGCTAAAAAAATTAGCCTTAAATTTAAAATCAAAATGCCATTTGAAATCAGTTCAAGTTTTTGTAAAAAATGCAAAAAATTCATTGCTCCTGGGATCGCATCAAAAATACGCCTTGGTTCTAAACCAAAGTCCATAACAATAACATGTTCATACTGCAATCACACATATCGAAAGATTATTTCTCAATGATTTATAAGACGATTACCGAAATTTTTTCCAATGGCTAAAGTTTACGATGTACCTCAACAGGAATTCATCTCAAGACTTACTGAGATATTGAAAAATGAAGATATTCCTGCACCAGTTTGGGCATCTTTTGTCAAAACAGGATCACATGCTGATAAACCTCCACAACAACCTGATTGGTGGTATACTCGATGTGCATCTATAATGAGAAAAATTTACCTTCATGGTCCTCTCACCGTAAATGATCTTAGAACAATTTATGGTGACGGTAAACGCAAAATGTACTATGGTGCACGTCATCATAGAGATGCTAGCGGCGCAATTATTAGAAATGCAATCCATGGATTAGAAAAATTAGGCTATCTTGAACAAGTAGAAAAGAAAGGACGAGTTGTCAGTCGTCAAGGAATGCAGAAATTAGATAAACTTGCAACTGAAATTCTAGGAGAATTAATCCAAACAACTCCAAAACTAAAAATTTATTCTTAGTGTTAAAAATGAGCGACCCCGCACCTGATGTAAACGATCAACCAAATGAGGATCAAATCAATGCACAAAAAGACATGTTGCTAAAACAACTTCTTAGCTCTGAAGCCCGATTGAGATTAAACAATGTCAAAATGGTAAAGCCTGATCTGGCAAATATGGTTGAAAATTATCTGTTAGGTCTTGCCAGTCAGGGTCGATCTCCTAGTCAAATAACCGACGATCAACTAAAACAAATCCTATTATCTGCTCAACAACCAAAAAAAGATTTCAAAATCAATAGAATCTGATCTCAAAAAAATATAATTAGGGGTAAACTGGGTCGAAATTATGAAAGCAGTTGTGTATCGTGAATATGCCCCTGATGATAATTATGCAAAAATCCTCAAGGTTGAAGACATTGATTCACCAAAACCAAAACCAGATGAGGTAGTTTTTACAAATAAAGCATCTGCTCTAAATTATAACGATATTTGGGGAATGAGAGGTGTTCCAATTGCAATTCCTCTACCACATATTTCAGGTTCCGATGTTGCAGGAGATGTTATTGCAGTTGGTGAAGATGTAAAAGGTTTCAAAGTTGGGGATAGAGTTGTTTCTCATTCTAATCTAGCATGCAGAGTTTGTGCTGCATGTACAAGTGGAAGAGAATTTGATTGTACCAGAAGACAAGTTTGGGGTTTCCAAACTGGCCCACTATGGGGTGCATACAGTGAAGAAGTTCATCTACCAGAAGTTAATGTTTCACATATTCCAGAAGGAGTATCATATGAAGATGCAGCAGCAGCATCCATGACAATTTTAACCTCATGGCACATGTTAGTTGGAAGAGCAAAAATTATTCCAGGCCAAACCGTACTTGTTATGGGTGGTGGTTCTGGTGTTGGAAGCTTTGCAATTCAAATTGCTAAATTATACAACTGTGATGTTATTGCAACTGCTAGTCCTGACAAACTTGACAAATGTCTTGAATTAGGTGCAGATCATGCAGTAGATCATAGACAAGAAGACTGGAGTAAACAAGTCTTCAAAATTTCAAAAGAAATTGCTAAAACAAAAGGTCAAGCACCAGGAATTGATTTATCATTTGATCATATTGGTGAAACTCACTTTAACAAGCAACTACAATTGCTCAAATACGGTGCAACTCTAGTTTCATGTGGCGCAACAACAGGCTATGATGCCAAAATCGATCTTAGACACATATTCTTCAAAGGAATTAACGTTCTAGGTTCAACACAAGGAACAAAGGCTGAACTTGATGAAGGTCTATACTGGATGGGTCAAGGAAAAATTAAAGCCGCAGTTGACTCAGTTTATACATTTGAGCAAGCAGCAGAGGCTCACACAAAAATGCTATCTGGTAAGTTCTTCGGCAAAATCCTTTTGAAGCCTGAAGGCGCATAGTCATTTAATGACAAATCTCTTTCGAAGTCTAGTTTTTGTTCCGGGAAATAATCCACGATTCTTAGAAAAAGCAAAATCACTTTCTGGTGATATTGTATGTTTTGATTTAGAAGATTCTGTACCTGATAAAGAAAAACAAAATGCTAGAACTTTAATCTCAAAAAAATTAAAAGAACGCAAAGATTTCAAAGCATCTGTTTTTGCTCGAACTAATTCTCCACAATCAGGAAAAATCCCTAGTGATTTAGAAAAAATCGTTCAGAAGGGGCTTGATGGTATAGTAATTCCTAAAGTTGACTCGGCAAAAGAATTGAAAAAAATTGAAAAAATTATCTCAAGTTTGGAAAAGAAAAGAAAATTAAAAAAAATACGTCTAATTCCTTCTATAGAATCTGCTTTGGGCGTGATTAATTGTTATGAAATTGCTTCGGCAAGTAAAAGAATTGATGCTATTGTATTTGGAATATTTGATTTACTTAACGACATGCAGATTGAATATACAAAAGGAAATCCAGTTGGTGGAAAATATTCCCGATACAGAGTGCCTGTTGCAGCAGCTGCAGCAGGAATACCTGCAATAGATGGAATTTGGCAAGAAATTAAAGACAAAAAAGGTTTAGAGCAAGATTGCAAACTTGGAAAAGAATTAGGATATTCTGGCAAAAGTATCATTCACCCCGACCAAATTGAAATAACTCATAAAATATTCCATCCAAATTCATCAGAAATTACTTGGTCAAAATTGGTAGTAAAAGAATATGAAAAATCAACAAAGAAAGGAAGAGGCGCAATTGTAGTTGATGGAAAAATGATTGATGAAGTTCATTACAAACGAGCAAAAGCGCTGCTTGAAATAATCTAAACATTATTTATACACGTAATATCACAATGATCATGTTCACTGGAATAATTACTAGTACTGGAAAAATTAAAAAAATTGAACAAAACACAAAAAATCGTAGTGCAATTAAGGTATCAGTTGATCTTGGTAAAGATTCTAAAGGATTGAAAATTGGTCAAAGTGTTGCATTGAATGGTGTTTGTCTTAGTGCAACTAAAATTGCAAAAAATACTTGCACATTTGAAATGATTGATGAAACAATGAAAAAAACAGATCTAGGAAATCTAAAAGTTGGAAGTTTAGTTAACGTAGAAAGAAGTTTAAAAGTTGGCGAAAGACTAGAAGGTCATTTTGTTTTAGGTCATGTAGATGGTGTTGCTCAAATTAAAAAAATAGAGAAAAAACCTAAAGAAGTAAAAATTTGGTTTAAAATTCCAAAGAATTTAAAAAAATATGTTGTTCAAAAAGGTTCTATTGCTTTAGATGGAATTAGTTTAACTGTAGTTGATGTAAAAAATGATCTAGCATCTGTATGTCTTATTCCTCATACAATTGAAATTACAAACTTCAAAACAAAAAACATTGATGACAAACTAAACATTGAGACTGACGTACTAGGAAAATACATCTTAAAATAAATACTAACTACCAATTTATTGGTAATAACAATAAATCTAGTAAACTTTATAATAACAAAAAATCCATTTTTTTTCATGACATTTGATTCTGCCCTTTCATCACTGAAACAAGGTGAATTTGTAATGATTCATGATTCTGATGGCCGTGAAAATGAAATTGACATGGTCGTTGCAGCAGAGTTTGTCACACCTGAACATATAGTTCGAATGAGAAAACATGCTGGTGGTTTACTTTGTCTTGCAATTGATAATTCTCTTGCAGAAAAATTACAGCTAAAATACATGCATAACATGTTATCTGCATCAAATGAACTTGATGAAGAATCCAAAAAAATGATTATGGGAACTGCACCATATGGTGATCATCCAACATTTTCAATTAGTATTAATCATAAACAAACCTATACTGGAATTACAGATAGAGATAGAGCATTAACTATCAAAGAAATGTCTACATTATACAAAAATGAAAACCCAAAACAATACTTCAATTCCACTTTTAAAACTCCAGGACATGTTCCATTATTGATTGCATCAAATGGCCTTCTTTCTTCTAGAACCGGTCATACTGAAATGTCCGTTTATCTTGCACAGTTAGCAAATCTTTCTCCAATTACTGCAATATGTGAAATGATGGACTCAGAAACATATTCTGCATTATCAGTTGATAAAGCAGAAAAATATGCAAAAGAAAATGCAATTCCTTTCATTGATGGCAAGGAATTACTTGAATTTTCAAAGGTGAATTAATTTTGAAAATTGCAATAGTGGTAGCAGAATTTAACCAAAAAATCACGTCGCGCATGTATGATGTAGCATTAGAAACTGCAAAAAAACTGAATCTTGATGTAATTCATACAAGTAATGTACCTGGAATTTTTGATATGCCGTTAGTCATTGACAAGTTATTGCAAAGAAGTGATGTTGATGCAGTAGTAACTTTAGGTGCGGTAATTAAAGGTCAAACAAAACATGATGAAGTAATTGCACATTCAACTGCAAGAAATATTGCTAAATTATCAGTTAAACACCAAAAACCTGTATCCCTTGGAATTTCAGGTCCTGGAATGCAAGTAAGACAAGCATATGCAAGAATTAGACCTGTTTCTGAAAATGCAGTCAATGCAGTCTTCAAAGTTCACAATGAGATTAAGGAAATAGAAAAATGATTCAATTAACTATAATGAAAATCACAGGATATGGTCCTTGGACACTAACTTTAGGATTTGACCGTGAACATGAATTACAAATGCTACAATCAAAATTATACAATAAACTTCAAGAATTATTCTCAAAGAAAAATTGTCTAGTATTTCTCAATCGTTCTGATGAATACTTTGCAGTCACAAATGGCCTTTCACTTGATGATCATGTAGCAATACAAAAAGAATTAGAGTCATCTTTTGATATCAAACTTTCAATGTCAATTGGCTATGGAGAAAATCCATACGATGCAAATTTAGATGCATATGAAGCAAAAAAATCTCAAAAATTCCTAAATGAACAATATTCTATTTTTGGAACACTAAATGGACATTCAGAACATTCTGTTACTGTAATGCACTTGGATGTTGATGATATAACATCTATAAGAAAAAAGAGCATGTCTCCATATGATACTTCATCATTAATGTTCAAAATTTATTCAAGAATGTCAGAATATTTCCTATCAAAAAATTCACTTACATTTTTCATGGGTGGTGATAATTTCATGGTTGTAACAAACTCTGAATTCAAAACTTTTGCAAAAGATTTCATCCAAATATGTAAAGATGAATTTCAAATTGAACTAAACTGTGGAATAGGTACTGCATCAACTTCTAGAGATGCAGTAAAACTTGCAACAGAATCCCTAGATACAATAAGAGAAATTAGAGATGCAGGAAAAGAAAAACCTGAAATCTATGAATTAAATTGATTCTAAAAAATATTAGCATACTTTATGGAAATGAATTAAAATTAATAGAATCTACTAATGTACAGATTAAAAATGAAAAATTTCAAAAGATTTCAAAAAACATTTCTTCAAAAGAAAAATCAATTGATTGTTCAAATTTACTATTAATTCCTGGCTTCGTAAATTCTCATACACATATTGCAGATTCAATTGGAAAAGATTTGTCAATTAATGCAGATGTTGATTCAAAAATTCATCCAATGTTTGGATTAAAACAAAAGTTACTCAAAGAAACTCCTAAATCATCATTATCAAAATACATAAAAAAATCTGCAAAATCAATGATCAAAAAAGGAATTACAACATTTATTGATTTTAGAGAAGGTGGTTTAGACGGTGTATTACTACTAAAATCTGCTTTAGACAGTATACCTATCCGTTGTATAATTTTAGGAAGAATTGATTATTACAATACAAAAAATGAAATCAAACAAAATCTTTCTTTCCCTAGTGAAAATACCAAAAAATTAACTCAATTACTGAAAAATTGTGATGGGATTGGTATCAGTGGAACTAATGAAAATGCTAGTTCAAACCTAAAATCATATTCAAAAACAAAAAAAATTCGTGCAATTCATGCAGCTGAGACACAAGATAGTGCAAATACCTCTAAAAAAATAACTGGAAAAACAGAGGTTCAAAGAGCCATGCTTCTTAATCCATCATTTCTAATTCACATGACTTTTGCAACAAATAATGATTTGAAACTTGCAGCAAAAAATACACGTGGAATTGTTGTTTGCCCTCGTGCAAATTCTGCATTATCAGAAGGAATTCCTAACATTTCATTAATGCAAAAGTTTGGTTGTAACCTTACAATTGGAACAGATAATGTAATGATTAATTCTCCAGACATTTTTAGAGAAATGGATTATCTTTGGAAGGTAACTATGGGAATGTCTCAAGCTAGATTTGATCCAAAAGAAATATTGAAAATGGCTACTGTAAACGCAGGTAAAATGCTCAATCAGAAAATTGGCTGTATCAAAGAAAATTATCTTGCAGATTGTATTTTTATAGACAAAAATTCACTTGATTTGGAACCAATGAATAATGTACATGCATCTATAGTTCATCGTGCTTCTGAAAAATCAATTAAAGCTGTAATGATTGGAGGTGAAATTGTTAGTGGCAAACTCTAAACCAAAAGTTACTCTTAGTGCTGCCATAACTCTTGACGGAAAAATTGGTCAAAAGAATAAACATATTGTATTATCCTCAAAGGCTGATAAAATACGAGTTCATAAACTTCGTTCAAAATCTGATGCCATACTTGTTGGTAAAAATACTGTAGAGCAAGATGATCCGCTCTTAACAGTCAGATATGCTAAAGGAAAAAATCCAATTCGAATAATTCTTGATTCCCATGGAACAATAAAGAATAATTCAAAAATAATTAAAACATGTAAACGTGTTCCAACAATAATTGTAACATCTGAAATTATATCAAAACCAAATCTAAATCGCTTACAAAAATTACCTATTGATGTAATTGTATGTGGTAAAACTCAAGTGAACATAATAAAACTGCTATCCATCTTATCAAAAAAGGGAATTAAGACTGTACTATTAGAAGGTGGAGGAACACTAAATCGTTCTTTTTTGAAAAAAAATCTAATTGATGAAATGATTATTGCGTTAACTCCTTATGTTTTAGGTTCAAAAAATACTGTTAGTTTGTTTGAAGGAATGTCTTTTCCAGAGCTAAAAACAAAATTGCCTCTAAAATTAAAAAATGTTCAAAAAAGTGGTAATGAAATTATTTTAAATTATAAAATTTAAACTCTCAAGTCGCCTTTAATCTGATCAATTTTCTTTGAAAAGCTTTTTCTAATCTTTTCATTCTTTTTCAGATTTAGAACTTGACCACATGATGGACATTTGAAAAATAATTCCAATGCATTTTCAAATGTTTCTCTTGAACAATCTTCATTTCCACAATGATAAAAGTCAGAAGAATTTTCGTAATCTAGTCTTTTTTGTAATCTATCAAGAATTTTCTTCTTTTGGTTTTCAATGAAATTCTCAACTTCATCTCTTCTTGAACGCCATCTGTAAACAAACCAACCTTTTCTTTCATCTTTAACACGAACTCCTGTAATCAAACCTTTTCCAAACAAGTCATACAACACTCTTCTAACCATGTTAATTCTAAGACCTGTTGAAGAAGCAATTTCTTCGTCTGTTGCATCTTCAGTTTTTAACAAAGATCGAGCAACTTTGAGATATTCATCTCCTCCAATCATTGCTGAAATTTTTACAAAAGGGTCTTCATACTTGTCAACCATATTCTCTCACATTCTCTCCTCTATTTTTACTTTGAAACTACTTTTTTCCCTTTTTTAGTAGGAATTATTCTTCTATCAGAATTATCAAATTTCATATCAAACTGTTTTCCTTTATGAAGTCGGTCCAGAACTATCGCTAATGCACTAATTTCTGAGTGTGGTTGGTTTGAAACTGATACGTTATAGTCAGATTTTTCATAAATTGTTCTAGGCACCTTTTCAGCTCCTACAACAATTAAGATATTTTGATTTTTCCTAATCTCTTTAGCAACATCATCAATTTTCTCTCCATACATTGTCAAATGAACAATCTTGTATTCTTCAATTTTTGATTTTAGGACCTTTTTCCAATCCTCAAAAAACTCTACTTTAAACTCTCCTCCCCATGTTTTGTTCATTCTTTTAATCGTATTTTCAATCTCAGGGTCTACTTCATTCATGTAAATTTTTGATGCTCCAAATGCCCTTGCTACTAGTGCAACGTGTGTTGTTACTCTATCATCACGTATAACTCGTTGTCCAATTCTTAAAACTTCAATTTTCATTTTACTCAGTTTTTCCATAAAATCTTTCTTGCAATATTTGTTTTAGATCTGTTAAATTTTTTCCAGTTAGAGCTGATACATCTAAACAGTTTTCAACTTCATCAATTTTCAAATTATTCATTACATGTAACAATTTCTTATCATCTATTGATTCTGATTTGTTAAACAGAAAAATCATATTTTTTCTTTCAACACCTAACTCAACTAGTGTTTTATAACAAGTAGAAAATTTCTTTTTCATTAACTCGTCGTCGTCTAGTGAATCTATTACTAGTAAGATAATATCTGTAAAAACTAATTCTTCTAGTGTTGATTTGAATGCCTCTATCATGTATGCTGGTAATTTACTGATAAAACCTACTGTATCTGTAATTAGTGAAATCTCTCTTCCAAGCTTTAATCTTCTTGTTGTAGTTGTTAGTGTTGTAAATAATTCTGCACTTTTTTCTTTTGTTTCACCGGTTAAATTATTGAATAGAGTAGTTTTTCCTGCTGATGTATATCCTGCTAATGAAATTGTCTTGAATCCTAATCTGTCTCTTCCTTGTCTGTGTAATGCTCTTTGTTTTCCAGCCTTTTCTAATTTCTTTTTAATCACAGTACCTCTATTTTTAATATCATCATAGTATGCATCAATGTCATATTTTCCAATTCCCATAAAACCAGGTTGCTCTCCACCTTTTGCTAATCTGACTCGTTCTTTTGCTCTTGCTCTTTCATATCTTAATTGTGCTAATTTTACCTGCAGTTTAGATTCTGCACTGCTTGCTCTATTTTCAAAAATTTCTAAAATTAAGGATTCTCTGTCAACAATTTCTATCTTTAATTTTGCAGCAAGACTGTAATTTTGATTTGGCTTTAAAAGTTCATCAAATACTATGACATCTGGCTTTAATTTCTCAAGTTTTTCTTCTAATTCTTCAACCTTTGATTCTGTAATTCCATATTTTCTTTTTTGTAAATCGTCGACTTTAATCGTGTAAAGTACATTGTATTGTGCTGCCTCACACAGTGATTTTGCCTCTAAACTGATATTTTCATTCACATTTGTGATTAAAATGCACGATTTCAAAATTATCTCTAGTTCTTTTTGGTAACTTTCTCAATATTCATGTTTACAACAATTTCGCCAATATCGCTTGCATATTCGGCAATTCTTCGTATATTTTCGGCAATTCTTCTAACCCTGAAAACCTCTTCCGAATTCTTTGATTGCTCTAAGGCTTTTAGAACATCATCTTCATATTTTTTGATATTGTTAGATTCTTTGATTGCATTTTCGGCCTCTAGATAGTCATTTTTGAACAATGCCAAACATGTATTGTCTATGGCTGTTAGTGCAAAATTGTTCATTTTTTCAATGTTGGTCATTATCTTTCCTTTGATTGGTTTTTTGATATCTATAGCATCTTGGGCTAGGGTAACTGCGTGATCCCCAATTCTTTCTATATTTTTCACAATCACACGATATCCTAAACAGTCTCTGGAATTTTTAAATCCCATCTCTTCAAGCATATGTTGATTTTCAATGGCTATTGTTAATTGTCTAATTATGTAAAAACCAAATCTATCTACATCATCATCTGAATTGATGACTTCTTGTGCAAGTTCATCATTACCTTCTTTTAGTGATAATAGCGCATCTGTCTGCATGGATTTTGCCATAGATAGCATTCTTTTGAAAGCACCATCAACTGATAATTCCACTAAATTGATCAATACCTGGACGGTAATTCCATCTGTGGAATCTGCTGTAATCTCAGCTCCCATCAGAACTTTTTTGACAGCATTTCTAATTGCAATTCTATGAGTTGGAGAAATTCGCGTACCTGTTTTTGGTTTTACATTGATTGTTTTTGAATTCAAAAAGTATAGTGCTATTAGTTTTCTAACTATTGTAGATTTTTCATCTTCTGGAGCAATTATTAGATTTGAAGATTCATCTCCTGAAGTTTTTCCAAAACTAACAGGCTTGACTTCTAATATGGTACTTCCATTTCTTCCAACTGTAACCTGGTCTCCTTGTTTTAGACCTTGATCTTTAATCCAATCTTTTGGCAATGATACGATGTAAGATGATTTTCCTGTAAACTGGATTTTTCTAATTTGGTCTCTATCTGCCATAATCCGGCTTACTATATAGAATTAATAAATATATGGTTTTTTAGGCGATCTATGTGTTTTACCAAAAATCTAATCTTTTGAGCATCAGAGAAAATAGTATCATTTTGGGTCATTTTTTGTGCCTAACTTCATACTTTTTGTATCATTTTTCACTCAGACTAATATTTACGAAATAATTTTCAAGAGCCATGGACCCATTTGAAAAAATCTCTCATTCAGTTGATACATTATTTGGAACCGGCGTCTCAAAGAATATTCCAAAGGATATTGATTTCAAAATGTCAAAAAAGACAGGCAGAATTAGAGCCGTTTACCATAACGGTTTGTTGTTATTTACTCCAAGGACAGATGGTGGAATTGCAATGTCGATTTATTGCGCAGAACTGTTTTCAAAAAATAAGAAATTCATCAATGACTATTGCATAGAAGTTGATGCTGATTCAAAGCCATTTGTAGAACAGGGAAAGTCAGTTTTCTGTCAACATGTGAAACGGTGTGGCTCTAAGATAGAAATTGGCTCAGACGTGCCTATATTTTTCAAAAAACAGATAATTGCTGTGGGAAAATCAATCCTTTCTTCAAATATGATAAAGACTCAATCTAGAGGTATGGCGATAAGAGTTCGAGATAGTTTAAAATCTCAGACTGATGGAGATCAATCATAATGATGGGTGGTGGCGGACGTGGCGGAAATCGTCAAATGAGAAGAATGATGGATAAGATGGGCATGGACATGGAAGAGGTCAATAATGTCCAAGAAGTCATAATTAAGACTGATAAAAAAGAGATCATAATTAGTAAACCAGCAGTTACTGAAATGAAGACAAAAGATTCCAGTATTTTTCAGGTAGTGGCTGATTCTTATGAAGAAAAGGAATTAGAGGTTCAAATTTTCAGCGATGAGGATATTTCATTGATATGTCAGCAGGCTAGTGTGGATGAGGAAGCGGCCAAAAACGCCCTCCAAGAATGTGATGGCGATCTAGCCAGAGCGATCTTACTGCTCACCACAAATTGAAGATTTTAATAATGGAGTGAGAGGTTTAAATCAAAATGAGTCAAAAAGTCGATGGAATAATCAATTCATTATCTGAACTAGAATCAGAAATTGATGCTGTAAATCTTAGTTTGGCTGAAATGAAAAAATCACTAAATTCCATTGCCAATAAAGAGATTGATTCTCTTCTAGAACAGACCCGAAAAATGGCTACTTCTGAGGCAGAATCCATGATTTCAGAGTCTAAATCTAAAGCAGAATCCGAATCTCAAAAAATCACTCAAGACGGTGAGTCAAAAGTTGCCGAAATTCAGCAAAAAATTGATTCCACATTTGATTCTGCAGTAGATAATGCAGTTTCTACAATCCTAAAATCCTAAATTTCCAGTTTACTTAATCAACGAGTTTTCTGTTTTACAGTCATTTTTGACAATTTATGTAGCAATTTTACGCCCAAAAGTACTAAATTTGAAGAAACAGTACACAAGGTATCACTCGTATAGAAAATGCAAAAATTGGAATCGCCACCGAGTATGGAAAACCCTATTTCAAACTATCCAAAATTTTCAAGGAATTAGCAATTCCATTTGATTCCATATTACCTAGTGAAATTGATGATTTTGACGGCGATCTAGTTGTCACTACTGAAAAAGAGGCTCCAAAACAAATCTCAATGCCAATGCTGTTTGACGAAATTATCAGCAAAGATCCAATTGTTGTAAAAGGGATTATAACAAAAATGCTCAATTCTTCCACCAACTCCAGTAAGTTGGTATTAGGAATAGATCCTGGTCAAAGAATTGGTGTTTCTGTAACATATCTGGAAAATGAAATTGCAAGAGCATTTTTCGTTTCTCTTGATAAATTAATTCCTTATTTGATTTCTATTTTAGCAGAATTACCTGCTGCTAGAAAAATTGTAAAAATTGGAAATGGTGATATGAAAACAGCTAACAAAATTCTTCAAATGTTAAATTTACAATTTTGTTCAAAATTTGAAATTGAATTTGTTGATGAATCAAGTACCACATTAAAAATTAAAAATCATAATCAACGTGGAAAAAGAGACATGTTATCTGCACAATTCATTTCACAAAGAACTGGAAACTCAAAATCTATTTTGCCACTTTCCATTACCGGTTAGTACAAAGTCCGAAAACACAAAGATATTTATATTTAATTTGGTTTTTTTTGAAATTGATCAGTTTTTAAATATAAATCAATAAAAATTTTACATAAAAAACACATTTTTTTGTAAAAAATCACTAGATCCGTTTTATATAGTTGTAATTTCTATAATATATGCAAACAAAATGACATGTAAAGGAATCTGTTCTAGATACAAAGCACAAAAACCAGTAGGAACTGGACGTTATGCATCTGGTCAAAGACGATGTCAGATCTGTGAAATCTTCATTAATTGGGAAGGACTTTGGTGCCCATGTTGTGGTTACCGATTAAGAACTAAACCACGTAACTTGAAGTACAAGGCTAAACTCAGAGCAAGAGTAGAGGCTGACGCAGCATCTCTAAAAGCCCAAACTGTTGAAGCACCACTAGTTGCAGCAGGAACTGGGGCAGAAGCAGGAGCATCATCTGATTTTGTAAAAACAACATTAGAAACTGCTGTCTCTGAAGGATGGACAAAAACAAAGACCATTGAAGAACTCAGAAAATCTGAAGAACGCATAACCATCAAAAAAGCAAGAGAATTAACAAAAGACGCATTTGATGCAAAGAATGCACCAGTTGAGACTCCTGTTAAAGTTGCAGCATCATCATCTGATTTTGTAAAAACAACATTAGAAACTGCTGTCTCTGAAGGATGGACAAAAACAAAGACCGTTGAAGAACTCAGAAAATCTGAAGAACGCATAACCATCAAAAAAGCAAGAGATCTAGTCAAAGAAGCATTTGAGGCAAAGTCTGAACCGATAGCAATAAAGGCATAATTGAAAAAGTCTTGTTGTGGAACCCGGTTGTAATACGAAGACAATTGCTTACGAGAATCGTACTTTTCTAGTGAACATGCTAAATTTTGAAAATGGTATGATAATTTCTATTTCTGAGAATTCTCTAAAAATTGGTCCAATGCTAATTTCTATTAGCTCTGGGCCTGTACCTTCTACATCTGTTATAATTCCTGCAAAATCCGAAGAACTTTTTCTGAAATTATTATCTGAAAAAATATCCTCTTTTTTAAAAGGAATATGCATTGTTACAGGAAATTTTGAAAAACCATTAGACAATGAAACCACAAAACAATTAATGCAAGAAATAGTTGGAGAAATTAAACAATGACTGCAGACCTACGTGAATACATATCAAAATTAAAAAAATCTAAAGAAATTAAGATTATCAAAAAAAAGGTTTCAACAAAATTTGAGATTGCTGGAATTACTGCAAAAGCCGATGGCACTTCTGCTCTACTCTTTGAAAACATCAAACAAAATAATTTCAATCTAGTTAGTAATCTAGTTGGTACACGAAAGCGATTTGCATTAGCAGTAAACTCTAAAGAAAATAAAATCCATGAATCCATTTATTCCTCAATCAAAAAAGCAAAAAAACCAAAAATAACGCCCAAAGGTAAATTCTTTGAAAATACCTCAAAAAATCTATCTGAACTTCCTATTGTAACACATTTTGAAAAAGAATCTGGACCATTCATCACCTCTGCCATAGTTTATTCCCAAAACCATGAATTCAAAACACAGAATTCTGCATTTCACAGATTAATGCCTGTTGATAAAACACATTTCTCGATTAGAATGGTTGAAGGACGCCATTCCCATCGAAATTTCATGAATGCAAAAGAACATGGCGAAGATCTTAAGGTTGCAATTACTGTTGGGGTTCATCCTGCGATATCAATTGCAGGTGCTTATCAAGCTGATTGGGGAAAAGATGAATTACATATCGCCAATTCCTTATTGGGAAACAAATTGACATTAACAAAATGTCCATACACTGGAATGCATGTTCCTTCTGGCACAGAAATTGTTATGGAAGGTAAGATTCTCCAAGATAAGACTGACAAAGAATGGATGGTTGAAATGTTGCGTACATATGATCATCCTAGAGACCAACCACTCTTTGAACTAGAAAAAATGTATTATAGAAATAATCCAATTTTCCATGATATACTTTCTGGATACGGCGAACATCATTTGTTAATGGGAATGCCAATAGAGTCAAAACTTAATGGAATAATAAAGAAAAAATACCCTTCAACTAATCAGGTAATCTTGTCTAATGGCGGTTCACACTGGCTTCACGCTGTAGCACAAATCTCAAAAAAACCTTCAACTAATGTTAAAAAAATAATCAATGAAATTTTTGCATCTCATCGTTCCCTGAAAATGGTTACTATAGTAGATGATGATATTGAACCTTCAGACTCTGAACAGGTTGAATATGCAATGGCAACACGATTTCAGGCTGACAAAGATATGGTATTAATAAAAAATGTGCGTGGTTCTAGTTTGGATCCTTCCAGTAATCAGAAAAAACTCAAAACTGCTAAACTTGGAATTGATGCAACAAGACCCCTTGACAAGAGAAAAGAAGGATTTGAAATCGCAAAAATTCCAAAACTTGATAAAATCTCTCTAGACAATTATTAACAAAATGAAAGCTTTAGTTTATGAAAAATATGCAGAAAATAATGATTTTGAATCAATCTTAGAACTAAAAGAAGTTCCTGACCCTGTTCCAAAACCAAATGAAGTATTATTTCGTGTGAAAGCTGCTGCATTAAACTATGATGATATATGGGGAATGCGAGGTAAACCTCTTGCAGTACCTTTACCACATATCTCTGGCACTGATGCAGCTGGTGAAGTAATTGCAGTTGGTGAAGATGTAAAAAGTATCAAAGTTGGAGACCGAGTGGTATCGCATGCTAATTTAGCATGTAGAGTTTGTCGCGCTTGTACAAGTGGTAGAGAATTTGATTGTTCAAGAAGAATAATCTGGGGATTTCAAACAGGACCTCTTTGGGGTGGATATTGCGAAATTGCACATTTGCCAGAATACAATGTGATAAAAATTCCAGATTCAATTTCTTATGAAGAAGCAGCAGCTTCATCAATGACATTATTGACTTCTTGGCACATGCTAGTTGGTAGAGCCAAGATTCAACCTGGTCAAATTGTTCTTGTTATGGGTGGAAGCTCCGGAATTGGAATCTTTGGAATTCAAATAGCAAAACTGTATGGTTGTACTGTAATTGCAACTGCAAGTCCAGAAAAACTAGACCAATTAAAAGAACTTGGTGCTGATTATGCAGTAGATCATAGAAAAGAAGACTGGCACAAAGAAGTCTTTAAAATATCAAAAGAATTGGCAAAAAAGAAGAATGAAGCACCAGGAATTGATGTAATTTTTGAGCATATTGGTGGTTCTCATTTTAACAAAGAACTAACTTTATTGAAATATGGTGCAACGATGGTAACTACTGGTGCTACGACAGGTTATGATGTACCAGCAGATTTACGTCACATATTTTTTAAAGGAATCAACATTTTAGGTTCAACTCAGGGAACGAGGGCAGAATTAGAAGAAGGATTCTATTGGATGGGTCAAGGAAAAATCAAGGTAATTATCGATTCTGAGTACACATTTGAAAATGCTGTCGAGGCTCATAACAAGATGTTAAATGGAAAAGGATTGGTTGGAAAGATAATTCTCAAACCTGAATAATCTTATTTTTTGTTATACTTGTTTTGGAAAATTTGTTTTAGTGATTCATCTGAATACCACAAACCATGTTCGTCGTCTACATGTTTACCAAATTCTCTCATAACGTATTCGCCATCTTCACCTTTTGCGGTAAATTCACAATCATAGCCATAATCTTTGCAAACTAGTTCAAAAGTCATAGTTTTTTCATAGATGTGGGCTAAAAAAGTGATTCGGTAATCCTTACAGTGCAGAATCAACCATTAATGCAATGAACAATACTGCAAGATATGGACTTGAAAATTTGAACAAAACCCATGATGCTTTTTCAGTTGGTTTTGATACAACCCATGCGCTAAGTGCTACCATCAAAACACCTGATGCTATTGCTGTGTATAGGTAGACTTCACTCATTACCGGTTCGCCAGTATCTGTTGTCAAAAAGAATGGAACGATACTGAATACTACCATCATTACTGTAGTTGCAGCAATCACTCTTGCAGATGTTTTTTCAGATAATACTGCAGTCAACATTGGAACTTTTACTTTTTGATAATCATCTCTAAAGTGTAATGTTAATGCCCAAATGTGCATTGGAATCCAAATGAATACTAGTCCTGCCATAATTAATCCAAAGTCCCATAATCCAGTTAGTGTTACTGCAGCATAACCAATCATTGCAGGTGCGCCTCCCGAAAAACCTCCAAGTATGATGTTAAGCTGACTTTTTCTTTTCAATGCATGACTGTAAATCAAAATATTATCTGCTAAACCAAATACCATGAATATGCCACACCACATTCCATTCCAAAATGAAGTAGTAAATGCAATTCCAAATGCACACGCAATTGAAATTCCTGCCAAAACTAATCCAAAGTCTCTTGCTTTTTCAGCTGGAAAAATTCTTTTACTTGGAATTGGTCTTCCTTTTGTTCTTTCCATCACTTCGTCAATATCTCTATCATGATAGTTTGTCAGAGTGTTTGCTGATGCAGAACCTGCTGCTACTCCAAAAAGCATCAAAGCCCAAGTTGCAATTGAGATCTCAATATTGTAGATATTTGATGCTGTAATAGCGGTACCAAATGCGGTAAAAACTAACAAATACCAAATTTTTGGTTTAGTCAGTTCATAGTATGTTTTTATTTTAATTTTGGTAGTAGTTTCTTGCATCTAATCACTCACATTCTCAGAAAAATAAATATCACTCGTTTACTCTGGCATGTAAGGCATTGGTTTTGTCCTTCTTTTCATCTCTATGAAGCTCTCAGAACCCAAAATTCCCTCTATTTTGCCAATTTTCTCTGAAACCACTTTATGCATATCGTTTAATGATTTTGCGTACATTGTAACCATAATATCAAATCTGCCAGTTACTTCTGAAATTTCTCTTACACCATCAATCTCGAATAAATTATCAATTATGGCATCTCGTCTTTTAGAATCCATATTAATTCCGGTAACTGATTTGACTGAATAACCTAATTCTTTGTCATTAACATCTATTGTATATCTCTGAATTAATTTTTGTTTCAAAAGTCGTTTAATTCTACTATACACTACTGATGAATTGATGTTAATTTTTTCAGATAATTTTGGAACTGATATTGATGCATCATTACTCAATTCTGATAAAATTTTTAAATCAAGTTCATCTATTTTCGCCATTTAATTCACCGGCTCTATAGAAATTACTACCTTTAATAAAGATATTATTGGAAAATTTATAAAATTTTTAACTAAATCTTCTCTTTCTTGTGTAGCATTTCTGCTAACAAGACTGCACCTTTTGCAGAACCCATTTTTTTATTATGTGAGAATAGCATGTACTTTAATCCATTATCAAAAAGTTCTTCTTTCTCAACTCTTCCAATTGAAGTTGTCATACCATCTCCTACTTCTCTTTCCATTCTAGGTTGTGGTCTTGTTGGATCATCGTGGAATGCATAGTATTTTTCTGGTGCAGAAGGTAATCCTGTTACTGAAATATCTTTATTGTAATCGTTGAATGTATCTTTAGCTAGGCTAGGATCAATTTCTTTTTCAGTCTCAACAAATACTGATTCTGTATGACCATCAATTACTGGAACTCTTGTACATGTGCAACTAACTTTAATGTCTGCATCTTCAATTTTACCATCTTTTAGTTTTCCAAGAATTTTTTTTGTTTCAATTCTTACTTTACCTTCTTCTTTAGGAATATATGGTAAAATATTGTCAGTAATGCCCATTGCTGAAACTCCTGACTTTCCACCACCTGAAATTGCTTGCATTGAAGTCATCATAACTTTCTTAGCGCCATATTTTTCAACTAATGGTTTTAATGTAATTACTAAACCTGTGGTTGTACAGTTTGGTAGTGGTGCAACCCATCCTTTCCAATCTCTATTTTTCTTTTGAACTTCTAATAATTCTGCTTGTTCATCATTGATTCCTGGAATTAAAATTGGTACATCTTCTTCATATCTATAAGCTGAAGATGTAGAAATTACTGGTAAATCTTTTGCAAATTTTGTTTCTATATCTCTTGCAGCTTCAGATTCAACTGCTGAGAAAATCAAATCTAATTCTTGCACGTTAATTTCTTCTACCTTTAGAACTTTCATATTTTTGATATACTCTGGAATTTGTCCGCCAACATCCCATGCAATAATGCCACTGGCATCTCTGATTGCATCAAGATACATTTTTCCTGCTGAACGTTCTGATGCGGCAATTTGAGTTACTTCGAACCATGGATGGTTATCAAGTGATTGTACAAATTCTTGACCTACAGAACCTGTTACACCTATTATGGCAACTCTCTTTTTCATCGATCAAATTTGGTAATTTTCAGTTAATATTCCTTTAGACAAAACCAAAAGAATACTATACTGAATTACTTTATTTCAAATGTTGAAAATAACTCCGAATCCTAATACGGTCAAACATGTACCTGCCGCTCATGGGGGCATATTTTCGATTAAAAATCCGGATGAAAAAATTATTGATTTTAGTTCTAATGTTAATCCATTAGGTTGTCATCCAGGTGTAAAAAAATACCTAAAAAAACAACTAAATCAAATCCATGTTTATCCTGATTCTGAATCAACACGTTTACGTTCAAATCTAAAATGGTTTACCGGATTAAATACATCACAAATTCTTATTGGAAATGGAGCGACTGAATTAATTTATAATTTTTGTAGTGCATTTGTTAATAAAAAAACTAAAGTTTTGATTCCATGTCCAACATTTTCTGAATATGAAAAAGCAGTAGAATTTTCTGGCGGTAAGGTAATTTCATTCAAAACACTAAATCTCAATGTAGATTTTTCAAAGTTTTTATCAAAAATACCTGCAAAAGGAGTTGTTTTCATCTGTAATCCAAATAATCCTACTGGTGAAATTTTATCAAAGAAAAATATGGAAAAAATTGTAAAAACTGCTGAAAAAAAATCTAGTCTAGTATTTGTTGATGAAACATTCATTGAACTTGTTCCAGATTCTAATCCATCATTAGTAAAGACTCTGAAATCATATGAGAATTTATTCATTTTACGTTCTTTTACAAAATCTTTTGGATTAGCTGGATTAAGAATTGGGTATGGACTTGGAAGTAAAAAAATAATTGAAGTTTTACAGAGAGTAAAAATTCCTTGGAATGTTAATTATATTGCACAAATGGCAGCAAGCGCTGCATTATGTTATTCTGATTTTCTAGAAAAATCTCAACTAAATATCAAAAAAGAATATTCATTTTTAATCAACGCTTTATCAAAAATTAATTGGTTATCATATTATCCTTCTTCTACAAATTTTATTTTAATTAAAACAAAAATTAATTCAAAAAAACTCCAAAAAAAATTACTTAAGAAAAATATTCTTGTTAGAGATTGTAGCACATTTTGTGGTCTTGATGAAAATTATATTCGAATCGCCGTAAAAAATAGAATTCAAAATAAATTACTACTAGAAGCACTTGGAGAAATAAAATGGTAAAATCATTAATGATACAGGGTACATCCTCTGGTGCTGGTAAAACAATTCTTGTTACTGCTCTTTGTAGAATTTTTTCAGATTTAGGATATACTGTATCTCCATTCAAGTCACAAAACATGTCTAATTTCTCATATATTGAGAAAAATTTTGAAATTTCCAGAGCACAAGCGATACAGGCAGTTGCTGCACGTACCGATATTACTCCTGATCAAAACCCAATATTGCTAAAACCGTTAGGAAATTATCGTAGTTCCATTTTTGTGAATGGAAAATTTTTTAAAAAAATGCATGCTAGTGATTATTACGAAAATTTTGCTCTTAAGACAGGCCTAAAAACCGCAATGAGTTCTTTTAACAAACTCTCAGAATCACATGAAATTATTTTCCTTGAAGGTGCAGGTTCTCCTGCTGAAATTAATTTGCAGAAATTTGATATTACTAATATGAAAATTGCTCAAAAAACAAAATCACCTGTATTGTTAGTTACTGACATTGAAAGAGGTGGAGCATTTGCAAGTATCGTAGGAACAATGGAATTAATCGAAAAAAAATATCAAAAACTAGTTGAAGGATTTATCATAAACAAATTTCGAGGTGACATTGAAATTTTAAAACCTGGATATAGAAAATTAAAACAAAAAACGGGGTTACCTGTTTTCGGTACAATACCTATGACTGATTTTACAATACCTGATGAAGATTCTATTGGAAATTCGCCCAAAAAATTGAACTGGAATTCTTCAAATTTGAAAAAATTAGACTCTGAAATTAATAAAATCTCCAAAGTTGTAAAGTCAAGTCTTAATATCCGTCAAGTGGAGAAACTTTTGAAATGATTCTCGAATCTATTGTTGTAATTGGATTTGCAATTTTACTAGACCTTCTCTTTGGTGATCCAAAAAATCGTTTTCACCCTACTGCTTGGATTGGTATTTTGATAGGAACTATTACCACTCGAATGAAAAATGAAAATTATAATCTAGAAAAACTTGGAGGAATTTTTATTGTTTTAATTCCTGTTTGCATCTCTATTGTTGTTCTATTGAGTTTGGACTTTAGTATTGATCTAATTAGTGTTGAATCTTTGTCTATTTTGATTTCTATCATCTCTGGAGTAGTGTTATTCAAAATGACCATCGCAATAAAAGGAATGGAGAGACATGCTTTAGCTGTATTAGATTCTATTCAAAAAAATGATCTAACTCAAGCAAGAACAAATCTTTCAATGATAGTGAAGAGAAATACTAAAAATTTAGATAAAAATCACATATTATCAGGAACATTAGAGAGTCTAAGTGAAAATATTGTTGATGGAATAACTGGTCCAATGTTTTACTTTGCAATATTTGGTCTACCTGGAGCATTTGTATACAGAATTGTAAATACTGTAGATTCTATGGTTGGTTACAAAACTCAAATGTTTAAAAATCTAGGCTGGTTTGGAGCAAACTGTGATAATGTCTTAAACTACATACCTTCAAGATTAACTGGTTTAACAATTGTACTTGGCTCGATGTTATTGGGTCATGATTGGAAAAATTGTTATGAAATTTTCAAACGTGATGGTAAAAAAACTGATAGTCCTAATGCAGGATATCCTATGGCTGCTTTTGCAGGTGCACTAGGTACTAAATTCGAAAAACTTGAACACTATTCATTGGGAACCGGCGAATATGAAATCACTTCAAAAAAAGTTAAGGATGCAATTTCTTTAATGAAGGTTACATCACTACTCTTCTTTGGAATTGTATCCATTCCTATTATCCTGTTAATTTCATTTGTGGAGTTGATTTTATTTGCTTAAACAAATCGGTTCTGTTTTTTCATTTTTGACAATTATACCAACGTCTAATTCTGATCTTAATTCAATTGCAAAAAACATGTATCTTTTTCCAATTGTTGGAATTGTAATTGGACTTGTCATTGGAAGTTTAGGTTATGGATTATCATTATACTTAGAACCGCTTGTTGTATCTTTGGTTGTTGTTGCATCTCTTGCAGTAATTACTGGAATTCATCATACTGATGGTCTTGCTGATTTTGCAGACGGTTTAATGACTAAAGGAACAAAAGAAAAAAAACGCAAAGCAATGAAGGACCTTTCGGTAGGATCTGCTGGAATATTCTCAATAGTATTGTATGCGATAGGCGTAATCATTGCATTATCACTTAGTAGCGGAATGGAGCTATTCAAAATCATATTACTTAGTGAAATAATGGCAAAATTTTCAATGGTTTTGATGGCCGGATTGGGAAATTCTGCATCAATAGGTTCAAACTCTCCATTCATGGATTCTATGAAAGACAAAAAACGGTTATTGGTAGCCGGTATTATCACGATTATTCCTTTCATAATACTTGGCGAAATGAATGGCTTCATAGTTTTCGCATCAGGAATTGTTCTTACAATGTTTCTAGTTGGATTATCTACGAAAAGTTTTGGTGGAATTACTGGTGATGTGATGGGTGCAAGTAATGAATTAACAAGACTATCATCATTACTAATTTTTGTTTCATTATGATTGGTCTTGTCATGGCTGGTGGAAAAGGAACCAGAATGCAAAGTGATAAAGAAAAATTATTACTAGAATACAAAAAACCACTTGTTTTACATGTTGTTGATGCATTGAAAAATTCAAATTGTTTTGAAAAAATTATTGCTGTTACTAGTCCAAATTCTCCTCAAACACAAAAAATTCTCATAGAGAATGATGTAAAAATTATTGAAACTTTGGGAGATAACTTTGTAACAGATCTTAATTCTATCTTGAAAAAATTAGATGATTATGTATTTGTCACATCTGGTGATTTACCTCTTTTAGATGAAAATATAGTGAAACAGATAGTTTCTGCTTCAAATCCCAAGAAAATATGGACTAGCGTTGTTACCACAAAATCATTTCAATCATCTCTAAATCTGGAACCCGAATGTCTTATTTCACTAAATGAAGAAGAACATGTGCACACTGGTATTTCTGTTGTAAATGCAACTGAAATTAAAAATTTTGATTCTGTAGAAGAAGATTATCTAATAATTAATGATAAACGTGTATGTTTGAATGTAAATACAAAAACTGATTTTGAATTACTCGGCAGCCTCTAAAACTTTACCATTTATCTGAGCAATTGAGCCTGTTGCTTTTGATAAGACATTTCCACATGAATTACAAATTACTTGTGTAGAACTATGTGAATAAACAATTTGTTCTGATTCGCATTCATGACATTTTACTTTGTTAAATTTACTACTTGGTTCTGGAACCAAAACGTGATCTTTCTTCATGCTGCTATCAACTCGAACTTTCTAATTCTAATTCCTTTATTCATCATTTTCTTTTTACATGTTGTACATGTTTCAATTAATGTAACTTTTTTAGTAGTTTTTGCAGGTTTTGCAAGTTTTGGGAATTTCTGTCCACCATAACCTTTCTTTCTTAAAGCATGTCTTCTTTCTCCTGCTGCTGAACCTCTTCTTTTTCCAGCTTTGTAAATAGAGACCTTCATTGTTTGATGACTTTTACATTTTGGACAATAGGATCTAGTCTCTTTTGGTAAATTCATAGTATTGTGCCTCGGTGACCGTAATTTAAACATCGCTTCAACGTATAATAATATCTGAGGCTAGCATTGAGATATGCACACAAAACTTTCTTCAACATTATCTGAAATTAATTCTGTGTCTGTGGGTGATGATTATGCAGATCTAATTTTGCAAAATTGTTCACTAATCAATGTCTATACAAATGAAATTCAGGAAAAAATTCAGATATCTATCAAAAACGATAGAATTGCATTTGTTGGTGAAGATGCATCTCACACACTTGGTCCAAAGACCAAAGTTCTAGATGTAAAAAATAAACATGTTTGTCCAAGTTTTGTTGATCCTCATATACACATTGATCATTTTGTGACACCTGCAGAATTTGTAAAAAAATCATTACTACATGGCGTAACTTCACTTTTCCCAGATTCTATTGATATTGTAAGCGTCTGTGGATATCGTGGTTTTAAGGAATTTTTACGACAAACAGAAAATCTACCAATGAGATTTTTTCATACTATTCCTGGTGGCTTACCTGTTGACAGAAAATTCAGTCATGGAAAAACTCTCAGTATCAAAGAAGAAAAACAAGCAATTGATTTGCGGTCTGTTGTTGGATTAGGAGAAGTGTTTTCTTGGACAAAAGTTACAAAGCGAGATCCTAAAACAATCAAGTCATTAAAACAAATGCATGAAAATAATTGCATAATTAATGGTCATACTGCTGGCGCAAGTGGAAAAAAATTAAATTCTTACATTGCATCAGGAATTTTTTCATGTCATGAACCAATAAACTATGATCAAGTGTTAGAGAGATTACGTCTTGGAATGTGGGTAATGATTAGAGAAGGTTCAATTCGTAGAGACTTGAAAGAAATTGTTCCACTTGTACTATCTAAAAAAATATACAACAACAGATTGATGTTTTGTTCTGACGGTGTAGATCCTTTTGATATATCTAACATAGGTCATATTGATCATTGTGTTAGAGAATCTATAAAACTTGGAATGAATCCAATTGATGCTATTTCTATAGCATCAAGAAATTGTTTTGATTATTATAAAATGGGAAGTGATTTTGGTGGAATCGGTCCTGGAAAAGTTGCAGACATTTTAATTTTAGATGATTACAAAAAAATAAAAATTAACAAAGTAATTCTAGGTGGAAAAATTGTTGTCTCTAATGGAAAAATTATTGCAAAAATTCATGCACCTAAAGTACCAACTTGGATGAAAAAAACAGTCAAGATTCCAAAATTACAACCAAAAAGTTTCAATGTTACTTCGAAAAACAATGTTGAAACTGTGAATACAATTTTAATGAGAACTGAAATTGTTACAAAAAAAAGTTCAGCTGACTTGGATGTTACAGACTCGAATGTTTCTGCTTCATATGACAAAGATATTTGGAAGGTAGCTGCATTGGATAGAACCTTTGGAAGCAAAACTAAGACTGTTGGATTTTTAGAAAATTTTGGTGCTGATATTGGTGCATTTGCATCTACATGGAGTTTTCATGAAAATGACATGATTGTCATTGGTTCAAATGAAAGTGACATGGCTGATGCATGTAACAAGCTTACAAAGTCTCAAGGAGGTTTAATTGTTGTAAAAGATGGTAAAACATTGGCATCTTTACCCTTTCAATTAGGAGGAATACTCTCAACTGATCCGATTGATAAGGTAACAAAAAACTTTACAAAAATTAATGATGTTTTAGTTGATTCTGGTTGTAAATTCAAGAAACCTCACCTAATGCCATTATTCCTACCTTTCTTGGCATTGCCAGATATCAGAATTCTGTATAGCGGCATAGTAGATGTAAAATCCAGACAATTCATCCCCACGATCCAGACTAACCTATAAAAAGGGAATTCAAGGAAAAACATCCGTGGCCTCAATACAACAAACACCAAATGGACCTGTTTTAGTCCTAAAAGAAAGCGCTTTACAAGAAAAAGGTAAAGACGCTCAAAAAAACAATATCATGGCTGCAAAAATGGTTGCAGATATTGTCAAATCAAGTTTAGGTCCTCGCGGACTTGACAAAATGCTAGTTGATTCTCTAGGCGACGTTACAATTACAAATGATGGTGCAACAATTCTAAAAGAAATTGATGCACAACATCCAGCTGCTAAAATGATGATTGAAATTTCAAAAACAATTGATACTGAAGTTGGTGATGGAACAACATCATCTGTTATTTTTGCTGGAACATTATTGGCAAAAGCAGAAGAATTACTAAAAAAAGATGTACACTCTTCAGTTATCATTGAAGGATTTCAAGCTGCATCTGAAAAAGCACTAGAAGTTTTAGCAGAAATTTCTAAAAAAGTTACTGCAGATGATAGAGAGACATTATTAAAAATTGCAAGTACAAGTATGGAATCAAAATTAATTTCTGAAGATAGTGAACCTCTATCAAAAATTGTTGTTGATTCAATTATGAGCATAACTGAAACAAGAGATAACAAAGCATCTATTGATCTTGATAATCTTAAAGTTGAGAAAAAGGCTGGTGGTTCAATTCAAGATACTGCATTGATTAAAGGAATTGTTTTGGATAAAGAAGTTGTACACTCTGGTATGCCAACAAAAATTCAACAAGCAAAAATTGCTTTACTTAACACTGCAATGGAAGTTGAAAAAACAGAGATGAGTGCAGAAATTAGAATTAATGATCCAACACAAATGCAAATGTTCCTTGAAGAAGAAAACAGAATGATCAAAACAATGGTTGATAAAATTCATTCAATTGGTGCAAACGTTGTCATCTGCCAAAAAGGAATTGATGACATGGCACAACATTTCTTATCAAAACATGGAATCTTAGCTGTTAGACGTGTAAAAGAAAGTGACATGACAAAACTTGCAAAGGCAACAGGTGGACGTATTACTTCTAACATTGAAGATATTTCTGAAAAAGATTTAGGTGGTGCAAACTTGGTACAACAAAAGAAAGTTGAATCTGATAAATGGGTATTCATTGAAGGATGTAAAAATCCACAATCTGTAACATTACTAATTCGTGGTGGTTCTCAACGTGTAGTTGATGAAGTAGACCGTTCAATACATGACTCACTAATGGTTGTTAAAGATGTAATTGAAAAACCAGAAATTGTTGCAGGTGGCGGTGCACCAGAAGCATTACTTGCATCATTTTTGAAAGACTGGTCAGAAAGATTTGAGGGAAGACAACAGTTAGCAATTAACAAATTTGCTGAAGCATTAGAAATTATTCCATTAACAATTGCAGAAAATGCAGGTATGGATCCAATTGATACTATGGTTAAGTTACGTGCAAGACAAAGTGAAGGCAAAAAATGGAGTGGAATTAATGCAAAAGAAGGAAGAGTAGCAGATATGCTAACTCAAAATATTGTTGAACCAGTTGTAGTTAAAGAACAAATTATCAAGTCTGCAACAGAAGCTGCATCAATGATTCTCAGAATCGATGATGTAATTGCTATTTCTGGCGGCTCAGGTGGCGGCATGCCTCCTGGAATGCCACCAATGGGATAATTTTCCAAAAAGCGGTTCTAACAACAAAAAATACTACATACAAATGACATTTTCTTGTAAGGGTTGGCTATGACGGCAAAAATTTTGTAGTTTGCTGTTCGAACCGCTTTTCATGGTTAGTTTGAGTGATTTTTGGATATAAGATCCGCTGAGGACTTATCCATTGTCCATTTTTTCTTTGATTTTCTTGCATTTGATTTATCTGACAGTCACAAGAAACTATGTAGTTTTTAGTAAATTACATAGTTAAAAAATAAACTACATAATTTACATAGTTTTTTGTAAGAATTAGCCTAAAAAACTTAGAATAGTATATTTTTTTGAAAAAATAGATCAAAAATGTGTAATTCGTTCATTAAGGTTAAATACCAAAATTTTGACAAAATTGTAATAACATGAATAAAGAATTAGGACGAAAAATAACTAGTCTAACCTTAATGACTATTATGCTCACTTGGACAGCAGCCATGGGCTTTAGCATGACTTTCATGCCAGAAGCCGAGGCAGCTAACCAATACTTGTGGGTATCAGTCGAAGACGCCGGTGGAAGTAAATTCTACGGCGGTCAGGTATTAGAAATCGTAGTTACTGATCCAGCTATTAACAGACTGGATGAGGCATACGGTATGCCTGACGTTACAATTGACGGTAAGAAAGTTATCATGGCACAAGGTGTTGACGGTTCTTGGTATGCATATATTGCTGATGGCAAGAAAGCAACCACAATCGACACAAACTATCCTGAAGTAGAAGATGGAAAAAGAGCCGACTCTGGTCGCTCATATAAAGCCGATAATAACAAGTAATATGGCGCAGGCAGCAACACTGTAGCACCATTGATGTCCAT
>ERZ724566.10-NODE-10-length-42154-cov-4.027459_pt1 | contig 42154 bp, 55 predicted proteins | sample MGYA00375860_ERZ724566 | MGnify/ENA primary metagenome ERZ724566 (study PRJEB28725, sample SAMN03264853) | marine sediment metagenome | biome: marine pelagic biome; feature: marine oligotrophic desert; material: ocean water | place: Pacific Ocean:North Pacific... | reverse complement strand
GAATGGTGAAGACAAAACACAACGTGACATTGCAGAAGCTGCAAATGTTACTGAAGTTACAATTCGAAACCGCTACAAAGGTCTAAAAGAATCTATAGACGTATAAAGCAATTATTTATCCTTTATTTTCCGTAACAAATCCACCACTTCCTTCTGGAGGTTCAATTTTCTTTGCACTACCTAATCCAATTGTTGTTATGATAACAGATGTCAGTAAGATGAAAAATACAATTTGTGGATAGGCTTCGCCATTTTGTAATCCCATTGTAAGCGGTATTGTTGCTAATACAGCAGCAGCTAACCCTCTCGGTATCATTACTGATGTAACTTTCTTGTCAAGTTTTGAGAATCCCCGAACAAGCGCAGTCTTTGTGATAATTATTCTTCCTACGTAAATTGCAATCGCTGCTACTATTCCAAATATGACATATTCAAATTGACCAAAGCTAGCCAGCAATCCTACAAACACGAAGAAGAATGCTCTTACAATGAATGTTACCTGTGTATGAAGTGAATTATCTATCGTATGTTCTGGAAGTTTAATTCGTAATTTCTTGAGCAGATATTTTTTGTTTCCAAGCATTAATCCAAATACCAATGCAGTTAAGGCTCCTGATTCTCCAAACGAGTTTGCCAAAAAGAACAGTAAGAATAGCACACCTAATGTAAGCATGTAGTTGTGCTGAGCATTGCTTAGTTTTGATATGATAAACATCCATGGAATTCCTACACCAAAGCCCAAGATGAGACCAACTATTACGGCTCTTCCAATTGTCTCTCCAAGTAGATCTATGCTGAAGTTTCCTGATAGAACAGCTTCGAACAAAACAAAGGCTACAATTGTTGATAAAATATCAGTTAATGCAGATTCAAAACTTAGCATTGATTTTGCGTCATCAGATATGCGCAGCTTTCTAACCAATCCAAATACAATGATCGAGCTGCTACCACCCACAATTGTACCAAGCAGTATGCTGTCAAGCCATTCCCATCCCAAACCGAAATGTGCAAATCCAGTAACTATTCCAACTGAAACTGCGAATCCCAAAATAACTAAAACAATTGCAAAATGCGCAGTCTTCAGAACATTTCCAATATGTAAATTGTAACCACCATCAAACATGATTATGATTAATGCAAGAGCTGCAAAGTATGGCACAATCTCAATAACTGCTGCTGGTTGAACAATTCCTAAAATTGGTCCTATGATAATTCCAAGAACCATCAAAAATGCAATGTCTGGAATTCCTGTCTTTTTGAAAAATGCCTCTCCTAATACACCTAAAATGATAACAACACTTGCTGCCAATAGTAAGATTGGTGCAGATGCAATCAGGGAGCCTTCTCCCATCGAAACCTCGCCTAAGAATCTCTGAATGTTGATTAATCCTTCAGAGATGAAATCATACCCGGGAGTCGAATTATCTACTTCTGGTAATGGGTTATTTTCAAAATACGACTTTACCAGTTCTCGGGCATTTGATCCTTCTAATCCCTCAGTATTGATTTTTGACAAAAATCCATCTTTGAAGAAATTTTGAAACTCTTCAAAGATACTCAGAAAAATCAAATTCATGATATTTCAGCCCTTTTAATGCTAATTTAAGATTGCAGTGTAGAATTATCGTGATATTTGAGCACGTAACTTCTCATAGGCTTTTGGTGCATCCTCTTCTTTTAGGACGATAACCAAACCGTCCTGGGTGAACAAGGCATCAGCCATATCAATTCCATTGTAATGTAGAATCTCAGTCACAAATGCCATGACATCTGAGCGGCTATGTCCTTCTGGAACTGCCACCTTAATTTTGGCCAGTCCTGAATTGAACTGGTTTTCTCTTGGTAGGGATTGGAAATGTCGTCTGACACGGTCACTATCTTCAGTTAGTATTCTGAAAGAATCTCCAAATCTGAAAAATTCAGAATCTGTAAATTCCTTATGAAACTCGTTGAGCATTTTTGCCATCTCATCGCCGGCATCTGTCATATTCCAGGATAGACCCATAATTCCATCTGTTAGGGTCAATCTGGCATCTTTCAAAACTGCATCTTCGGCAACATCTTCTTTGGCATCAAAAGAGTCAGCATAGCGCTTTATGGCAACTACAATGGTATTGAGATTGACTGAATTTCCTAGCGTCTTTTCAACGTCTGGCTGAATTTTGACTGCTAAAGCGGTGTAATTGATGAGATCCATCTTCATACAGTCGTAAACTGAGCGGTTTCTAGTAATGATTTCACGCACAACTTCAGGCACAGATACGCCGGTAGTTCTCATAAAGTGTAATATATGCACAGATATAATAACATTATGTAATTATAGGCATAAATTGTAACTATTCTCATGAATAGAAAATAAAACTTATATAATGTCATACCTATTACATTATAGAGGTAAATATGACAACGTTCAACAACGAAATCAATAGAATCTTCAAAGAAATGTCGCGCTCATTTGGAAGTGTAGATGACATCTTTGAGGCTCTACAAAACACTAACGGGGCTTCTGGTCCAATCTATTACGGTTATACCATGACCGTTGGACCTGACGGAAAACCCGTTATCCAAGAGTACGGAAATGTCAAGCCAGACAGTTTACCTACTACAGACGCTTGTGGATGTGCCAACCAGCCACCTGCAGCTACTGCCGAGAAGAGAGAACCTCTGATAGACACTTTGGTTGACGACAAGGAACAAACTCTCAAGATTGTTGCCGAGATGCCAGGTGTTGAAAAGACCGATGTGAAAGTCTTTGTGGATGAAGATATTGTCCACATTGATGCCAAGCATGGCGAAAAAGACTACCATGTTAATGTCCCAATTCATCACAAGGTCGATTCAGACTCTCCAAAAGCTACCTACACAAACGGCATCCTTGAACTAACATTCGATTTGGATACCAAGCCAAGCGGCAGATCTGTAGACGTACTCTAATCCACTTTTTTCTAGCATTTTTTAAAATTCGTGACTAAAAATGACTAATATCTTCCGCGTCCACGGTCGTCTCTTGCTGGTTTCTTATCTTGGAAACAGTCGTTACAATAAACTGGTTTTTCTCCATTTGGTTTGAATGGAACTTGACATTCTGTTCCACACTCTGCACATGTAGTTGTGTGCATTTCTCTTGGAGGTCTGTCTCTTCCAAATCTTCCACCACCACGGCTGTTTCTGCCATATCCTCCGGCACCGCGTCCGCCATCTCTGTCTCTTCCAAATCTTCCACCACCACGGTTTCCACCATATCCGCCACCGCCGCGTCCGCCAAATCGGCCTCCGCCACGGTCATTTCTTGCTGGTTTGTGGTCTTGGAAACAGTCGTTACAATAAACTGGTTTGTCTTGTCTTGGCTCAAATGGAACCTGACAGTCTTTTCCGCAATCTCCACAAGTTGCATCGTGCATTTCTCGTGGTGGTCTATCGTAACCCATAATCTTTCTGACCTCTGAATAGTCAACCCCTACTTATACTAAGGGATCTTGGTCTGATCAAACTTAAACAGCCAAAATGTTCTCATCTGATATGCGATTTTTTGGTAAATCAAAGGAAGAGAAAATGGCTGAAGCGCAAGCAAAGCAAGCGCTCAAAAATGGAAAGGATCTCAAACAGGTTCTCACAGCATTAAAAGAGAATCGCGACCAGATTGAGAAAAGTACAGGCAGAAGACCTGACATAGATGATACGACAAAACTCTTCATGCAAAAGGTTCTCAATGTTTGGATTTCAGAAGGCCGGGATATTGATGATGAGAAATTCTGGGAAGCAGTTGATTACAACAAGCAGTTTGATTTTCCGGTTGAATACTATGAAAGATGATATTCTAGAAAATCAACAGTTTGGGCAACTAGGACCATAATCCTTCTTGACCTTACCGTGAGCCTTTACCATATGTCTCATCAGTCTATCTGTGGCAGTAAAATTCATTCCACAAATTCGACATAATGTACCAGTGATGACTATCTCTTTTGGTTTTTTTCTAAATAGGCCCATGACAAAATTCTAGGATATTGGTTAAAAAACGTTATTTTGAAAACAAAAAGAGAGAGTGGGTCTATGGTTCCACTACTGCTAGCTTTTCATAGATTCTGTCATAGTAGCCGTTCTTGTCGCTAGCTGGTGCGTAAAATTGTGCGGAAATCACATCACCAACACTTGCTGAACAGTCACTAACTACGACGGAGTTGCCCACTTGGGATTCGCCAACACATCCGTAGTCGGTCACTGCAATCACAGTAATCTCTTCTGCGTATTCTGTTGGCATCCAGTTCCACGGAGCAAGGAGTAGTGTTAGGATCACGGCTGTGCCGACTCCTACCAAACCTAGCATTGCTATCCGCGAAATGCCTTCGTTTTTGAGTGATGTCTGTTGCATTTTCCTCACTGTACTTACGCACTCGCAATATATAACCAAGTGCTAAAAATACAAACTAGTGGTAAATTTAGTCTACTAATGCCATTGCTCTTACTGGTGAGCCTGTAGCATTTTTGAGTTTTAGTGGGGCTACAATTAGATGAAATTCTTCTGAATTAATTTTATCAAGATTTGCTAAATTCTCTACAATCAAAATACCACTTTTTGCTAAAACATGATGAACAGAAAATTTTCCATCTTTTCCCAAATCAATACTTGGAGAGTCAATTCCAACAAGATTGATTTTTTTTGAAGCCAGATATTTTGCAGCAGATACTGCTAATCCTGGATTTTTTAAAAAGTAAGATTTCTTGTTTAGATTCTTCTGCCAACCTGTATGAAATATGACAGTTGAGCCATCATCTATCTTTCCAAATTTTTTCTCAAATTTTTGTATGTCAGTTTTTGTAATTGCCTGATCCGAACCTTTCCTAATTTTTATCAAAACAGCCTCTGTAACTAGTCTTTTAGTCACAATTTGATCAATTTTTTGCCCTTTTTTGACAAAATGATATGGTGCATCAATATGAGTTCCTGTATGTGTGCTGAGAAACAGCAATTCTAGGTTGTATCCGTCTTTCTCTATACTCTCCCAATTGATGAAGTTAGGTTGAGGTGAACCTGGAAACGTAGGAATTTTTTCAGAAATTGTTAATGTTAAATCAATTATTTTCATTTCTATTGGTACACCAATGAAAAGTTAAATATTGTATTTGAGGCTTTTTGATATTGCCTACCTCGTATGTATTGATTAACTCAAATCTCGGAACTGATGTTCAAATAATCAAAGAAGTTAAAGAATTGCTAGCAAACCAGAGTGATGTCAAACTTGAGATTCAAGGTGTATATGGCGTTTATGACATAATTGTGAAACTATCATCTGATAATGGTGAAAAACTAAGATCAATTGTAACTGATGATATTAGAAAAATTGAAAATGTTCAATCTACCTTGACAATGCTAGTTATTGAACAACAGGAAAAATCATAATTTCTTTAATTCTTCTACTAGGCTCAAAATCTCATCTTTTGTATTGTATATGTGAGGAGAAATTCTCAAAACCGGTTTTTCATAAATTTCTCTTTTTGCAATGATTATTCCTTTTTGAGATAATTCTGAAACAATCTTTTCAGGATCCTGTTTTGCAATCTCAAACGAAACTATACTTGTTCGTTCAGATTCATTTTCTGGGCAAAAAACTTTTGATTCAGAAATTTTCCCTATCTCATCTATGAACAAATTTGATAAACCTATGATGTGATTTCTAATATTGTTCCATCCTAAATTTTGCAAAAATGTAACTGAGGATTCCATTCCTGCTAATCCTACATAATTTCTAAATCCGGCCTGAAATCTGTCAGGTAATTCTTTGTATGTTAATTCACCATTTTCATTGGTTTCTGCAGTTTCTCCTCCAATGTTGGATGGTTCTAGAAGATCACTTGATTCTCGTTTACAGTAGAAAACTCCTGTACCCATTGGGCCACACAGCCATTTGGAACCATTAAACGACATAAAATCACATCCCGTATCTGCAAAATCAAATTCACCAATACATCCTACAGTTTGAGCTGTATCCAAAAAGTATGGTATATTCTCTTTTTGCAATTCATTTCCGATTTCTTTTACTGGTAAGATTAAACCTGAATTGTACAAGCCGTGACTTAATGCCACCAATTTGGTTTTTTCATCTAATACTTTCTTCAAATCTGAATATTCAAACCCACCATTTTCATCAACTGGCAAACTTCTTACATCAATCTTCTTCTGAAGTTTTAACCATGGAAAATAATTTGCATGGTGTTCATGTTCTCCTCCTCTAATTATGATATTGGAATCATTTTCAAACTTCATTCCATTGGCTACAATGTTTATTCCATCAGTCACACTTTGTGTAATTATAATTTCATCAGGATTGCACTTTACTACTTTTGCAATTGATGTTCGTGTTTTCTCCCATAATCCTTTTATGAAAATCTCAGATTCTGGAGAATCTGGTCCCATTTCTGAATAATCTATGAGAAATTGTTTCATTGCTTCTATGCTAGTTTTAGGCATTACTGAAACTGATGCATTATTCAGATAGGTCTTATCAGTTTGAAACTCTTCAGAAATTGAATCAAAATTCATTATATATCCGATTCAAAAATCATTACTGTTGGATAAAAACCATACAACATTTGAAAATTTTCAATTATTAGAAGAAAATCTAGTTTCTTCTAGCTCAAACCTTCTTTTTTATGAAAATGCATTCTCTAAAATTCAATTAATTAAAGAAATCATATCAAAACAAACTTTCCCAATTTTATACATTGATCTTGATCTTCTTTTTTCTGGATATGTTAAATCAGAACTTGTTACAATTCCTAATCTAACATTATTTACTACATTAGAATCAAAAATGAATGAAATTCTTCCTAAAATATTTTCAAAAATATCAAAAGAACCTCACCTGGTAATTTTTGATTCAATAAACGGGCTATACAACACACTATCTAATGATGCAGATTCTGGAAGAATGGTAAATTCAATTTTGATGCTTCTTGCAAGAAATGTTACTTTCTCAAATTCAATTTTGATCATTTCTGCATTGGCTACAAAAAAAGAAAATGACTGGGTTCTTCCAAATGGTCGTCAAATTCTCGAAAATGAGAACATGAAAAAATTTGTAATTTCTGATCGATCAAAAATTACAATTGAAAAATAATTTTTTCAAACAGTGTTATAAAAAATCCAAACGGCGTTATAATTCGCAATTTTGAGGCAAATTATATTAAGCTCAAATTACCATAATTTTTCATGCCAGTAGCAATACTACCAGACATCGGTGAGCAAATGTGCATTGGATGCGCACTATGTGTTGAAATTTGTACCTCTTTAGGTCCTGATGTTCTAAGAGTAAAACCAGTCGAAGGCTGGAAACGAGGAAAAGCATTTGTCTTTTATCCTGAAAGATGCATCACCGACGGTGCATGTATCGGAGTTTGCCCAACAAAAGCAATCTTTTGGATGAGACCAATGGACTTTACTGTAGGACAACCTGTCCCATTATACAGAAACTCTGTTTTCGTCAAAGGTTGGGACGACTATATCATGGAAGATTAGTCACCAAACTTCTTTTTATTATATTTTATTTTATTCTTATATTATGATGTCATATTGCATATCTTATGACCAAAATTGGAGATGCTAAACGAAAACTTCATGGAAAACTTACCGGAAGGCCAGACAATTTTTCTTGGTTGATTGAAAATAAGCTTGCAGGAAGTGCAATTCCTACCTCCAAAAAAGAAGTTGAATGGTTACAAGAAGAAGGCGTTAAAACAATTGTAACAATTAGAGAAGAACCATTAGATGAGAATTGGGTAAACGAAATGAACTATCTACATGTCTTATCTGATGATATGGGTGTCCCAAGTTTCGAAGATTTGAAAAATTCAGTTGATTATGTACATAAAAAAATTCAAAGTAAAGAACCTGTGATGGTTCATTGTTTAGCCGGTTTAGGACGTACCGGGACAATTCTTGCTTGTTATTTGATAAAATATGAAAAAATGTCAGCTGAAGATGCAATTCAACATGTTAGGGAAAAAAGACATGGCTCAATTCAGTCATATGTACAAGAAGAAATGATTTTCCAGTATGCAAAAACTCTAGATGATTAATCTATTCTGGAATTGATTCAGAAACTAGTTTTCCATCAACAACTTTGATTTTCAATCGTATATCGTCTTTGAAAACTAAGGTCAATCCACCTTCTTCATCAGGATCCTGGACTTCAATCAAATCCTGCATTCTTATTCCATCAAATTTTACCATCTTAAATCACTCCGGAATTGAGACGGTTTCTATTTTTCCGTCTACTGCTTTAATGAACATGAATCTATTATCTTTCAAAATTATTGTAATGCCACCTTCTTTGTCTGGTTCTTCAACTTCTAAAACTGGTTGTCCAAGTAATCCGTCGTATTTTGCCATATTATCCCCTCAAATTCAACTAATTAATACTTATTTCAATCTCATCAGATTGGTTTTTTGCATCTCCTTTCTTTATGTAAGGATGTGTTTCCCATGAAGCAAATGCTTCTGCAGAAATTTTATGATTACCTGTTCCTAACTCTGATGCATTAAATGTGAATTTTTCCTCAAAATCAAAAAATTCTTTTTTTACATCTTCTTCAGTTAATGCTATGAATGGCTCAAAGTTCTTGGCTACCTGAACCCATATTCTTCTATCTTTCATTGGATTAACCAACTTTGGATTTCTGGTCCAAAAAATTGATGCTTTTCTGTAGGTGTCTATTGGTTTGCCCAATTCATGTTTTCGAATGCCACCTTTGGCTAATTTTACACCATACTTCAATTTGATAGTATTATCATTTTCATCATATGCCTGTGTCCAATTTTTCTCATTAAATGCATCCCTTAATCCTCCTGTAAGTGAAAATCTAGCAGTAATGGTAATCTTCTCATCACTTGAGTATTCGTCTTTTTCTTTACCAAGAGTCATTGCTGAAATCTGAGTTTCGGACATTATTGACATTGATTTATATCCACAATAAGTTCTTTTTTGATCAATTGAACATACAAGTAATTAATTCAGATGCAAAGGAAGCCAGCTTGGCAATCAAAGATGCTGATATTGGTGCTCTCTACATTATTCAACATGAGCTACTAAAAGACAAGAATACAGACTTTGCAGGTGTAATTATCAAACATCCATTAACCAATGAAATATGGATGCGAGTTAACTCAAAATCAAAACCAATAACACAAATTTCAGCAGCAGCAGATACTGCTATTTCAGAAGTAGCAAATTTACAAAAACTCATCAATTCAAAAATAAAGTGATTTTAACAGATGAAATTCTGTCCTACCTGTGATGTCAGGCTCAAAAAAGATTCCAATACTTCAATTCTAACTTGCCCAAAATGTGATTACACAGAAGGCGGGCCAAAAATAGAAAAACAATCTGTTTCACAGGAAACAGAATCTGATTTTCTTGTATTAGATGAAAATGAGGGAAAAGATGTGTTGCCAACAATGGAAATTCAATGTGAAAATAAAGACTGTGATCATAATGAAGCCGTATGGTGGATGCTCCAGACAAGAAGTGCTGATGAACCAACAACTCAATTCTTTAGATGTACAAAATGCCAACACACTTGGCGAAACTACGCATAAGGTTTAACTTTAGCATTCACAACAAAAAAGTGATTTGGTTTTTTCAGCTAAAACAAATGGAGCAGATGAATGGAAAGCAATCATCTCTGCAATTTCTACACTTGTAGAAGAAGCAACATTTGAGGCAACTGTCGAAGGAATCTCCTTTAGAGGCATGGATCCTTCTCATGTAGCACTAATTGATATCAATTGGCCAAATTCTGCATTTGAAAAATACAACTGTGATAGTGACATAAAATTTGGAGTTCGCATTGATGAATTTTCAAAATTAATTAAAAGATCTGATAAAAGTAATTCAATTGAAATTAACATATCTGACGATAACATGCTTCTAGTCACAATAGGTAAAAACAAAAAATACAAAATGAGATTAATTGAAAGCTCTGCATCTGATACTCCGCTTCCAAAAATTGATTATGATGCAAAAATATCACTAACCGCTTCTGCATTGGATAAAATTTTAGGCGATGTACAAGTAGTTTCTGACTATCTTACTATCACGTCAAATGAGTCCTCTGCAACATTTTCTGGCAAAGGTGACTCTGGCGAAGTTGACATTGCACTAGAAGCTGGTCAGGATGAAATACAAGAATTATCCGTAAAACAAGAAAGTACTGGTACATACAGCCTTGAATACCTAAACCCAATTATCAAAGCAGTTGGTGGCAGTGTTGAAGCAGTTACATGCGAATATTCTTCGGCAAAACCACTAAGAGTTGAATTCAAGGTTTCAAATTTAGGCCAAATTCATTTCTATTTAGCTCCTCGTGTTGAGAGTTAAAGAATTTTAAGACCAATTGTTCAGGTGAAACAGATTTGAAATTAGTAGTAAAGTTTGGTGGAACATCGCTAGCAACCGTGAAGGATATCAAAAACGTAGTGAAAACTGTAGATAAAATAGCAAAAAAGAACAAAACTGTAGTTGTATGCTCTGCTGTTGATGGAACAACTGATGAACTAATCCAAATATCATCGTTAATAGAAAAAGGAAACAAAAAAGACGCAAACAGAATGCTTGCAAAAATATCTCAAAAACACAAACAATTTGCTGACCATCTTATCACAAATCCTAAAATTTCAAAATCACTTTCAAGTAAATTGAATTCTGATTTATCTGAATTAGAAGAGTTAGTTAATGGATTAATTCTACTAGGAGAAGTAACACCACGGTCATATGATTATCTAATCTCTTTTGGCGAAAAACTATCAATTGATTTGGTATCATTTTCATTACAAGAATTGAAAAACAAATCTACACCGTTGAGTGGTAAGGAAGCAGGAATAGTTACTGACTCCAACTTTGGTGATTCTAGACCTCTTATGGATACAACAAAAATCCGTCTCTCAAAAACAATTAATGAACATTTGAACAAAAACCTTATTCCTGTTGTAGCTGGATTTGCAGGAGCTGATCAACATGATCATACTACTACATTTGGTCGTGGTGGCTCTGATTATACTGCAACTATAATTGCATCATGCATTGATGCAGATGAAATATGGCTTATGAGCGATGTTGAAGGAATGATGACAGCAGATCCAAAGTTGATAAAAAATGCAAAACTTCTCAAACAAGTTTCATATTCTGAAGCAATTGAGATGGCTAGATTTGGTGCAAAACAAATCCATCCACGAACATTTGAGCCATTATTATCAAAAAAGATTCCAATGCGAATTAGAAGTAGTTTTGATGTAAATAATCAAGGAACTCTTGTTACATTACCTCATTCCAAATCTAAAGATCCTGTAAAGTGTGTGGCTGCAATTAGAAAAGTGGGATTACTTGATTTGACGGGTGGTATATTGTTTGCAGGACCAGGTGCTGCTGCAAAAATATTTTCAGTTCTTTCAAAAAATGACATCAACGCAATGATGGTATCATCAAATCCATCTGAATCAAGTATAACAATTGTTGTGAAAAAAGAGGATCTTCACAGAGCAGAAAATGTTTTAGAAATTAATCTGCTAGGTACAACTCTCAAAAAAATTGAAACAATTCCAAATGTTGCTATAATTGCAGTAATTGGTTCTGGAATGAGAGGTAAAGTTGGAATAGCATCTAGAGTATTTCTTGCAGCACAGAAATCTAACGCTAATGTAATGATGATTGCTCAAGGTTCATCAGAACTAAACTTGGCATTTGTTGTGAAAGATAATGATTGCAAGGCAGTTGTAACATCTCTACACAATGAATTCAAACTAAATGCCATAAAGTAAGATAGGGATAAATTATTCAATCAATCTTCATTTTTCATGGAAGGTAAACTGTACATTGTTGGAGTTGGTCCAGGTCATCACGATCATATGACATTTCGAGCAAAACAGGTTATTGAGGAAAGTGACACTATTGTTGGTTATACAACTTATGTGAATTTAGTCGAAGATTTGATTCAAGGAAAAGAAATTCATAGTTATGCGATGACTCAGGAAGTTGAAAGAGCACATCAATGTATTGATTTAGCTAAAGAAGGAAAAATTGTTTCACTTGTTTCAAGCGGTGATCCTGGTATCTATGGAATGGCAGGATTAATTTTTGAAGTACTTGCAGAATCTGGTTGGGATCCAAAAAGTGGTTTACATGTTGAATTAATTCCTGGTGTTTCTGCATTGAACTCTTGTGCAAGTATTATTGGTTCTCCATTAATGACAGACTTTGCAGTTTGTAGTATGAGTGATCTGATGGTTCCATGGGAAATTATTGTAAAAAGAGTAGAGGCTGCAGCACAAGGTGACTTTGTTTTAGTTATTTACAATCCTGCAAGCAAGAAAAGAGTTCATCAGTTACAAGATACTCGACAGATATTACTAAAATATAGAAAACCAACAACGCCTGTTGCAATAATTAAAGGAGCATATAGAGAAACTGAAACTGTAATTATAACTGATTTAGAACACATGGAAAATTATGCTGAGGAGTTAGGAATGACCAGTACTGTAATTGTTGGAAACTCATCAACATACAACTTTAAGGATTTAATGATTAATCCACGTGGTTACAAATCAAAGTATAATCTTGAAGAACCAGAAATTAAAAACTAGTGACTATTTTTAATTAATTCAAACAACTCATTACTTAATGAAATTTTATCTCTAATAGGCGCAATTATCTTCACCATGTGTTCTCCTACTGTATTTTTCAGATCACCTGGGTGCAAATTCTTTTGAGCAAAATCTGCCTCTAACTCTTCATACGAATTGTATGTTACATTTCCTCCAAACTTTTCAGGTCTTTCTATTGATATTGAATCATATTCATGAAATACAATTTGTCTTGCAATTTCTAAAACAGGATTATTTTCTACTAGTCCTTCTTCACACCAACCTTTGTTGATTTTCTTTTTAATCTCATCATCTGAGTTGTGTATGAAAATTCCAGAGTTTGGGTCTGATTTACTCATCTTTCCTGGCTCTGTTGTAGAATCACCTTTTGGTTGTGTTAGTCCTGGTAATAATGAATGATGTACGGCAACAGGAACCTTCCATTTCATTTTTGGGAAAATTTCTCTAACTAGCATGTGTATTTTTCGTTGGTCCATTCCTGCATGAACAATGTCTAAATCTAAAGAATGAATATCAGCTGCCTGCATAGGTGGGTAAAGTAATTTTGCTAAATCAATTTTTTCCTCATTTTCTGATCTTCCCATGATTGTTAGAGTACGCATTGTTCTTGCAAGAGTCATGTGTTTTGTAAATTTCACAAGTTCTGCCCAGTATTCTTTTTTAGAATCATAAAGATCTGTGCCCATGACGATGTTTACTCCTGGGCAAACTAATCGAAACGCATCTGCATAATATTTAGAAACTTTGGAAATTGTTTCAAGATTTCCACCAAGTTTATCGTTAATCAAGGTGTGCCAGTCTGCCAAAAATACAGTGCAGTCAATTCCTGCTTTCATAAAGTCATTAATTTTAAAACCTGTGCTGATTAAACTTCCAAGATGTAAAAAGCCAGATATCTCTAATCCGATGTAGTGTTTTGGTTTTGAGTTTGTGTTTAAAAGTTCAATTAACTCTGCTTCATCTTTTACAATTTCTTTTGTAGGAGGTCTTTTGATTAACTCTACTTTTTCTGTAATGTCCATTTTAACAGATTTTTCTTTTATTTATCTATAAAGTCTTGTATTAATTTTTGAAAGTAAAAGCAGAAATTTTCTTACACACTAAAAATCCAGCATCTCAATTGTATTTTCTGAAAGTTTAGTCATTGTTTCTGGATAATATTCCCCAAGTATTCCTTTGATTTGTTCTGGATTTTTTAATGAATATTTGTTTGAAGGAATATCGTATTTTTTCTCAACAATCTTCTCTCTGAACAGTTCGTTAAGATTTACAGATACTACTGAAGGTGATTTCTGTATGAATTCTCTTATTTCTTGTGATGTAGCGGTCTTTTTTTTCAATAAAAATAAGATCATTTTTTTCTGGCTATCCATAGTTAGATATTTGCAAATTTTAGCCTCCTTTTCTGGTATGCCTGCAGGGTATAGGCGTGTAACTCTTGGTGTTCTTTCTAATTCTATACTTTCTTCTTCTTCTAGTTTTTTTACATAGTGACTTAGTGTACCGTTTCTAATGTTTGAAATCCTCATAATCTCATTAAATCTAATACCGGGATTCTTCTCAATAATTTCTAAAACTGTTTCTCTTCTATCCAATTTTAAACCCCAACTTCAATAAAGAATTTTTTTGTTAGCACTATATGTGTATTTTTTTGTTTCAACAAAAAATAAAATACTTTTAAGACCCTATTTTTTTTAATTTTTTTTATAAAATACTCCAACAGCAAATAGAATTGTCATTATCAAAACTGATATATCAAAAATTTCTTCACTTGCAGTCATTTTTTCGATAGCACCCTGTTCTAAAATTTTTACATACATGTACCCAACTTGTCCAAATGCTAAAACTGCAAATGCAAATGTAGAAAATAACATTCTAGTAATCTTCGATTTTTTGTATCCAATTGCTGCCATTATTGTCAAAAATACTGCTAATCCAAAGCCAATTTCATGAACTGCAATATGTGCATGATCAACTTGACTGATCTGATTCAAGATTATTGGACCTGATAAAATTGCAATAGAACCAATTATGACAATTAAAAATAATGAATACCTTTGTTCCCCCAAAGCGTATGTCATGCATTTATGTTCTAAATAGAATATTTAATGCAGATTAAATTTTTGAAACTAATTTACTCGTCAGGTATCGTTTCTTCTTTTGATTTTCTAGGTCTCGTACTAAGATAAAATGCATGTGCACTAATCAAAAATCCTACAGACCAAATTTTTGTTGCAAATATTAGGTTCCATGGTCTATCTGGATCAGGATAATCAACTATCAATCTATCAATGTCTGGTGTTGTACCATCAATTACCATCTGTGCTGTAATTTCTGCATTCAGTACAGTAAAACTCCACAAAACTTCGTACAAACAAATTACTGCAAATCCTAATAACATTAGTTGTAGTAAAGCCATTCTGTATGATTGTAATCCTACAGTTTTCTTCCAACCAATTCTAGAAACACAATACCATGAAATTACACATGCAAATGATAACCACGTTGTTAGATTTGCAAAGTTATCAAATGGAACATGAGTATTTACTAAAACTTCTCCCATTACGTAATATCCAGTTTCTTGCCACTCTCCAACCATCATGACTACGCCGTAAACCATGATGATTCCCATCATTGAGGCAGCAGCATAAAATATGTACAGAAAAACTCTGTACTGTTTGTCTGTCTCATGTAGATGTCTTACTTTCAATTCATCGATTTTTAATAGACCTACTATAAAATTATTTCAATCACATTATACGATGAAACTAGTAACCATCTTTCTGTCGTTGTCTGTTGATTTCATTTTTTCTTTCGTATTCCTTCAAGATATCATCAGGCGTGAGATTTAGCTCTAGTGATGCCTGAACAACAAAGTGCCAAATGTCTATTAGCTCTTCTCTGGCTTCGGCTTCATTAAATTCAGTTGGTGTCTTCCACCACTTCCAGTTTGTAGTACGTTGTAGTTCTACTGCTTCATGCATTATTGCAGTACACAGTGCAGAAACCTTACCTTCAGTATCTTTTGGGTATCTGTCAAGATTCATCATATTTTCCAATCCTTTCTGCATAGAAAAAATTGAGTCCAGTCTGTCTTCCATGATTAATAAAAAAAAATCTTATCTATAACTCTTCAAAAGGTAACCATTTTTTCATATTGCTTTATTCTTTTTGAAATATCTGATTTTTTCAAAGATGTTAATCCTGCTAATCCATATTTTTCAACAGCAAATGATCCCATGACATTTCCATAAATGATTGATTTTTTTATTTCAGAAAAACTAGTTTTATTTTTTGCAGCTAAATGTCCAATCATTGCACCTGCAAAAGAATCTCCTGCTCCTGTTGGGTCTACAACAGATTCTAAAGAAAATCCTACTGATGGGAAAATTACATCTTCATGAAATAGTAAGGCACCATGTTCTCCTTTTTTGATAACGACATAATTGGCTCCCCAGCTCATCATTTTTTTTGCACATTTTATCAAATTGTCTTCTTTTGTGAGGAGTTTTGCCTCTTCATCGTTAATTACTACAGCATCAACTGATTTTATCATTTTAATTACAGCATTTCTTTTTGTTGCAATCCAAAATTCTATTGTATCGCACATTGAAAATTTCACATTATCAAATTCTTTAATGATTTTTGCATTTTGTTCAGGATCATTATTTGCTAAATAAACAAATTCTGATTTTTTATATGCATCAGGTACTGTTGGTTTGAAATCTGCTAGTACGTTTAGTTCTGTCTTGAGTGTTTCTCTAACACTCATTGTTGCATCATATTTGCCGTCATATCTGAATGTCTTTCCATTTAGAACAGTTAGTCCTTTTAGATCAAGATGATTTTTCAATACTGTATGGTATTTTTTAGGAAAGTCACTACCAACAACAGCAATTAATCCTGGTTTTGTGAAAAAACTTGCTGAAATGGCTGCAAACGTTGCTGCTCCGCCTAGCACATTTTTCAGAGTTTTTTTAGGAGTTCTAATTGTGTCTAGTGCAGTAGATCCAAAAACCGTTAACATGTATTTTTTAGCAGAAATTATGTATAAATCCCTTGTCAAAAAAATCACTCGTTAGTAATTTGTGTATATCTTTTGATTATTTCTCTAAGCTACTTTGAGCTAGTAAAATAAATCAATAATTGTGTAGATTACACATGGCAAAAATACGAATCAAACAAGGTCCTAATGAAATAGAGATTGATTCTAGAGATTTTTACGTTGATAATGATTCTGCTGCTGAGGTAATTGAATCACTAAAGCAATTACTTAATGAAAGATCGCAACCTGATGTCATGGGTTCATTAGAAGATGCTGAGTTTCACGAGCCTGAATTCTCATCACCATCTACAATTGCAGTAGATGATATCAAACACAAGTTGAGAATTTTAGCAAAAGACTCTTTCTTCGATCAACCAAAGACCGTTGGAGAAACAGTTGCACAAATGTCAGAGTATGGTTGGACAGCAAGTCCATTTGATGTATCAGTTGCATTAACAAAGATGGCATTTAGCAAAGAATTTCTAAAAAATACAGTAGATGATAGAAATCAATATGTTTCAAAAGAAGCACTACTAACTAATTAGAAACAAAGTCTAATCTTAGATAATCTATACATACTGTAAGAGCTATATCATATCATGGATGAAAAACAAGAAATTCCAAAAGAGATTGATGATCATTTCAAACTTTTTGGAAAAGAACCATGGGAAATAGAATATGGTGACAAATGTCCTATATGCAATTCTAGATTTGATGAGTTTGAAGGATGTGCTTGTGATTCAAAGGGCGACTAGTTTTTCTTTAGTTTAAAAATAACTCCGCCAATTATTCCCGCAATAATTATTCCTCCCACAATTGCCACAATTATTGTATTATCTTCCGAATTTTGTACGGGTCCTTTTTCCAATTCATCTGCAAAAGACAATTTATTCACTTCCTCCTCCTCATTCATTTGACTGGATTTTGTCGCTAGTTCTGACGCTGCTTTAGTTCCTGGTATTGGTAGTGCTAGTCCTTTTTCATTTTGTACTGCTTCATTTTGCACTTCTCTTGCTTTGATATTTTCAATTTGTTCCAATTTCTTTTGGTGTTCTTCTGGTGTTGCACCTACAATTGAAACAGTTCCTTCTCCAGATGTTCTAAATGATAAATTTACATGTGTTTCATCTTGAGAAAATTCTGTTTTTCTAATTTTATCAATTTGATCTAACTTTGTGTCATCTTTTTCTGTAAAGAAGACATCATATGGATTTAACAAATATTCTAAAGGAATTTTTATAACAAATAATTGATCTTTATCAATTACATCAAAATTTAGTAATTGTGTTCCTCCGCCAATAAATTCCATTTCAGAAATTTTTCCATTTGATAAGAAATCTATTGTAAATTTATCATTACCGAAAAAAATTTCTTGTGAAGAAAACTTCTCCTCATCAAAATATTCTAATATCATCTTACATCCAATACAATTAATTCCATTTGCATCACTAACATCTATTGGTCTAGAATTAGCAAAAATTAATTCAATATCATCTTCAATCATCACTGTTACATCTTTTCCAAAATTCAATTCTTTTGTCCATAATCCATCTTTTAATTCCATAGAATTATCTAAAGTATATTCTACAATCAAATCATAATTTCCTAATTTTTGATTCAAAATAATGTATTTTGATTCTTCAAATGTTTCTTTGTCATATGAAAAACTTAATCTATCTCCATCTTCATCTACAACCGTCAAATTTGTGTGCTCCCCTGGTAATATCTCAATTATTCTAGGTCTGTCGGAATTCCATGCACCTGTTTCTATTACATGTTTAACCTGAATGTCTGAATGTTTCCCTACTTCAAAGATTATTTGTTGCTGTTCAATTAGTACCGCATTTTTTTCTGTAAGTAATACATCCAAGTCCTCTTCAGCAAAAACCTGAGGTGAAATTGAGATTAATACGATTGAAAATATTATGAATAAAACTTTCTTTTCCAAGATTTTACTCTGAGATTGAAACTTTGAGCATCTTTGCATCTTCTAATGGACAGTCATTTCCATCCCTATCAAGACTTACTATTTTATCTGCAACATCCATTCCTTCAGTCACTTCTCCAAATACAGTGTATTCTCTATCTAAGAAGGTACTGTCTTTTGTCACAATAAAAAATTGAGAACCTGCACTGTCTGGGTCTTGTGCTCTGGCCATCGAAACAATTCCTCGCAAATGTGATCTTGTACTAAATTCCCCTTTAACATTGAATCCTGGTCCGCCCATTCCCCATTGACTTTTCATGTTTGGATCTTTTGTATTTGGGTCTCCACCTTGAATCATGAATCCTGGAATTACTCTATGAAATAATGTTCCATCGTAAAATCCGTCGCTTGCTAATTTTACAAAGCTTCTCACAGTTTCTGGTGCTAACTCTGGTAACAAGTTGAATGAAATATTTCCATGATTGGTTTCTATGTTTACACTAGTCAATATCGCAACGACATACGATTATCATAATAACCTTTTGTTCACTAATTATTTTTTCAATGAAAACCTTTTATCATTGTAATAATTTCATGATTTTTTTTCATAAAACTGCGAATGACGTTTCTATAATTTTAACAATTGAAATTTTATATAGATCAGTATTACACGATCCTTGTGAATCGTACTAATCAAAGCACTGTAATCAAAGCAGCAATCAATTCTCTGCTCGATAAAGGTGTAACAGACAAACAAGATATCTATACTAAAGTCGTTGATGAATTAGGAGTTCCAAGACCAACTGTAAGAAGAGTTGCTCGTGATTTGAGAAACGAACTATTAGAGAAAATCCAAATCTTACAGTCTGATACTAAAACATCAACTGCTACTGTAGAAGCAACTGCAGAGCAATAATCCTCTTTTCTATATCGATCTAATTCTAGAAATCTACCATTAACGTTATATTTTGGATATTTTTCTTGTTGAACAATGGGTTACGTAAGAAACCATCTTGCCACGCTTGTTTCAGGCGTATGGGCAGTTGTTTTAACCGGATTATACTTCCCATTAGTTGACTTTGCACCTCAGTTACAGTTTGTTTTCATAATGGCTGTGCCAATAATGTGGTTCATGGTATTCGTCATTTGGATTGCTCAATTAGCAGCAGATCGCAATCATGGAGCAGATCATTCTCATGACGAAAAAAAAAACAATGAGTTAACAGAAAAAGAAATCACCACATACAAACTAGGTTTAGAAAAAGATCTTTCTGATGTACATGATGCAAAAGATGAAGAAATCACACATCTAAAAAACGAAATTGAAAATCTAAAAACAAAAGTTGAGATTGAAACAATTCGTGCTGAAATTTACAATCTAAAGATGTTAGCACAACAAAAATAATTACTCTTTACAGTGTTCACACTTGAATTCAAAATTATGGTTCTTCTTACAACTAGGACAGCTTTCTGCTCCGCCAAAGTGACATTCACATAGACATTTCTGTTCTGGTTCATTTTCCATCATGATGATTTATCAGTCATCTTAATATATTATTGATGCAATATTTTTTTTAATGAAGACAAAATATGGAATTTTTGCCGGATTATTTGTTCTAGTTGCAATGATTGGAATGTCACCATCATTTGCCGACTCTAACACAACTGTACTATCTACCAATGATGGTATACAACTAACAAAAACAGTTGTACCAATGTCTATTCCTTCTGACAACACAATGCCATGGGGATTCATTGAGGGTACAGTAGAAAATCATGCAGAAGGTTATCCTGTAATACTTCAAATCTATCAAAATGATGAACCAGTTCATTTTGCACAAACCGATGTAAATGAAGATGGTACATACGAATACAAATTTCGTGCAAGAAATCTAGATGGAAATAATGTAGTTACTGTCTACGAAGGTGACTATGAAGTTAAAATCTTCAAATCAATCCAAATTACAGGTCAAAATCTAATCTAATCTTTTTTTGCTATTTCTAATGTTTTATCTACCATTTCATTCAATCTAGATTTTACTTCATCATCTGAAATCTTTCCATCTCCAATTGCTTCTCCCGTTGAATAGACTACAGTAGGATTTGTAATTACTCTGAAATATGACATTAATTGTGTAAATAATGTCTGTACATCTCCAAAACTAATTGTTCCTCCAGCAACAATTGCCAATCCTGCTGTTTTTCCTTCAGTTTCTTTGTAATTTATGAACTCAAAAATATTTTTCAAGGCTGCACTAAACATAGAATTGTAAACTGGTATTCCTACTAACCACACATCTGCGTCTGTTATGTCCTTGGCTGCCTGTAACGTTTTTTCATTGTAATTAACCTCATTTGCGGCTCCTTTGAAAGACTCAAAACCATCCTCAGCTAAATTGATAAATTTTACCTCTACACCTTTTTGATTTACATATTCTAGTACATGTTTCATCATGATCTGTGTATTTCCATTTTTTCTTGGACTTCCAGATAAAACTACAACCTTCATGTTCTTCTCCCATTCATACATAATTTAAGTAATAAAAAAGCGGGCTCGAAGGGCTTCGATCCCTCGACCTATAGCTTAGGAAGCTACTGCGCTATCCATGCTGCGCCACGAGCCCAGCAGAAAAATAACTTGAAATAATTTAAGCTTACTTGAGATTGGATTCAATCATTTTTTTAATTATATTCCAAGATTCAGCTTCTTTTTGTTCCCATTTTTCAAAATAAATGACATCTTTTAGATCTAATCTTGGAAGCCAACCTGAGCGTTCTAAATCTGGCTTTGTTTCAAAATTTGTTACATGCCCAAGACAAAGATATGCAACAGGTACAATATGTTCAGGCAAGTTCAATTCTTTTCTTAATACATCATTAGATACTATGCTGACCCACCCCAAACCAATATTTTCTGCTCTTGCTGCCAACCACAAATTCTGTATGGCACCACAAACGCTGTAAATTCCTGCTTCAGGAATACTTGTTGTTCCAATAATGAAAGGACCAAATTTTGTGGGATCGTATGTAACACAAACATTAACGTCTGATTCCATTATTCCTTCTAACTTTAGAGAAAGATATTCAGATCTTTTTGGGTCTTCAACTAATTTTGATGCCTTCTCATGTTCTTCTTGGAAAGATTCTTTGACTTTTTGTTTTGTTTTCATGTCTTTTATCAAAATAAAGTTCCATGGTTGTGAGAATCCAACAGATGGTGCGTGATGTGCAGCATGAAGGATTTTTGTTAATGTTTCTTCATTAATTGGTTCTTGTGTAAAATGTGACCTAACATCTCTTCTAGAGTAGATTGCTTTGTAAAATCCTGCCTTTTCATCATCTGTAAATTCATCGTTCAATTTTCTAGCCTCATTTACATCACCTCTTAAACGTTAATAATGTTCTTTCAAATTTTTTAATTCACGGGCCGGTGGTCTAGTTTGGTTATGATACTGCCTCGACACGGCAGTGATCGAGAGTTCAAATCTCTCCCGGCCCACTCTAAATTTTAAAATTAAGATCTAGTATCAAAATCTAGTTCAACAATGCTCCATGCTGATTCTACTGTCATCATACCTGTTGCACTATATTGAATTGTTTGTCCACTAATTATTTTGTCATAAACGGTTTTGTTCATATCTGACATTACAATAGTTAATTTATTTTTTAATGGAATCTCTGCATCAGGATAAAATGCTGCACGACCTGGCATTGCCACATCTTCTGTTGAATATGTTCCCTGACCAACTTCACTTCCATCTGCATACAACTGATAGGTAATTACTGGTACAGTAACTGTAACTTCACCTGGATTTGCTACAAGAAATGTAACTTGTAGTGTTGCACGACTCTCAACACTGTTCACATCAGTTAGTTCAACAGATTCTAATTCAATTGTAGCCATAGAAAGATCGTCATTATCCAAACTTGCATAGTAAACAATTCCTCCCATTAATCCTAATAACGCAACAATTGCAACAACAAGTATCGAACGACCTGGTGGATTCATTAATAATTTTTTTTATATTATACTAAAAAACCTTGTTAAGAGTCAAATAGAGTTCTAATCATCAATTGTCATGGCATTGGAACAAGCATTACTAACATGGATTCACATTACAAGCGCAGCAATATGGGTTGGTGGTTCCTTATTCATAGGTGTAGTATTTGCGCCAATCTTAAAAAAAATGTCAATGCCTGTTGAAGAAAGAATACAATTGATGGTGCAAGTTGGAAGACGTTTTAACAAACTTGCTTTACCTGCGTTATTCATTTTGATTGCAACAGGAATGTATCAGGCACATCTTGTGTTACAAAAATCTGATATCTTGTATGAAACCAGTTATGGTCATGTTTTAATTATTAAAATGATTTTAGTTGCAGCACTGTTAGTTCTATATGCTGTTCATGTGAGAATAATCAGAAAAGATGTTGAAGACAAAATTATTGCTAAAGAAATGCCTCAAGAGCAATTACAAAAATTGAGAAAAAAAATTATCATTCTGGGAGAAGTAACTGTCGTCTTGTCTATCATAATCTTGTTCTTAGCAGCAGTACTCAATGCTGGTGGACAGTTATGATTGGATTTCTAATAGGCAGATTTCAACCATTTCACTTGGGACATTTAGAGGCAATAAAATTTGCATTATCAAAAGTTGAACATCTTCATGTTGGAATAGGAAGTTCAAACAAGAGTCACGAAAAAAGAAATCCCTTTACCGCTGATGAAAGAAAAAAGATGATTTTGTCATCTATGAATAGTGAAATAGAAAAAAATGTGTCACTACACTACATTCCTGATGTTGATGACCATTCAAAGTGGACTCATCTCGTAGATGAAACAATTCCTCAATATGATGTAGTTTTTTCCAATGATGACTTTACACATGAGCTTTACGGTAAACGAGGAAAATCCATAATTGCTGTAGATTTGAAATCCCGTAGTGATTTGTCTGGAACTAACATACGAAATCTTATACTAACCGATCAAAATTGGAAACAATTCCTCCCTTCGGGAACTGTAGAAGTTTTAACACAAATTGATGCAAAAAAACGGTTGGAAGATCTTTAATTATAAATAACCTTCAAACAGGTCAAGCTTAGGAGAAATTAAATTTGGAATATCTAGTTATGTTACCTGGTCCAACAAACGTACCAGAACGTGTTACACGTGCAATGGTTACTCCATCAATTAATCACAGAAGTGATGATTTTGTTGAACTATACGAAGAATGTGTAGATAACACAAAAAAAATATTTGAAACAGAAGGAGATGCAGTTTGTCTATCTGCTTCTGGTACCGGCGCAACAGAATGCTCTGTAGTAAATTTAGTCAAAAAAGATGATAAAGTAATAATTCCTGTTAACGGTGAATTTAGTACTCGTTTAGCACAACAAATTGAATGGGCCGGCGGTCAAGCAATTAGAATTCAAACTGAACCAGGTGTTAATGCAACTTTTGATCAAGTAAAAGAAGCATTTGATAACAACAAAGATGTTAAAGCATTCTATTGTGTATGGAATGAAACATCAACTGGAACTATGATTAATTATTTGGATAGAATTAAAGATCTAACATCAAGAAACGATTCTTACTATGTTTTAGATGGTGTCTCTATTGTCGGTGGTGAAGAACTTCACATGGACAAATGGGGAATTGATATTGCAATGACTGGTGCACAAAAAGCATTTGCATGTCCACCAGGAATTTCACCAATTTGTATTAACGGTAGAACTAGAAAATACATGGAAGATAATCCACCTAACACAATGTACTTCAATTTACCAAGATACTTCAAATATTATGAAGAAGCAAAACATACACCTTTCACTCCTGCATTACCTGTACTATACGCATACAGAGAAGCAATGAGAATCATTCTTGAAGAAGGAATGGAAAAAAGAATTCAAAGACATAGAATATGTTCAGATGCATTATACTCTGGACTATCAGCAATTGGATTAACACCATTTGCAGACGAAAACTCCCGTTCTACTGTTGTAATTGCATTAAACTATCTAGATGGACTAGAAGATAAAATCTTCAGAGATACACTCGCAAAGAAATTTAGAATTCTTGTTGCAGGTGGATTTGGAAATCTAAAAGGCAAAGTTTTCAGAGTTGGTTGTATGGGTGAAGTTGATCGTTATCATGTAATGAGATGTATATCTGGAATTGCATCAACATTATCAATGATGGGATACGATACTGACACTCAAGCAGGTCTAAAAGTTGCTGAAGAAAAACTAAAGCCACTAGAGTCGCTCTAACTTAATATAAGGAAATTCAAAATCGACTACGTTGACATTCAAAAAAGGACAATTAATTTTACTTGACTACACCGCTAAGATCAAAGATAGTGGTGAAGTTTTTGAAACTACAAATGAAGATGATGCAAAAAAACACTCCATCCATGATCCTAACATAAAATATATGCCAAAATTAGTTTCTGTAGGAGAAGCTTGGGTTCTCAAAGGACTAGATGATGCTTTACCTGAAACAAAAGCAGGTGAAAAAAAGACAATTGAAGTTTCAGCTGAGAAAGGATTTGGTGCAAGAGATAAAGGTAAAGTTAGAATGATTCCTCTAAGAAAACTTGGGGAAGATGCAGAAAAAGTATCAGTAGGCGATACTGTTGAAATTGATAACAAAAAAGGAATTATTCGTTTTATTGGTTCAGGTAGAGTTCAAATTGATTATAATCATAGATTTGCAGGAAAAACAATCGTATATGATGTTGATATTAAAAAATCTCTTGATTCAGATGACGACAAAGTAACTGAAATTCTAAAATCAAGACTACCAGTAGAAAATGATAAAATTAATTTCAAAAAAACTGGTAGTGCAGTAGACATTACAATCCCTGAAGAAATTTACAGAGCAGATGGATTAGCAATAATCAAACACTTTACTCAAATGGACTTGTTCAAATTTGTTCCAGCCCTAACTAAAGTAAACTTTGTAGAATCATACGAGAATAAACAGAAGCCTAAAAAAGAAATGATTACGCCTGATTCTGAAAATAAAGTAGAACTAAAATCTAAAAAGTAATTATAAAACGCCTGTACTTTTTGCAAGCTTTAATGCATCTTTTTCAGTCATTTTAACTTCTTTTAGTATTGTATATCTCTCAGGTCGTAATGATTGTGCCATGACCATTGCTTTAGCTAATGTTTTTGGTTTTAATCCAATCTCTTTTGCTGTCGTTGGTGCACCAGATTTTTTTAGTGTCTTAACAATCTCCTTCCAATTTTGTCCTTGTAATTTTGCAATCATTATTGAACCAATGCCACATTTTTCTCCATGTAATCCAATTCCAAATTCTAAATGATCAATTGCATGTGAAAATAGATGCTCTGCACCTGAACAAGGTCTGCTACTTCCAGCAATACATGATGCAACTCCTGCACTGATTAACGCTTCAACAATAACTCTAACATCTATGTTCTTTTTTGAAAAATTCTCAGCACTTTCAATTAGTATTTCTGCACTCATTGAAGCAAGATTTGCTGAATATCTTCCATAATATTCCCCTACTTTGTCACGACCTAACTCCCAATCATGAACCGCAGTTACCTTTGCCATCAAATCTCCACATCCACTTGCAAGTAATTTTCTAGGAGCCTTTTTGATTATGTCTAAATCTACAAACACGCCAAGTGGTGCAGTTGCTACTAGTGAGTGTGGTTTATCTCCTCTTACTGAAACAAATGGGCTTGCAATTCCATCATGAGAGGCAGAGGTAGGTATACTGACAAATGGTTTTTTCAGATTAAATGCACATAATTTTGCAATATCAACTGAACGTCCTCCTCCTAAACCTATGATAATATCACTTTTTGTTGATTTTACCTTTTTTTGAATCGTAGCTGTTTCTTTTACTTGATTTGATTTTGCTAGATGCCATACAGCCGTTATCTTTGAATTTTTTAATGATTCGTCAATCTCTTTTCCAATTATCTTTTTTACATTTTTTCCTGAAATTATTGAAACTTTTTTTGGGTTGGAAAGTGATCGTAAAAATTCTCCCACTTGTCCAATGTTTTTTTCACCGACAACGATCTGTCTTGGAAGTTCCATTGTATGCGATTTTCCACTCTTCTTGCTCAACACTTCGTTCTTATGACAAAGTTATTTAAAAGGGTCTAATATCATTGATATTATCTCAAAACGAGGTTAATCTTATGTCAAACAACGTAGAAGAAAAAATATTACACGGAACAACCACTGTAGGTATCAAGGCTACAGACGGTGTTGTCTTATGTGCTGATATGAGAGCCAGTGCAGGATATTTCATTGCAAATAACAATACAATGAAAATTCAAAAAATTGAACAACATGTTGGTCTTACATTAGCAGGTGGTGTAGCAGATGCACAAAACATTGTAGACGTATTACGTTATCATGCAAATTTACATAGAATTCAAAATCAAGAACCAATTCCAGTTAACTCCTTAGCAAGACTAACCTCTTTAATGTTCCATCAGAATAGAGGTTATCCATTCATTGCAGACATCTTAGTAGGTGGTGTTGATGCAAAAGGTCCTGCATTATTTAATATCGACATGTTTGGATCTGTAGAAAATAAAAATTATGTAACAACTGGTAGTGGTTCTCCAGTTGCATATGGCCTGTTAGAAGAAGAATACAACAAAGACTTGACACTAGAAGATGCAAAAGTTGTTGCATTACGTGCAGTCAAAGCAGCCATAACACGAAATATTGGAACTGGTGACGGAATCAACGTAGCATTGGTTGATAAAAATGGATTCCGTCTTTTAACAGAAGAACAAAAGAAAGCAGTACTCCCTCTTTAGAATAATTGCAAAAAAAACAACAGCAGCAAGCAGATCAATCTAGTCAGAACATAATGGCTACCATACTGACAAGTATACCCAAAGATGCAAATGTCACAAAAATTGATTATGAAGGACCTCGTATTGCTCTTTATACAGACAAACCACGTTTCTTGATGGAAAATAATGAAATAATTTCCAATCTTGTAAATCAAATTAAAAAACGAATTGTAATACGAACAGATGAGAAAATTAGAAAATCTGAAGAAGATGCAAGAAAAATTTTAGACACCTTAGTTCCAGATGATGCAGGATTAGAGGCTACATTTTTTGATACTGCAACTGGTGAGGTTTCAATTGAAGTAAAAAGACCATGGCTATGTCAAAGAAATGCTGAGGAGTTCAATCATACTGAAGTTACTGAACAGACTGGTTGGAGATTAAGAATAAGAAAATCAACTACAAAACCATCAAACACAATAAAATCAATCAATTATCAATTAAAAGTCTCATCAGCAGATAGAGCAAAACAGCTAAAATCTGTTGGAGAAGAAATTTTCAGACCTAGACTTGTTCAAAAATCCGAAGTATCCTTGCTAACATTAGGAGGATTTGGACAGGTTGGTCGTTCTTGCATGTTATTGACTACGCCAGATAGCAAAGTTTTGATTGATTGTGGTGTTAATCCAGGTGCTCGAACCCCATCTGAAGCATATCCTCGTTTGGATTGGGCCAATATCTCATTAGATGAGTTAGATGCTATTGTTATTGGACATGCACACCTAGATCATACAGGATTTCTACCTGTTTTAACCAAATATGGATACAGAGGACCAATCTACTGTACAGAACCTACTCTTCCTATGATGAACTTAATTCAATTAGATGCAATCAAGGTTGCAGGTGCACAGGGTCGTACCCCAATGTATGCTGAAAGAGATGTTCATCAAATTATGAAACAAACAATTGGTTTGTCATATGGAACCGTTACTGATATTTCTCCTGATATCAAACTTGTATTGGCAAATGCTGGTCATATCTTAGGTTCTGCATCATGTCATTTCCACATTGGTAATGGTGATCATAATTTTGTTTACTCTGGTGATATCAAATATGGAAAAAGTATGCTTTTAGAAAGTGCTGATACAAGATTCCCACGTGTAGAAACATTACTGGTAGAAAGTACATACGGTGCAAAAGAAGACATCCAGCCTACAAGAGAAGAAGTTGAAGGTGCATTCATCAAATCTGTAAATGAAATTCTCAAAGGTGGTGGCAAAGTTCTCATTCCAATTCCAGCAGTAGGTCGTGCACAAGAACTAATGATGGTTATTGACAAGTACATGAAATCTGGTCAGTTAATAGAATCTCCTGTTTTCATGGAAGGAATGATTCAAGAAGCAACCGCAATACATGAGGCACATCCTGAATATCTTGAAAGATCATTAAAACAAAAAATTCTAGAAACTGATGATAATCCATTTGATTCTGAATATTTCACAAATATCGAACACGCAGATGGAAGAGATGAGCCATTAAGAGAAGATACTCCATGTATTGTAATTGCTACATCTGGTATGCTTGAAGGCGGTCCTGTCTTAGAATATTTCAGAAACTTTGCACCAAATCCAAAAAACAAAATTCTCTTTGTTTCTTATCAGGTTAATGGAACTCTAGGAAGAAGAGTCATGGATGGCGCAAGACAAGTAACTATCATGGGAAGAGATGGCAAAGTGGAAGTTGTTACAATTAACTGTGGTACAGAAAAACTTGAAGGATTTAGTGGTCATAGTGATTATAATCAATTAATGTCATATGTACAAAGATTAAGACCAAAACTTCGTAGAGTTTTAGTTAACCACGGAGAGAGAAGAAAATCACAAAATCTTTCATCATCAATTAATAGAATGTATAGAGTAACAACTCATTATCCACAAGTTCAAGAAGCAATAAAATTATTTTAAATCATAATCTGGTTTCCAAATTTTTACATTTGGTGGAGTCACAATAATTCTTTCTTCTCCTAATCTTGCAATGTCTGCTTCTGCATTGCGTGCAATAACATAGAGTTCTTCAACAACTTTGCGTAATTTTTCAACATCTTTTTGTGCTAATGGTGTAACTCTCAAAATTAACACCATGCCTTTTTTGATATCTTCTTTAATTGAATGCAAATCACTAGGATCACGAATAGTAATTGCTTTCAAGTACGTTGTATTTTCTTGCTTTTGCATGAGCTTACTGGCGATCTACACCTTCATAAACTCTTTTGATCTTAAAAAAAATTGACAAAATTTTTTGTGCGTAATTACCCTGAATAATAATGTCTAAAGTGTTAGAAGTTCTTTTGTAAATTTGTGTAGTAAGATTGGATTTTTTTGTGTCACAACTAATGAATCTTCAATTCGTACACCAAACTTTTTTGGAATGTAAATGCCTGGTTCAACAGTAATTGCCATGTTTTTCTCTAACTTTGTAGAACTACGTGGTCCAATTGTTGGTAATTCATGTACATCCAATCCTATTCCATGTCCTGTTGAATGAATGAAATATTTTCCATAACCTGATTCATCAATAACTTTCCTACATGCATCATCAACTTTTTTACAATCAATTTTTGGTTTAACCGCTTTCAGTCCAGCTTTTTGTGACTCTTTAACAATCTCATAAACATTTTTTTCTTCATTAGATATTTTTCCTATTGCAAATGTTCTTGTTGCATCTGAAACATAACCTTTGTAGCGTAATGTTAAATCAACAACAATCAATTCATTTTTTTTAAATTTTCTACTAGTTACTTGTGCATGTGGTAACGCACCATTTGGTCCACCTGCAATAATTAATGGATTTAATGTAGAGCGATAACCTGTATCAAACATTTCATTTTCAACTGCATATGACATTAAAATTGCTTGAAGCTCTGATTCTTTCTGTCCAGATTTAATTTTTTTCTGACAAATTCCAAACATTTCATCGATTATCTTAGATGCTTTTTTTAGAATTTTAATTTCAGCATCATCTTTTACTTCTCTTGATTTATTGAATGGCTCAATTGAACTTTTTATTTTTGGAAATGATTTTTTCAGTGATTGCATTACAGAATAATTCTGGCAATCTGTACAGACCTTTCCTTTTACAAATTTCTTTAATGTTAACAAAGAACTCATACCACGATCAGATTGAATCACTTCACAATCAACTCCTTCTTCTTTAGCTCGTCCAACTTCTAATTCTGGTGCAATAATTGTGGTCTTTCCGTTCTTTTCTAAAATTCCAATTGCCTCTCCCCAAAATCCGGTCATGTAAAATAGATTTTCAGGCTCTAATGCAACTATCATATCGCAACCTGTAATTTCTTTACAGTGTTTCAAAAGTCGTTTTCTTCTAACTTTCACACTCTAAATGCATTCTTAATCTGAATTTATGTCTGATGTCTGCTAATTTTTGGCTGTTAGAACTAGTACTTCCCATGGGAATACAATTTTCCCATTTTTTTTGGTATACTCGAGTGTTTTGTCTTTGATCATTTCTCTAAGATTGGCTTTTTGAAATTTTGTTAAGGAATCAAACTTCTCTTTTAGAGGTTTTGACAGATGTTTTTTGTAATTATTCCAATAGTCTGAAAATGTACCTGGACTATATTTGAAAACAAATTTTTTTACAACAATTTTCTTAAATCCAGCTTTTTTGATTGCGTCTGCAAATGTTTCTTTTGTACCGAATCTATCCATCTCTGGATATTTTGGTAAATAATCTGGTATGAACTTCTTTACTGGTTCTAAAATACAATCAAAGTATGGAACATTATATTTCCCATGAACTGCAAGTGTGATTGTACCGTCTTTTTTCAATAATTTTTTCATATTTTTCAGAACTTTTTGCTCATTAGGAAAAAAAAACAATGCATACTGGCATGTTATTGCATCAAATTTTGTCTTAAATTGAACTTTCTCTGCATCTGCTCTGATGAAATGTAGATTTTTAGCATCACCTGTCCATTTTTTTGCTATTTTAATTGCAGATTCTGATGAATCTATTGCATAAATCTGACCCTTACTTCCAACTTTTCTAATTAGTTTCTTTGTAACAAGTCCTGTACCACATGCAAGATCCAAAACTGTATCACTTTTTCTAATTTTTGATAATTCTAATAATTTTTTTGTGACACCAAATGGTCCGACTTCATTTTTTGCCCATCGTTTATGATAAAATGGTGCAACTTCATTCCAAACTGAAATGGTACGTTGTTTGTATTTTGTACCTTTAGATTCTTTTTTCAATGTTTTTACAAATTATTTTTGAAAGTCTTTCTTTTTTAGTTCTTGGAATTTTTGTTGTACTTTTAGAGTCAACAATAATTATCTCATTATAATTTGGATCTTTGTTATAGTTACGACCTATATCGTTTGCAACTATCATATCTGCTTTAGAGTCTTTTAATTTCTTTTTTGCACGACTAACAAGCTCATTTTTTGAAATATCAGTTTCAGCCTTGAAACCAACAAGGAAAATCTCCTTTTGTTTATTCTTGATAACATCAATAATTTTTTGCGCTTTTACTAATTTCACATTAATCTCCTTTTTGTCACTCTTTATCTTACTTGAAGTAGCATTTTTGACTACATAATCTGATGCAGCAGCTGCCATTATTGCAATATCAAATTTTTTCTTTAGAGCTTCTTTTACCGCCTTATTCATTTCATCAACTGAATTAACTCGAATTATCTTTGCACCTTTTGGTGGTTCACTTGTTCCTGGGCCATATACCAAAGTAACTTTGGCTCCTGCAGAAATTAATTCTGAAGCCAACAAGGTACCTGTTTTTCCAGAACTTTGATTTGTTATTACACGAACAGAATCTATTTTTTCTACAGTTGGTCCTGCTGTCATCAGAATTTTCTTACCACGTAATTTTTCTGATCCACCAAATTTCTTTAAAACAAATGATAGAACATCTTCAGGTTCTGGTGCTTTTGCTTTTCCTTCAATCATTTGTGGTGATACAAAATCTATCTTTTTTCTTAAGAAATTCATGTTTTTCTTGACTGCGGCATTTTCATACATAGAACGATGCATTGCTAACCCCATGATTATTGGAATTTTTGAACCAAATGCAACAGTAAGAACTGTAGAAATTGGTGTATCATCAATTCCTGTTGCTAGTTTTCCTAAAGTATTTGCAGTTGATGGATACACAATTAGTAAATCCGATCTCTTGTAATCGGCCAATTCAATGTGCTCCATATCTCCAGTTAATTTTGTAATTACATTATTTCCTGTAGCCCATTTCATATAATCAGGTTTGATTAATTTTGTACTTGCGTTTGACATTACACATTTGACATTTGCACCATGTCTCATCAATAATCTTGCAAGTTCAATTGACTTGTATGCTGCAACTGAACCTGCAACACATAGAACTATATTTTTTCCAGCAAGTTCTGTACCGTGGCTATCAACTATGTCAAGTGATGGGTGTGGTAATTTTTTAGCCAATCGCTTTCTCCAACTTGTCTAACTCTTCTTTTTCCATAGAGAACGTATGTTCTTCTTCAGGAAATTTCTCTTCTTTTACATCTTTTACGTATGAATTTATTGCATTTCTAATATCCTCTGATAAATTTAGATATCTTTTTGCAAATTTTGGCTTTATTTTTTCAAACATTCCTAACATATCATGAACAACCAATACTTGGCCATCACAATTTATGCCTGAACCAATACCTATTGTTGGGACTTTCACACTTTCTGTAATAATTTTTGCAACATCTCTGGTAACCATCTCAAAAACAATACTAAACACTCCTGCTTTTTCTAAAATTTTTGCATCTTCTAACAAATTTACTGCATCACTGCTCTTCTTTGCTTGAACAGAATATTTTTCTGCAGTCTGTGGTAGTAATCCTAAATGTCCCATAACTGGAATTCCTGAATCAACTACAGCTTTGATAATATCTGCAATTTTTTTTCCACCTTCAAGTTTTACTGCATGTGCACCTGCTTGTACAAGTCTTTTTGAATTAGTAATAGCAGAATCCTCGTTTTCATAGGAATTAATTGGAAGATCCGCAACAATTAATGAATCAGTTTTTGCATTTTTTACAGCTGTTGTGAAACGTATCATATCATCCATTGTCACATCTCGAGTATCATCATAACCTAGCATTACCATTCCAGCACTGTCTCCTACCAGAATTACATCAACCTTATCACATAATGTTGCCATAGTTGAATCATATCCTGTTAAGACAGTAATTTTTTCTCTAGATTTCATCTGAATAATATCATTAACTGTGTTAGGCATTTTTTGCTCTCCTTTCTAGATTTTTACGAATTTCTAAAATTGACGATTTTAGATTTTTTTTGTTATCAAATGTAACCTTTCTTCCAGATTTTTTTGATTCAGAAACAAGTAATTTCATGGCACGAGTGACATTATCGACAATTGTCACATCTGCGGTTTGGGCGGTTCTAGACAGAGGGTTTAGATCAAAGGTTATGACCTTCTTTTTTGCCTTTTTTAGAGCAATTGTTCTATCTCCATCTTCTAATGGAACCAAGACTACATCTGCAGAAAAAATTCCATTCTTATCTACAATTCTTCTAGCACTGTCGATTCCTTTTAGTTTGGCAGATTGTTTTTTGTCCATTCCTAGAATTTGTTTTGCACCTGATTTTTTCAAAATTTTTGAAATTGCTTTTTTCCGTTTTTCCCTTGAATAAAATAAATTTACTTCTATCTTTGAGTTTGTTATTTTTGCTAATTGTATAATTTCTTTTGGACAAAGTGCAGCAAAATTACCATTAACAGAAATTACAGAATTCTGTGCCTGATTCAACATGTATGCTGCAGCCTTGATGGCATTTTTTGCAGATTTTGTAGTTTTTTCACCAATAAGATAATCAAATGCTTCGCCTCTTCCATGAGCTAACAATCCTTCTTTTGCTACTAAATTATTATCAAAACCATCAACCAGTTTTTCTCTAGTTTGAAGAGATAGATATCGAGGATGAGACTTTGGAATATTCATATGCATCAAAAAATTTATTGTAATCTGGCACCAGAACTATCAATCTTTGATGTAATTATTAATCCATCATCAAATTGTTTGAGAATTTCTTTTACTTTATTTTTTTCATCTTTTGTTACTAATGAAAAAATTGTTTCACCAAATAATGCAACACCACATTTAATTCCATTTTTATGTAAAAGATTGATTACCTGCTTCATTTTTGGTGTTATAACGTTAACATATTTTGCAAATTTTACTGACATATCCTGAAATTCTTCAGTGTCATTACTTTAAATTAGTTTTTTCACCATCTTTCCTCCTAAACCGTTAATTGATGAAATTTTTTCTTTAAGAAATTTTTTTGTTGAAATTGGATTAAAACAAATTATTATAACATCATGCTTGTCCATTGAATTCATTTTCTTTACTTCACCAATACCTGGTGCACCAGGTTTCACTCTAATTTCAAATCCTCCATGATATGATGCCAAAACATCTCCTAATCCTGTTTTACAATCTATTTCAACATCGTGTGCAATTTGTGCTACTTGAATTTTAGATAGTTTACATCCTAACGCATCATTTAATGCAATAGATAATGATAATGCAACTGCCGCACTACATCCAAATCCATATCCTACGGGAACATCAATTTCATGTGTTACATCAATGAATTTTTTTTCTATAGGAAATTTACTAAGAACTAATTCTGATACACGCATATCTCCTGATTCAAAACCATTCACTTTGATTGAGAAATTTGAAATGTCATGTTTTGTTTTCTCTCTAACTGAAACTGTAGTTTTGACGCCTTTTTGTATAGAAAATCCTGCTCCTAAGGAACCTAACTGTTTAGAATCCTCTTTGTCTAATTCGGCCTTGAAAAAGCCTGTAATGTGTGCAGGACAAAATGCTGTCGCCATTATGATCAAACCGACATAGATGGAAAATATTAATACTTGGCTTAAATAGTATAAATTAGTATAAATTGACCACGTTCACACGACGCCTACAAAAAATTGGAAGTAGCATTTTGGTATCATTACCAAAAGAATGGATTGATGCAAATAATTTGGATAAAACTAATCAAGTTGAGATTGAAACAAATCAAAACAATCTTTCTATCAGGACCCAACTAAGTAAAAGACCTTCCAAAGAAATTGAAATTTCATATCCTTTACCAAAAGGAGAAAGTATTGTTCCAACAATTACCGGTGCATATCTTTTAGGTTATGATATTATTAGAATTGTCAGTAAATCTCCTATCTCAATTGCTGATAGAGAAAGTGTACGTGGTTCTATGAGAAGATTAGTGGGAATGGAAATTATTGATGAAGATGCAACAAACATTTCTGTTCAATTTTTACTTGATGAAACATCTGTAAATCCACAAAATATCTTAAAACGAATGAGTTCAATTGCACTTGGAATGTTTACTGATGTTGTATCATCTTTGGAAAGTGGTGATAAAACAAATCTTGAAACTATCTCAAATCGTGATGCAGAAATAAACAGACAATATTTTCTTCTTGTTAGATTAATTCGTAGTACTATAATGGATACTAGGTTAGCAGGTATCTTTAATCTTGAAAATATTGATATTCTTGATTATAGAATTGCTGCAAATACACTTGAAATAGCTGGTGATACTGTTGTTGAGCTAGCTGAATCTTTAATTAAATCAAATCTATCTAAAACTGAATTAAAAAAATTACATGGATTCACAAAAGATATGGCTGAAATACAATCCAAATCAATTGATTCTTTTATTTCTAATGATAGATCCCTTGCAATTAATGCAATTACACTACAAAGAAATAATTTTGCAAAAATCTCTAAAATTCGCTCTTCTTTAGAAAATAAAAAACAAATTTCTCTTGCATTGTTTGACCTTATCTATATGTTTGAAAAGATTTTACAATCTTGGTCTGATATTACTGATCTGGTTAAACCAAGTTACAAGTAATTATAGTAATTTTTTCTTTGCAGCATAAATCATTACTGCACAAATTGTTTTGGAATCAATTATTTTTCCAGCTTTAATCATTCCAATTAATTTTTTAATATCCATTTTTACAACTGTAATGAACTCATCATTATCTAATTTCAAGTCAAATTCCTTTTTTGTACCTGATGCAACAAAAATGTGAATTTCCTCTTTGTTATAGCCAACTGAAGGGAAATATGAGACTAATTTAGTCATCTTTTTGGCCTTGTATCCGGTTTCTTCTATAATCTCTCTGTACGCACAATCAATTGGTTTTTCTCCTTTTTCCAAAGTCCCAGCTGGAATTTCTAAAATGTATCCGTGAGGAAATCTATGTTGTTTTACTAAAAGCACTTTGCCTTTTTCATCAAATGCAAGCATTGCAGCAGCTCCTGGGTGTTCGATAACTTCTCGTCTGACTTTTCTATGTTCTACTTGCATATGATATGCATTTATTTCAAACAATTTTCCTTTGTACAGTTTTTCTTTTTTCATTTTTAATTTACCTGAGAAAGATGCAATGTTTGTGACTTTGTTAACGTTTCTAATCTTTTTTCTAACCATTTTTCAGGCATATCTATTTTTTTTGGAATAAATAATTCAGTTGTTATAGTTCCTTCTACTTTAGCTACTCTTTCTGTCATTTCATCCATCTTGAAAATACTTTCACTATACAAAAATAGAACAACTTGATTTTTAGCTAAGAATGGTGTCATTAGATAATCTTCTCCAAACTCATCTTCAAATTTCTTGAGCATTTTTGGAATATCTTCTTGTGTTACAGCTACTACTGCATAACATAAGAAACCTTCAATTTTGCTAGGATCATATATGAGTGTAAACTGAACTGATTCATTATTTTGTAGTTTTTCTAATCCTCTGTTGATTGTTTTTGTTGATAATTCAGTATCTTTTGATAATTGTTCAATTCTTTTTCTAGGATCTTGTATTAACTGATTTAAAATTTCTAAATCTGTTCTAGTAAGATTATGTGTAATCTTTGTGTTATCTGCTTCAAAAACTGACATCACACGTACATCTTCCATTAATTTCTGCAACAACTCAATCTTTTGTTGCATATCTTCTTTCACTATGACGCCAATAACTGTAATTCCACCAACACATGGAACAATTGCAAATGGCATTCCAGCTAACTTTACATTTTTAATAATTTCTTTTTGGTTTTGACTATTTACTACAATGTAAAACATGTTTAATCCTAACAGTGGTGGTTCAACTTTAAGACAAAATTTTTCTATAATTCCTAGCTTTTCCATCTTACTAATTCTTGAACCAACAGCTCCTCCGGAAATTCCTAATTCCATTCCGATTTGTCTATCTGGTTTCCTGCAATTATTCAGTAATCGACTGAGAATTTTCATGTCTAAAATGTCCAATATGTCAAGTAAATAGTATGTTAATCTAATAAATCTAGCCTTTTTACATCATAATGTCCTAAATGTTAGCACTATAGGTGATCAGTATTATATATTCGACATTTCATAGTAGAACATGGATTATAGGGTAAATCTAGCAGCTAGAATGCTTGCAAACAAGAGAGGTAGTCTAATTGGTGCTGTTCTTGCTGTATCAATTGGAATTCTAGTAATTCATGTAAACTTTGTAATTTTTCAGGGAATCTATGATGCAATTATTCGTGATATGACTGATTACAGATTTGGTGACATCTTTGTGAGTCATGAAGAAGAAGCAACAATAGAAAGATCTCATGTAGTTTATACAAATTGGTTTGAAAGAGTACCGTTGGTTCAGTCCGCGACACCCCGGCTTTCGGGCAGTGCAGACATAGAATTTAGAAGCATGGGACAATTTAACGAAGAATTTGATGTTCCTGTAGTTGGTGTAGAACCAGTTTCTGATATTCTTGCATCAAAAATCCATACCACAATTAGTGAAGGTCAGTATGTCTATGCTAGAAATTCAATAGTAGTGGGTGAAACTGTTGCAGAAGATTTAGGTGGTGTAAGAGTTGGTGATAATCTTAAATTAATTATGACAAACCAAGGAGGAGAAGAAGAATCAAAAAGATTTGTAGTTACAGGAATTTCAAAAACTGCTGGTGGACAAGGATTTGATACTAGTGTCATAATTCACATTGATAGTTTACGAAGTATGTTAGATAGACCAGATGAATCAAATTCTATTTTTGTAAAACTTAATGAGAAAAATCCAGAGGCAGCACTTGATATTAGAAAACAATTCCTAGCCGCATATGCAAATGATGATCTAAAAGCACAAACAATTGAAGAATCTGCTGAGGCAACACTCAAAGGATTTCGTTCTGGAATTGCAATGATTAATCTAATTGGATACTTTGGAATGGGCTCTTCTGCTTTTGCAATTGTTACTATACAAATGATGCTTGTAAATAGTAAAACTAGAGAAATCGGTGTAATGCGTGCAATTGGTGCAAAAAGAAAGGATATTCTAATGGTCTTTATTTTACAAGGAATGATTATTGGTGCAATTGGTGCAGGTGCAGGAACCGGAATAGGATTAGCATATACAACATATGCAAAAGAAACCAATATGCAATTCGGAGGAAGTTTAGCACTTGAGGTAAATTATAACTGGCCAAAAATTGCAGAAACCGCACTTTTAGCCTTTTTCTTAGCAATGCTTGCTTCAATATATCCCTCTTATAGAGCGACTAAACTACAACCAGTGGAGGCGATGAGAAATGTCTGATATTGTTTTAGAACTACAAAATGTTTCAAGAATATTTGGTGAGGGCGACGCTCAGGTAAAGGCATTAGATAATGTCTCATTAAGTATTAGACGTGGAGAATTTGTTCTAATAGTTGGAAGTTCAGGTTCAGGAAAATCTACATTGCTAAACATGATTGGTCTTTTGGATAAACCAACAAGTGGCAAAGTAATTTTAGATGGAAAAGAAACTACCACTCTCAATGATGGGCAGGTTTCTCAATATAGAAATGAAAAATTAGGATTTGTTTTCCAATTTGCTAATCTACTTCCTGATTTGACCGTCTTAGAAATTGTGATGCTTCCCCAACAACTACAGAGAAGTTCTGAGGATGTGCGCCAAAATGCAACTGATTTATTGATTAAAGTAGGATTAGAGGATCAAATTCACAAACGTTCTAACAAAATTTCTGGAGGACAAGCACAAAGGGCTGCAATTGCTAGAGGAGTAGTTAACCGCCCAACTATTGTTTTGGCTGACGAACCAACAGGAAATCTTGATTCAGTGACAGCTGGAAAAGTTGTAAAACTAGCAAAAACAATGGCCAAGGAATTGAATCAAACTTTCATAATTGTTACACACGATAAGCACCAATTCCCAGATGTTGACCGAATAATTACAATTAAAGATGGTAAGGCATTCAGTGGAGAAGAAACTACAATGGAGATCACAGCATGAACAAATTCGTTATAGTATTTTTAGCATTTTTAATGGTAAGCTCACTTACTCCTTTATCATTTGGAGAAAGACTCGGTCCGGCTGATGCACCTCTAGGTGTGTTAAGAGACTTTGTAATTAGTGTAAAATTCTTAGATGCATATTTTGGAACTGAAGGAAATAAAATTGAAGTTGCTCCAGGTGACAAAAATGTTCCATTTACTGTAGTAATGAGTAATGTGGGAACACAAGATATCACTGGAATTAAAGGAAAACTTTCTCTTCCTGCAGCATATCAATCTCCTAGTGGAAGAGGCGTGGCCATGATGGCTGATAATGATCAAAAGGCTTCAGCAGGCAATACATTTGCTTTAACCTTCTTTACTGATGTTTCAGACAAAGCACCTATCAAAGATTATTCTGGAACTATTGATCTTACATTTTCAAGATTACGTGAATCTGGTGAACGAAATGAAAACTTTGCTTTTACATTCAAACTAACTGGTGATAGTATAGTTAACTTGAGACCTATTTCTGGGGCTCTTACCTCAATTACAAATAATGATGTAGTAATTGAAATTTCTAATGCAGGTAGTGCGCCACTAAATAATGTAGATATTGTTTTGCAAAATGATCAAACATCTGTTGCATCTACTTCATCCTCTGTTACTAATTTAGAAAATGTAATCTTTGATCAAACACATTGGGATGTTGGAACAATTCCTCCACAATCATCTGTAACATTTTCATTGAAAGTATTTGTTCCAGAAACAGTCAAAAATGAACCATTACATCTTCCTATGACAATATCATATTATGATGCTCATGGTGAATTAGAAACTGTTACTCGAGTTACTGACTTTTACATTAATGGATTAGTTGATCCATCAATTTATGGTGTTAAGGTAATTGATTTATCTGGAAAACAAACAGTAATTGGTGAAATTCTAAATGAAGGTAACAGTGATGGATTGTTTGGATTTGTTACTCTAAAAGCAAGAGGAGACTCTAACATTAAAGAATCAACACAATACATTGATGAAATAGAACCTGACAGTCCTGTTCCATTCAACATTCCAATTGATTTTGATGGCGTATCGTTAACTGGTGAACATGATATTACAATTGAAGTTAGATACAAAGATTCTATGAGAGAAGAACACATTCTATCATATGATACGACAATTGATGTTTCCACATTATCTTTGCTAGATACTGAAGAAGGTGATTCACCGATGGGTGCAATTGCAGCAATAATCATTATTGGTATAATTGTTGGAATTTTGTACAAGAAAGGTAAATTGCCAATGATGAGTAAAAAATCTGCATAACTCAAAATTTAATGCATAAATTAACATACTCTCGATTTGTAATTTTACTATGCACTGGAAAGATTCACTTCCTGACTCGTACGTAAAAAAATACGGTAATCAACCCTGTGTGAATATTGGCACTGCAGGTCACGTAGATCATGGAAAAACTAGTTTGATTCAAGCATTAACAGGAAAGTGGACTAGTGTTCATAGCCAGGAATTGAAAAGAGGAATTACAATTCGAGTTGGTTATTCTGATGCAGCATTTTACAAATGTCCTGATTGTGAACCCCCAACCAATTATTCTACATCACCTAAATGTCCAAACTGTAAACAAGAAGGAGAACTAAGTAGAGTAGTTAGTTTTGTCGATAGTCCTGGACACGAAAGTTTGATGGCAAACATGTTATCTGGTTCTGCATTAATGGATGGGGCTATTTTACTAGTTGCTGCTAATGAAAAAGTTCCACAGATGCAAAGTAAAGAACATCTTTTAGCGCTTCAAACATTAGGAATTAAACAAATTGTTGTTGTTCAAAACAAGGTAGACTTAATCACATACAAAGAAGCAATGAGTAATTATTCTGATATATCAAAATTCATCAAAGGAACAAACGCAGCAAAATCTCCTATAATCCCTGTATCTGCACAAGCAAATCTAAATTTGGATGCACTAATTTATTCAATTGAAACTGAAATTAAAACTCCTGAACATGACGTAAAAAAATCTCCTGTAATGCATGTTTTACGTTCATTTGATATTAACAAACCTGGCTCAAAAATTGCAAATATCAAAGGTGGAGTAATTGGAGGAAGTTTAACTGAAGGTCAGTTTAACATTGGAGATGAAATTGAAATTAAACCTGGATTACTAAATGAAAAGAAAAAAAACTATGAACCACTAATTACTGAAATTGTTTCTTTAGGAACCGGTGCAGGTACGGTTGATAATGTAAAGCCTGGCGGCTTAGTTGCAATTGGAACCAAACTTGATCCAAATCTAACACGTGGCGATTACTTTATTTGCTCATTCATT
>ERZ724566.9-NODE-9-length-45657-cov-3.636130_pt1 | contig 45657 bp, 62 predicted proteins | sample MGYA00375860_ERZ724566 | MGnify/ENA primary metagenome ERZ724566 (study PRJEB28725, sample SAMN03264853) | marine sediment metagenome | biome: marine pelagic biome; feature: marine oligotrophic desert; material: ocean water | place: Pacific Ocean:North Pacific... | reverse complement strand
ATGTACAATATCTTAGGGCCAAAAACATTTCAAGGAGAATACAATGTGTTATTCAAAAAACAGGACAACATTCATCTGAAAATGTATGGCAAATTAGAATCAAAACCACAACGTAAAATTGGACATGTGAATGTAGTCGATGTTGAAAATAGAGGAATGGGAGAATTGCTTAAACAAGTTGAAGATCTAAAGAAAAATTTGGTTATAGAACCAAAAGAATCCTAGTATTATTTCGAATATTTTTGAATAGTTTTATTAATACTTGATATCAGAAATCATCATGGCACTAAAAGCATCATTGATAATTACAGGAATCGCAATAGGACTCCTAGTACTTTATGGTGCAGACGTCGCTGCAAGTATGGGTGGCGAAGGAGGAAAAAGTGATGGATTTTTGCCATTAGATGACATGCAAAGAGGCATGGGATTAGGCGGTCCTGCACTACTTTTACCAATAATTGCATTTTTCATATCACTAAAAGAACCATCAAAAGGATTAGGTGGCATGATAATAATTGCAGGTGTTTTAATTCTAATTGGAGGCATAGCAATGGTCGGAACCGCTGCACCTGAAGGAACTGATAGAGATCCTATGGCATCAGTAGCAATGTTATTCGCTCCAGGAATTTTCCAAATTGCATTAGGTGCAATAAAGATAAAGAAGTCATCAAACTAGATTTCGCATGCCTAAATGTGAAAAATGTGGACAAAATACTAGCAAAGGTTATGATTGTGAGCATACCAAATTTGAAGAATATTGCAAAGAATGTTACACAGAATTGCATTACTACATAACTGAGAAAAAAGACAATGAGTGAATTACAAGCATTAGTTCAATGGATAGCAGATTTACTTTCTGAATATTTGTACACAGGTGTATTTCTTGCTGCATTACTTGAAACAATCATTCCTCCAATTCCAACTATGGCAGTATTTCCTACTGCAGGGTTCATTGCATCACAAAATGGATTAAGTGTTGCAGAAGCAGTGTTGTTAGGTATTGTTGGAGGATTGGGTGCATCAATTGGTTCAACAGTAATTTATCTAATCGCTCTAAAATTAGGACGAACAGCATTATTGAAATATCTAGGCAAGTTTAGAATCTCTGAAAAAAAATTAGAAAAGGTAGAAAGATGGTTTGAAAAATATGGGGATAAAGCAGTTTTGTTTGGTAGAATGGTTCCCGTATTTAGAGAAATGATTTCAGTTCCAGCAGGATTACTAAAGATGAGTGTAAAGAAATTTTTGGCATATACTATACTAGGTTCATGTTCATGGGGGGTTACCATGGTATTGGTGGGTTATTTCTTTGGATTAACTGCATTTGAGATGATCATATAGATTAGTATACGTTAAAAAACAGAAAAAATTACCAGATATTATGAAAGCGATAATTTTAGCAGGAGGAAGAGGAAAAAGATTACGTCCAATTACAGATAAAATTCCAAAACCATTAATTCCAATAAACAATAAACCCCTCATAGAAAGAACCATAAAATATCTTAAAAAATATGGAATCACAGAGATTATAATTTCTAGTGGTTACAAATCTAATCTCATAGAAAAATTTCTTAAAAAGAAAAAAAATTTTGGATGTAATATAATATTTTCAATTGAAAACACACCATTAGGTACGGGAGGGGCAATTAAAAAAGCATTAAGATTTGTTGATGAAGAATCGTTTGTAGTATTAAATGGAGATATCATCACAAACATTGATCTAAAAAAAATTCTTAAAAAACCAAATACAATCGCAGCCAATGAACTGAAAACAAAATTCGGCACCATGGATATACGAAATAATAGAATTCTAAAATTTAATGAAAAAAAAGACGTATCTAACGTTTGGATGAATCCTGGAATATACCATTTATCAAAAAATATTGAAAAAATAATTCCTAGAAAAGGTAGTTTAGAAGGTATTGTTTTTCCAAAAATGGCAAAAAATAAGACACTTGAGACGATTAAATTCAAAAATGCACTATGGTTTTCAATTGATTCTCATAAAGACATAGAAGAATGTTCAAAAGAAATAAAATCAAAAAAATATTCTAAATATTTCAAATGAGACGATTATCTTACAGTTTAGGTTCATTGCTTTCCATCGAGGAGGTTTTGGAATGCTCACAGAAACTAAATGAAATAAAACCAGAAGTAGAATGGATCCCAGAAACATGGGGCATGGAAAATTTTTCTATGCTTGGACTAGCATCAAAAGAAAACACATTTTCTAAAATGGGTTCATCAATAATTAACATCTATTCCAGAAGTCCAAGTCTAATTGCAATGGGTGCATCAACCATAGATACTATTTCTAACGGAAGATTGATACTTGGATTGGGCACAAGTAGTGTGCCAATTGTAGAAAATTTGTATGGAAATTCTTTTGATACACCGGTTCAAAGAATGAAAGAGTATGTTGAGATTATACGTTTAGCATTACAAGGTGAAAAAATAAATTATTCTGGAAAAATATTCACTCTGAAAGATTTTTCATTATTAACAAAACCAATAAGGAAAGAAATTCCAATTTATCTTGCAGCTATTAATCAAAAAATGGTTGAAATGACATGGGATATTGCAGATGGAGTAATATTTTATTTAAGACCAAAAAATGAAATGAAAGAAACAATTTCAAAAATGCAAAAAAAGAAAAAAATTGATACTACATTACAGATAATTACATGCATTCATGAAGATGAAGAAAAAGCTAGAAATCGTGCAAAGAAAACTCTTAGTTTTTACATTGCTGTAGGAAAAATTTATCGTGAATTTTTACAATCAACCGGATATTCTGATGAGGTAAAGATCATCAATGAAGAATATAAGAAAAATGGATTGGATGGTTTACAAGAATTTGTACCAGAAAAAATGTTAGACGATTTATGCATTGCAGGTACTTCTGCCACGGCAGTAAAAAAATTAGATGCTTTTAGAGACGTAGGAATTGATTTACCAATAATTCAGTTTAATCCTATAGGCAATGTAAAAGAATCATTTGAATTATTAACAAAAACTTTTTCAGGAGAATCAAATGAATAACGTGGCAATAGTAGGTACAGGACAAACAAAGTTTTCTAAAGATGACGGAGATATTGAAAAATTACTTTTTGAATCAACTAAAAATTGTATTCAATCTGTAAGAAATTGCGAATCTAAAGATATCGAAGGAGTTCTTGTATCCACAAACAATAATTCAAAATATCTAGGTGCAATTTTATCTGAAACAATGGGGATACAGCCAAAAATTACACATTCAATAGAACATCTTTGCAGTTCTGGAACAAATGCACTCATCTCAGGTTATGCATACATATCTTCAGGATTAGCCGATATGATTTTAATTTCAGGAGTAGAATCTGCAACGAATCCTGGTCAGGTTTTAGAATGGGATAAATCCAGAGGAAATTTTGAACATCCAATTTATTGGGCATCTATGCTTACCAAATCTCATAAAAGAAAATTTCAAACCACTGAAGAAGAACTTGCAATAGTATCTGCCAAGAATCACAAACAAGCAATGGACAATCCATTTGCATATAGTAACGAACCTCGAACTATATCTGAGGTTATGAATTCAAAACAGATTACCGATGACCTAAGAATTTTAGATTGTTCACGTTCATGTTCGGGCAGTTCATCAATTTTATTGGCATCTGAAAAAATAGCAAAAACAATTTCTGATCAACCAATTTGGATTAAAGGAATTGGACAAAAAACTACATCTGCAAGTTTTACAAAAAATGTTCTTGAAGAAATTGAAAGTACCCGAATTGCAGCAAAAACCGCATACGAAATGGCAAAAATTGAACCGAATGATGTCAATGTTGCAGAAGTACATGATGCGTTTTCGGTTTGTGAATTAATGGCAATTTCTGAGTTAGGAATTACGGCTAATGACAAAAGTGGAGAATTTGTCAGAGATTTATTCAATACTGAAAATAGGATGATAAACCCTCGAGGAGGATTGATTGGGGCAGGACATCCGCTGGGAGCAACAGGAATATCACAAACAATAGAAATTGCAACTCAGCTTCAAGGCAAATCTGGAAAACGGCAAATTTCTAATTTGAAAACAGGATTAGTGCACAATATGTCGGCAGCAGGTACTTCAAGCTCAGTCATGGTATTAGAAAATTGACATTTTTTGAAGAACAATTGAAACAAGGTATCTTTCAAATATCTTACTGTGAAAAATGTAATGATACGATATGGCCACCTAATGAAATCTGTCCTATTTGTTTTAACAAATCTGAATGGAAAAAATCAAACAATATTGGAAAAATTATTGAATTCTCAAAAAAAGATTCTACATATTTTGGGTTAGTAGAGATTGATCACGGTATCCGAATTATGGGCGAGATTTCATCTACATCAATACCAAAAACAGGTCAAAGTGTTACAATGAATGTATCATTTGATTCCAAACCAAATTATTCATTCATTGTTGAAAACAATTAGCAATAGGTCATTAGACAATAACCTGTATTACTATATTCAATAAGACAAACGTATTGGTATGAAATCAAATTTAAAAATTGTAAATAAGACAAAATCACTTAATTTTAAAAAAATAGCACAAACAAGAAGACAGCGAGGCTATAATTGGGAAGATACTCTAGTTAAACGATTCAATAAAATGGATGATTGGAAAGCATTTAGACTAGGATCTCCCAGCGTTGCATTACCCGACATCTTGTGTGTCAATAACATAAATAGCATAATATTCACAATAGAAGCAAAATCTGGAACCGGGACCACACTAACAGTCCCATTTGATCAGATTATTCGATGCTTGAGTTGGACTAATAATTTTACAGTTTACAAAACTCGAAAAGTGATTTTAGCATTCAAATTTCTATCAAAGAAAAGAATCGGAGTTGGAAAGTATGAAAAAAGAGAATTGAGAGAATTTTACAAGATATGGAATGCAAAGAAAGATCCAATTGACATAGTATGCAAATATGACGGTACAACGTATGCGTTAATTCAAGGTGAGAAGAAAAAATTGAATTTAAAAGACTATCCCATGCCTTTCAAATCCAAATATCAAAAAATAATTTCAAAATGATATTGGCACTATATTGAAGAGAATTTGTCTTTGTTTATTAATGACAAAATATTGAAAATAATATGAGCTTCTCAGATTTCATAGACGAACGTATGCTTGTTAGTAAAAACGTTCTAGGCACAAAAGAGATGAAGATTAAGGTGGTCGAAGTATCAGATGAGACCGCACCATCACAATGGAAATTTGGGGATAGAGTCAAAGTGAATAAAATCCTAATCACAATAAAACATCTAGAATCACAGAAAGTCGAAGAAGGTGAACTAGATATCGAAGCAGTAGAGCAAAAGCTGATAGAAGATAGGCATTATACATCAACAAACAGATGGGTGCCAACAAAAGAAATCAAGAATGGATATGTCATAAATTCGAGACATACCACGTTAGTAAGTGATGCCGCAGCTCTTGACATGATAGTGTTTTGAGAGTCAGAAACTTTAAGAACCTACTTTTTGAACAAATTTTATGATAACCAAAGATATCTTGGTAGACGGTTCAGAGTATAAGCTAACTTTAACAGATCAAGTATTAAATCAGGTTGATAATCTAAAGGCACTTTATGCAACAGCAGCAGAAGATCCTGAGAGTTTTGAACAAGTAAGTTCAGAAATTTCTGCAGCAATTAATAATATTTCAGAATCAGTATCCCCCGAAATTTCTGATGGACACCTAGATGGATTAATACAAGAAGTGTTCAAGGCAGTTGAAGATAAAAAATCTGAAGTTGAAAAACAGATAAAAGATAAAGACTCTAAAATTTCAAAAAAGAAAAAATAATTATTTTAAATCATGTGCAATGTCATAAATTCTAAAAATCATTTTTTCATCCTGGAGTGATTTAACTATAGAATTTCGGATATGTTTTACTCTCAATGGATCTTCAGAATAGATTTCTTTAATTTTTTCAAGTTCTTCAACAAAATAATAATTTTCAAAATAATTTTGAATTTTTTTCTTTAATTTTGAGAATTCACTATTTTTATCAGAAAATTCATCAGATTTTCTAAGTAACACTTTCAACAGTCCATTAATTTTAGACAATTCAACATCTAAAATTAGAAAATCTTCTTTAGAATCTCCTAGATTTTTAATTATATCATAGCTGTTTAGAATTTTCTTCATAAGATCATGAAAATATTCATCAACAATCACCATGATATATCTAATTAAAAATTAGTTCTAAATCTTTACTTGGTGAATTTTATGAAAATATGAGGTGAAGAATATCAATCCAGCCTTTAAATTAGTAGCAAATTATGGTTAGAATCATGCAACAAAAAGCCAAACTTGTATGTATTAATCCAAATAGCGGGAAAACATATTCCATAAAATCACTAGCCATAAAGTGTGATTCATGTAATTTCTTGCTTGATGTAAAATATGAAAATAAACCAAGTTCAAGCTTGAAAGAGGTATTTTACGAAAGAAGAAATCCACAAGGAAGTATTTACAATGAAAGTGGCGTGTGGCGATTTAGAGAATTATTAAATTTTTGTGAAATTGAAACAGAAGACATCGAACAGTGTTCAAAATATCTAGTGTCACTAGACGGCGCAGAAGGAAGACAATCAAAACCATATCATATGAGCAAAGTTGCAGAATTTGTTGGCCTTGATAATGAAAACGTAGTATTTCAACCAGAAGGATACAATCCAAGTGGATCGTTTAAAGATAATGGAATGTCTGCAGCAGTTACTCATGGAAAAATGATGGGTGCAAAAAAAATTATTTGTGCATCTACAGGCAATACCTCTGCATCAGCAGGAATGTTTGCAGCAAATGAAAACATGGAATGTGATGTTTACATTCCAGATGGACAAATAGCCCCGGGAAAATTAAGCCAAGCATATCAATTTGGAACTCAGATGGTAAAAGTTAATGGAAACTTTGATGATGCATTTACAAAATCATTAGAAGCTGCAGAAGAACCTGGAAGTTATACAGTAAATTCAGTAAATCCATTTAGAATTGAAGGTCAAAAAACAATTCCATATAGAGCGCTTGAATATCTTAATTGGGAAGTTCCTGATTGGTTGGTTTACCCAGGTGGTGCATTAGGAAATACATCAAGTTGTGGAAAAAGTTTAATGGAATTATATGAATGGGGATGGATTAAAAAAATTCCACGTATAGCAGTAATTAATGCAAGTGGAGCTAATACACTCTATCAATTATTTAACGGAATTTTTGATGAAGAAAAATTACGATGGAATGAGGGAGCACCTAATTTTGAATTAATACAAAGATTCTATGATGAAATGAATAAAGATGAAAATCTTAAACCAAAGACTAAAGCAACTGCCATACAAATTGGTAAACCTTCAAACGTTGCAAAAGGATTACGTGCTTTAGAATTTACAAATGGAATTGTAGAAGAAGTTACAGATAAAGAAATGCTCGATGGAATGTCAGTAGTAGGATTAAACGGATTTGATTGTGAAATGGCATCAGGAGCATCAGTTGCAGGCATAAAGAAATTACGTGATAAAGGTGTGATTAAAAAAGATGACAAAGTAGTAGGAATTTTAACAGGACGACAAAAAGAACCTCTACTTCCAATCGATTATCATAACGATCCTTCAAATAAATTTGCAAGACCACCAAAGATTTAGGCTCAGATTGGAGAAAATCAATTTTACTTAATCTCAAGGGTTTAATAGAAACCATATACAAATTAGATTAATCTGAAAATGTGGTGTAACTACAATATATGATATGCAGTGTTTATATCAATAAAACAAAATTATTAGAGGTCATCAAATGCAATTAGAATTTGAAATACCTTTACTGGTAGTTTTGATTGGACTTTCTGGCTTCTTTAGTGGATTAGAAGTAGCTTTGGTAGGAGTTCGAATATCAAAGATTGAACAAATGGTAAAAGACAGGGTAAAAGGTGCTTCATCGCTTCTAAAATTAAAAACAAATCCTAGTCGCATGATGGCCAGTGTTAATCTGGGAAATAATTTAGTTAATGTTGCATCAACTGCAATAGCAACCGATATTGCATTAAAAATATTTGGAAATGATGGATTAGCCATAGTAATTGGAATTATGACATTTTTGATACTAGTTTTTGGAGAGATAACACCAAAAACATATTGTAATGCAAATGCGGCAAAGATTGCTGCCAGATATAGTCCGGTGTTATTGGCATTCAGTTATGCATTTTATCCGGTTGTTAGGATCTTAGAAGCAATAACTAAAGGAATTATTCGTCTAACAGGAAGTAGTGATAACCCTCCAGGATTAACGGAAGATGAAATTAAAGGGGTTATTGATCAAGGATTAAAAGATAAAGCAATAGAAAAACAAGAAAGTGAATTAGTACACGGTGCACTAAATTTTGATGACATAGTTATTCGTTCAGTTATGACACCGAGAACAAAAATGTTCACATTGAATTCTAAAAAGATGTTGTTTGAAGCATTGCCTGAAATTAATAATAGTGGTTTTTCTAGAATTCCAGTTTTTTCTGAAAATAGTGATAATATCACAGGTATTGTACACGTTAGAGATGTGCTAAAAACATTAGAAAATGATGAGAAAGTGATATCCCTTGAAGAAATTATGCGAGACCCAATTTTTGTATCTCAAGAAAAACGTGTTAGTGATTTACTAAAAGAGATGCAAGGCAGACAAACTCACATGGCAATTGTAGTAGATGAATTTGGCGGAGTAGAAGGATGTGTGACATTAGAAGATTTACTTGAAGAAATTGTAGGTGAAATTCATGATGAGAAAGATACGGTTCAACAAGTATTTCAGAATGAAGGAAACGATGTAATTTTAACAAATGGAGATATTGAAATTGATAAAATTAATGAGATTTTCAAAACAAATATTCCTGAAGGTGATGATTATTCACGATTAAATGGACTGCTACATGAAAAATTGCGAGACATTCCAAAAGAGGGAGATAAAATTGAAATCGAATCATTAAGAATAATGATAGAAAAAGTTTCAAAAAATAAACCTGACAAAATCAGAATAGAGAAAATAAAATAATTATTCTTTGCTAAAATTAGATTCCAAAAGTCTTTTTTTCTCAGACATGTTGAACAGTTTTTCAGTATGTTTTACAGCATCCTCATGTGATTTTTCAAACAACATTGCTTGTAACAACATATGATTTTCAGGAATCACAATTCCGGTTTGATCATCTGAATACATAATCTGAATTGTATCGTCAATTTTTTGTGTCATGTTAGCATGTATGTGAATCATGTTAGTGTCTTTAAAACCAAAGTTTAATTTTTCTGCAAAATCTCTTATATCTTTAGTTCCTTTGGCATTCCATAATGTTGCAACACCATATTCATTTTTGAATATACCATGTATTTCATCTACAGAGGGTGCAGTCTCTTTAAATCTTATATCCATTATGTGCAAATGCATTTGTCGTGTAGGAACTTTAATTGCACGAACAAACAACGGAGATTCTTTACCAAAATATGATTTTACATCTTCCCCATGATGTGGACTCTGTGTTAGTTCAATTGTATCTGTAACTGATTCATCGGTTTGTTCAATATCTGCCCATCTTCTCACAAGCGTAACATCAAATCTTTTAATTGAATTTCCAAAATTTTTTCGTAATGGTTCTAAGATACGACCCATGCCGGTAACATTACAGCTACCTTGCATGACATGTTTTTTCCCAATTGCATCTGCATAGTTTACCTTTGAATTAAACAATAAATCAGAAACAGCGTTTTCTCCATCTATTGTTTCTCCACCCTGATAAATTGATAAAATATCTCTAGGCTCATAAAATAATTTTTTATTTTTAAAACCCACGCCTCCAGGAGATGCATCGATGACCAAATCGGATTCATCTAATGCAGCTTCGATGTTTCCAGTTATTGTAAAATCAGAGAATGCATTTTGATTTTTTTCAGGCACATATACCTTAAACCCTCTACTTAGAGCATCAGTTACTTTTGAATCTGGAGAATATTTTCCTACTCCGACTAGTTCAATTTCAGGATCATCTTTGATAAATTGAATTATACGACTGCCAATTGAACCATAACCATTGACAAAGACTTTCTTCATCAATAATTGCTAGAGAATCCAGTCTTTTATAATTAATGGAAGGATTAAATCACATGGTTTAGTCATTTTTTTGTGGAAACAAAAGATTCCGATAAAGATTTTACATTTTCAATAGAGGGAAAAGATTATACAATTTCAGAAAAGAAAGATTCTCCAAAAAATAATGATAAACAAACGCTACATGTACCATCTTTAACAATTGGTGCAATTATTTCAGGAATATGTATAGCTGTTGTGGTATTTGGAATTGGAGATTTATCTGGAACATCAGAACCTTTGATAGAAAAACAATTGGCAGAAGAACAAATTAAACCTGTACAGATTACAATGGAAACATTTTTTGAAAATAGTTCCCCAATACTTGGAAATCCAAACGCCGAAATCACATTAGTTGAATTTGGAGACTATCAATGTCATTTTTGTAATGTATATTTCCATAATACCGAACATAAAATTTTTGAAAACTATGTAATGTCAGGAAAAGTCAATGTCATTTTCAAAGATTACACAATAATTGGACCTGATTCCCTTGTTGCAGCACATGCTGCACACTGTGCAGGTGAGCAGGGAAAATTCTGGGAGTATCATAATACATTGTATAACAATTGGGATGGAGAAGAGACAGGATGGGCTGGACAAGAGAATGTTGTTAGATTTGCACAAGAAAATAATTTGAATATGAATCAATTTTTGGACTGCAACAATGAATCAAAATATCAAAATTTAATTGCAAATAGTAATTCTGATGCACAATCCCTAGGTCTTACTGGTACTCCTGCATTTTTTATAATTTCAATGAACAGTCAACAGGTTCAAACAATTTCAGGCGCTCAACCATACGAAGTGTTTGAAAGAATCTTTAATTCAATGCTAGATACTTAGAAAATTTGAAATACTATTAATAAGATCGCTATAATTTTTATCACTACGTAAATCATATTTACCCTAGAAATCTTATATACCCACATCATGAGGCATAGCTATTGGCAGCAGGAATAGATGATATCTCAATTTACATTCCACGATTATTCATGGATGCAGGAGATTTTGCAGAAGCAAGAGGCCTTGACCCTCAAAAATTAGTAAAAGGATTAGGTGTTTCAAAAATGGCAATTGTGGATTCTAATCAAGACCCAGCATGTTTAGCTGCAAATGCATGTTTGAAAATTATGCAGAAAAATAAATTATCACCAGAACAAATTGGACGATTGTATGTAGCAACAGAATCATCATTTGATGAATCAAAAGCCATGAATTCCTATGTTATTGGAATGTTAGAACAAGTCTACGGTGCAGGATCATTTCAACACTGTGGAGGAATTGAATGTAAATTTGCATGTGTTAGTGGCTCATATGCATTGTATGATAATACAAATTGGATACGTGCAGGCGAATCTGAAGAAAAATATGCCCTGGTAGTGGTATCAGATATTGCAAAATATGATTTAGGTTCTAGTGGAGAAATGACACAAGGTGGAGGAGCAGTTGCAATGTTATTAAACGATTCACCAAGACTTTTAGAATTTGATCCTAGAGTTACTTCTACATCAATTAAAAATGAATATGACTTTTACAGACCATTTGGAAAAGAAACCCCAATTGTACACGGACAATATTCCAATTTGTTGTATCTAATTCAAGTAAAAAATGCATTAAATGATTACAAGAGAAAGGCACTCAAAACTGGATTAATAGATATGAAAGAAGGTCAAAGCATGTTAGATCATATAGATTATTTCAATATGCATTTGCCATATAGTAACATGGGTAAGAAGGCATTAGCATATCTCGTAAGACATGAATTGAGAAATACACCAAAATGGAAAGAAGTGATTGCAGAAGTGGGTATGGAAGAACCAGTTCCTAAAGATCCTCGCGGAACAATTGAATCCATAATTGCAGATTCAGAATTTATGACAAAAGATAGTGAATTTACAAAAAGATTTGCAAAAACCAACACATATCAAGAAATTTATGAAAACAAGGTTGCAAGTTCACTCATAGCATCCAAGAGTATTGGAAATCTCTATACTGCATCATTATATCTTGGATTTAGAAGTTGTTTGGAATATGAATTTCAGAAAGGAGTAAATCTAGAAGGAAAACGCTTTGGATTTGCATCATATGGAAGCGGAAGTAGTGCAATGGTTTTCAGCGGCGTGATAAAACCAGAGCATCTATCAATAGTAAAAGAAATGAACTTGGAAACTGAGATTGGAGAAAGACAAAAACTAAGCTTGGAAGATTATGAAGAACTCCATGAAAATAAACTCGAACCAAACCAATCATTGCTTAGCGCAAGAAAAGAATTTGTTTTAGAACATGTAGAAAATATTTCCTCAGATAAAAGAGGAGAAAGAAGATACGCATTCATTGAATGATCAGATGAGTGAAAATTCTCCAATTAAAGATGCATTATATGAAAATATAGAGAATGTAGGGGAAGAACAGATACATCAACTACTACTAAATGGCAAGTTTTCAGAAATATTTGAAAAAATCGGTGAACCGGTCATACAGGATATAAAATCAATTGAAGAATATGAAAAATGTGGCACACTGGTAGAAAGTTTTACACATTATTTATTCACAGAAATGCTAATTCCTAGTCAAAGAAAAATTTCTTTTGAAAATATTGAGTTAGATATGATAATTCCAAATTTAGAAGAATTACGAAAAAATAATGATAATGCAATAGTGATACTTTTTGCTAAAACATCAGATAATATGCAAATAAATGAAAGAATTCAAGAAATTAAAAAAATTCAAAAAAAGGATTCAAACATCTGGATAATTTCAAAAGAAAAGATGAATATCTCACAATCTGCATATACAATAGAGAGAAATTCATTTGGTGCATTTCTTAAAGATGCTCAAAATTTTGTAAAATCAAGAAAGATTAACAAATTAAATATTTTCAAAACCTAATTTTGAGACGTCAACAAAATTAGGGAAAGTTGCAATGTATGGTTCAATACTAAATGGTTCAACATATGGAATTGCACCAAAAACTTTGTGCCCAGTTAAACCAAATATCTGATGTTTCATATTAGACAAATCATAACCATCTGCAACATTTTGATTAATTATGAAACCTTTAAACTTCAAATTTTTCTGACGTGCATGTTCATACGTAAGCATTGAATGGTTAACAGAACCAATCTTCGTACCCGTGACAATAATTGATTCTAAATTAAGATCAGAGATTAAATCAGAAACAAAATAATTTTTAGATATAGGAGTCATTATCCCACCTATTCCTTCAACAATTACCATATCGTGAATGGAAGCGAGTTGTGCGTATGAATCAAGTACCTTAGAGATGTCAATTTCAAGATTAAGTTGTTTACATGCATCATATGGCGAGGTAGGAATTTCGAAATAATATGGATTAACAAGATCAATAGAATCATGTGTTTGAGAATATTTCATTAAAATTTCAACATCTTCAGATACAGAATCAGCTGTTGCTTTGTAACCCGATGCAAATGGTTTCATAACTCCAACATCAACATTCTTTTCACGAAGATAATTTGCCAATCCAGCACTAACACATGTTTTTCCAACGTCAGTATCAGTTCCAGTAATAAAAATAGATTTCATCATAACTTCCTAGATAATGATTTGATTGTAGATATGGTGCCATCAATCAGAAAATTAAGATCTTTTTGAGAAATATCTAATGGAGGAACAAGCATTATGATATTTCCTAACGTTCGGAAATAAATTTGGTGTTTTCTACCTTCTTCAAATACCAATTTGTTAATAGAAATGTTGGAAGAAAGAGGTTTGTTTGAATTTTTATTTTGGACAAGTTCAATTCCCATAACCATTCCTTGATGACGAATTTCACCTACTAAATCTAGATTAGATATATCATCCAATCTATCTTTGAAAATTTTAGAGGTTTTTTGGATTTTTTCAATTAGATGATACTTTTTGTATAATTCAAGATTCTTTAACGATAAAGCTGCGGCTGTAGGATTTCCAGTATAGGTATGGCCGTGAAAGAGATGTTTGAATTGTGAGAATTCACCAAGAAATGAATCATTAATTTTTTTGGTAGTTAAGGTTGCAGCAAACGTTTGATATCCTCCTGTAAGCATTTTTCCAAAAGAAACAATGTCGGGAGTAGAATTTTGAGATTGATATTCAATCATAGAGCCTAATCTTCCAAATCCAGTTGCAATTTCATCCAGTACAAACAACACATCATTTTTTTTACATATTTGTGAGATTCTTTTTTGGAAATTTTTTGGATATATTATGACTCCACCCGCCATCTGAGCCCCACTTTCCATTACAAATGCTGCAATCGAGTTATCTTTTTCAAGTTTATCTTCAATTTTTGATAAACAGTATTCTGCGTATTCTTTAGAAGATTTTTTTGTATTACTTCCAACAATTACGGTTCGAGGAACTGGAAATTGTGTTGTGGAAAATAATTTAGAACGGAATTTGGAGAAAAATTCAGGCACATAGCCTACAGACATTGCACCAAATGTATCACCATGATACCCATTTTCTAAGGTGGCAACATTTGTTTTTTTATTTTCTCCAATATTACGCCAATATTGCAAAGCAATTTTTATTGCAATTTCCATAGCGGTGGAACCATTATCTGAAAAGAAAACAGATTTCATTTTTGGGTTAAATTGTAATAGTTTTTTAGATAATTTTTCTGCAGATGGATGTGTGAGATTAAACAAAGGAGTATGCTGAAGTATTTTTGTTTGTTTAATGATTTCAGACACTAATTCAGACTTTGAATGGCCCCAAACATTACACCACATACTTGCAACTCCATCAAGCATTTTTCCACCTTTTGAATCATACAACCACATGCCTTTTGCAGATACTATTTCAGGAAAAGAAGTCCATTCAGACATTTGTGTATTGGGATGCCATAAAGGACTACGTGATTTCATATGAATCATAATTTTTACGAGTAATTAATGGTTAACCATTGATGAAATACAAGTTAACGCTTATTTAGTGAATTTTTTAATTTTGAATATGCAAAATGAAACTGAATTGATCACAGAATGCAGAAACAAGGTACTTTCCAATGAGACATTAACTGAAGAAATGGCAACTCAGTTATTCAATGTTGACGATAAAATTTTAAGTCAATTATCAGATGCTGCAAATGAAATTACGCGTACATTCCAAGGGTCAAAAATTGATGTCGAGCAATTAGCAAATATTAAAAAAAATTATTGTAGTGAAGATTGTTCGTTCTGTAGTCAATCAGCATTTTTTGATACTGGAATTGACAAATATCAGTTGATGTCAGCAGAGGAAGTAGTAAGACAAGCAACAGATGCAAAGAAAGCTGGTGCACACTCTTATTGTTTGGTTGCAGCATGGAGAGAACCATCGAACAAAGATTTTGAAAAGGTGTGTCACATAATTGAAGAAGTAAATGAAAAAGTTGGAATTTCAATTGAATGTAGTTTAGGATTTCTAACAATTGAACAGGCAACAAAATTAAAAGAATTAGGAGTAATCAGATATAATCATAATTTAGAAACATCTGAATCAAAATTTCCAGAGATTTGTACAACTCATACATATCAGGATAGAATTGATACATTGAACACTGCAAGAAAAGCAGGATTAGAGCTTTGCACAGGAGGTATAATTGGAATGGGAGAGACAAGAAAGCAAAGAGAGGAGCTGGTGCAAGCAATATCTAAACTCAATCCAGAAGAAGTAACAGTAAATCTATTGGTAGCATTTCCAGGAACTCCTTTAGAATTACAAACCCCATTAAGCTTGGAAGAAATACTACGAGTCTTTGCAGTTTTGAGATTTTTACTTCCAAAAAGCATCATAAAGATATCTGGTGGAAGAGAAGTAAATCTGGATGATGATGGAAAGGAATTACTTCTTAGCGGTGCAAATGGAATTATCAGTTCAGGATATTTGACTTTAGATGGAAATTCTATGCAAAAGGATGTCAAAATGATAAAAGAGATTGATCTTGAAGCCTAAATTTGGCACACTTGAAAAAAAATTAAGTGGAATTAAAAAAAACAATCTATTACGAAATCTTCAAGACAGTCATGTAGAAAAGCAGTTCATAAAACAGAATGGAAGAAAATTATTAAATTTTTCATCAAATGATTATCTTGGAATAAAATCAGGTAAAATGAGACATGCACAATTCCAGTCAAGTTCAAGACTTGTTTCAGGAAATGATACTAGTTTTTCACTACTAGAAAAAAAACTTGCAAGACATAAATCACAAGAGCAAGCAATTATTTTTCCTACAGGATACATGGCAAATCTTGGAATGATTACTTCAATTGCAACCAAACATGATACGATATTTAGTGATGAACTAAACCATGCAAGTATTGTTGAAGCATGTAAATTATCAGGTTCAAAGATTAAAATTTTCAAACATAATGACATAGGAGATTTAGAGAGAAAAGTTCAAAAAACTAAAGGTAAAAAGATCCTAATCACAGAAGGAGTTTTCAGTATGGATGGGGATTGGTCAAAATTAAATGAGATTTGCCAAGTATCAGAAAAACACGGGATGATTACAGTTCTAGATGACGCGCACGGGGATTTTGTACTAGGAAAAGATGGAAAAGGAACAGCAAATTTTTTTGATGTTGAAAAGAAAATTGATCTCTACGTGAGTAGTCTTAGTAAAGGATTGGGAAGTTTTGGAGGATATGTTTGTGGTAAAAAAAAATTAATTGATTTATGCATAAACACGTCAAAGACATTCATTTACACATCTGCACTACCTTCTTCAATAAATCAATATTCACTTAATAGATTTAATTCAAAACGAGAGATATACCGAGAGAAATTATGGGAAAAAATTAATCTTTTTCATAAAAGATTAGAAGAGATTGAGCTTCATACCACATCTACAAGTCAAATAATACCGATAATTATTGGAAATGAAAAAAAAGCAATGGAGTTTTCAAAATTTTTAAGAATTAATGGAATTTTTGCACAGGCAATAAGATATCCAACTGTGAAAAAGGATCAAGCACGTATCAGAATTTCAATCACAGGGTGGTTATCAAATAAAGAAATAGAGTATTCCATACAAATTTTAGAAAAAGCTAAAAGAAAGTTTAACCTAAAATGATTAGCGCATCATATCAAATCCACCTATTGCCGGAGAACCAACAATAAATGCACCTACTACAATAGCACCCAATAGCCCAATAACGAGATAAAATCTTGAGTTCATATGAAAAACTACGATTCCTAGGATAAAAACTCATTTGTGTTAATGATTTTATAAAATGAAATCAGACAAGTGGTGTGGCGGAAATTTCAATAATAATTGCATTTCTAGCAGGAATTGGTTCCTTTTTTGCACCATGTATTTTGCCTATGGTTCCAGCATTTTTGGCATATATTTCAGGGACGACATTATCAGAAGTTAAAACAAAGAATAATGTCATTTCCATTAACAAATCAAATGTATTTCTGAATTCAATATTTTTTGTACTTGGATTTTCAGTAGTTTTTTCTGCATTAGGAGTAGCAATAAATTCAATTTTTTACGAAAATGCAAATCAAATTGTATCTGAATTTAATCAGATTGGGGGCATAATCATCATAGGATTCGGGTCATACATGATTCTAAGTCATAAAATCCGTATACTCAATATTGAGAAAAAGATTTTTCCAAAAAGTGCAGGTGCCAGATTCCCCGTATCATTTTTGTTCGGAATGGCTTTTGCAGCAGGTTGGACACCCTGTGTGGGACCAATTTTAGGCACAATAATCACTCTTGCAGCAACATCCCCTGGAATAGCATTCAATTTACTTCTTGCATATTCTGTAGGTATGGGAATTCCATTTGTGATAATGGGAGCCTTAATTTCAAAATCAAGTAGAATAATTTCAAAGATTGGTAAACATCTAAAATACTATACAGTTTTGTTTGGCATAGTGATAATCGTATTAGGGGTATTGGTATTTTTCAATCAGTTAGTTTTAATTGCAAACTTTCCACTTCTAAATGATTTACTGTTATTGAGTTAAAATGAAAAAAGAATACAAGTACGCATCAATATTTTTTGCAATAATTGCAGTAGGGATAATGTCTATCTCATATTTTTATGAGGAAGTTGATCTTAAAAGAAATACAACAAATGATATAACAACATTAGATAAAACATTTCTAAGAACATCTCCAGAATTAAAAGGAATTTCAGGTTACATTAACACATCATCAGAAGAAATTGAACAAGATATTGAAGGTAAAGTTGTACTATATGATTTTTGGACATATAGTTGCATCAATTGTATTCGAACACTCCCACATCTTACAGCATGGGATGAAAAATATTCAGAAGAAGGATTGGTGATTGTAGGGATACATACACCCGAATTTGAATTTGAAAAAGAATATGACAATGTTGTTTTTGCAACTGAAAAATTTGGTATAAAATATCCAGTAATACAAGACAATGATAAAGAAACTTGGAATGAATTTCAAAATAGATACTGGCCAAGAAAGTATATTGCAGATCATGAAGGATACATTAGATTTGATCATATTGGAGAAGGGGCATATGCAGAAACAGAAAAAGTAATTCAATTACTTTTAGAAGAAAGATCAGTTGCACTTGGAAATACATTAGAAAAGAAAGAATTGGTAAATTTAGATGAATACAAACACGCAACATTTAGAACGCCAGAATTGTATTTTGGATTTAAGTTTGCAGAAGGTAGAAATCAATTAGGTAATGAAGAAGGTTTTTCAAAAAATCAAATAGTGACATACCAACTACCTGAAAAAATGAAACAGCATTATTTCTACATGGAAGGAATGTGGAAGAATAACAATGATGGTATGAAATTAATTTCTGAATCAGGAAAGATTGTTTTGAATTTTAATGCAAAACAGGTAAACATTGTTGCATCTGAAAGTGCGACATTGTTTATAGAATATGACGGAAAAGAAATTCCAGAAGAGGTTAGGGGTAAAGATGTATCACCAGAAGGAACAGTCAAGATTTCAGAGCCAAGATTGTATAATTTGATAGATTCTCAACTAGAGGGGCCACATGAAATAATTATACAGGTTCAAAACCCCGGTTTTGAGATATTCACATTTACTTTTGGATGAAATTACTAATGAAATTACGAGTTACTTAAGAAAAATTGATCCATTTAGATTAATTTTTTTTAGTCGTTCTATAAAATGCCAAATTTTTCAGTTTCATACATGGTTTCGTTTTCAGAAAAATGGAATGTATTGAAGAATAAGGAAACATTATCTCAAAAATTCATGGGTACTGTAAAACCAGATGCCCCACTAAAAAATAGATTAGACGTAGCACAGAAAAGGCTACAACAACAAATTGTGAAATTAGGGGAAACCGAACAAAAACTAAAACAAAAAGATTCAATGTTTATGGATAAAATCGTAGAAGCAACAAAAACAAACAATCAAGCTTACGCAAAAATGTATGCAACAGAATTAGCAGAGATTAGAAAAAATAACAAGACTGTAAGTAACGCAAAATTATCAATGGAACAAGTTCAGATTAGATTAAACACAGTTTCCGAATTAGGCGACGTGGTAGTAACATTAAGCCCATGTATGTCATTAATCAAGGGATTGAGCACATCATTAGGAGGAATGATGCCAGAGGTTGCAGAATCAATGCAAGACCTATCAAGTATGCTAGGAGATATTGCAACAGGTACAACAGTTACCAACGAAGGAACAATGGGAGAATTCACAACATCTAACAAAGAAGCACAATCAATACTAGATGAAGCACAAGCAATGGTTGAAGGTCAAACTAGACAAAGTATGCCAGAACCACCAGTTAGTGGAAATAGTGTGGAAGATATTCTAAGAGAAAGAGAAGCAATCTAATCTTTTTTCTTAATTTCTTGCAGTAATTTCTTAATTCTAGATATAGTTGGATAACTGTAACCACGTTTTCTATAATTCTTAATCATCAATTTCCAATTATTTAATCTCCAAGTAGCTTGTTCGGCAGTTATTGAATGAACCTCATTATTGATTATACTTTTTCTGCCAACTTTCAGAGTTCCAGCATCTTTTGCATCCCATCTATTTTTTGCAAATTTTAATCCAATTAATATTTCAGATACAGGCATGTCAGAAAAATAAGATTTTATTTTATCAATTTGATCTTCAGATAGTTCATCTTTGGATATAATTGAGATCTCTCGTACCATGAATTAAGAGATTATTACTAGAATATCACAAATTTGCTAAATTTGATTAAACAAGATAGTATTTTTTTCAACATCCAAGAAAGCTGAAGAATGCATGCTTACAAGCAGTCATGTATATGGCAGAGCCAAAGATCCCAATTGCAACTAGAGCTATAGGGATTACAACGATTTTTTCTTTGTACCCCATATGGCAAATTTGCGCAATTGTTATATTAACAATGACAAGGATATTGTTTATCATGATGCCATCACAACAAGGTTACGACCGTGCCATCACAGTATTTTCACCAGATGGAAGATTATACCAAGTAGAATATGCAATCGAGACGGTCAGAAGAGGAGCACTTGCAGTAGGAGTCAGAACAAAAAATGGAGTAATTATAGCAGTAGAAGAAAAATCAAGAAAATTACAAATCATCAATACCCCACAAAAGATATTTCAAATTGATTATCATATAGGAGCTGCAGCAGCAGGATACATTCCAGATGCACGTTCACAGATTGATACAGCAAGAACATTTTCTCAAAGTAACAAACTAGTATATGATGAACCGGTAGAAGTTGAAACAGTTGCAAAACATTTAGCTGATCAATGTCAACAATATACACAGTATGGTGGCGCAAGACCAATCGGAGTTTCATTAATCATAGGAGGAATTGATCCTGCAGGAACCAATTTGTATATGACAGACCCAAGTGGTTCATACATTTCATACAACGCAATATCAATCGGTGCAAATTCAGATGTAGTTAATGAATTCTTAGAAAAAAATTACAAAGAAGACATGTCACTAGATGATGCAGCATCATTGGCAATTGCAGCAATCTACATTTCAAGTGAAACAAAAGAAGGAATTGAACATATCAAAATGTCAAAAATATCCGGAGAGAAAGGAACTTTTGAATTCATTGAAAATGAAGAGATAACCAAGTTTGCTGCAAGTGCAAAATCAAAATATCCAGCTGATGGAAAATAAGCACTTTACATTACATATACTAGATTTAAAATGAAATTATCTATCGCAATACCTGATTCATCATTAAAAGATGAAAAGAAACATGAAAACAAAACTAGGAAAATTTTTCAAATAGCACGTGCAGCAGGAATATTTCAAGTAAATAATATTATAATTTACAAAGATGGAAGAGAGTTTGAAAATGATTCAAAATTATTATCAACAATTTTAAGATTCCTTGAAACTCCTCAGAATTTTAGAAAACGCTTGTATCCAAAATCAGGATTACTACAATTTGTAGGAGCATTATCACCAATTAAAATGCCAAATCAAACAGTCACATCAGATGCAAAACAGGTAAAAAAAGGAGATGTTAGAGAAGGAGTTATTTTTCCAAGAGATGGAAAAAAATTTATCGATATAGGGATTGATCATTCAATTCCATATCACGGTAAGAAACAAATCGATAAACGAGCAATTGTAAAAATTAAAGACACACTTCCAAATTTTTCAGTTCATGATATAGAAAAAGATCAGTTACCAAATTTCTGGAGTTACAATGTTAAACATGGAGGAAATTTATTTTCATTACTAACCGAATGGAAAGGACCAAAAATACTTACAAGTAGAAAATCAAAGAAAATTAAAAATGAAGATATGCAGAAAATCCTTTCTTCCAAAGAAGAGATTTTGGTAGTATTTGGTACAACTGACAAAGGAATTCATGAAATGCTTGATAAGAAGATCAGCAATATTCAGAATTTTAAAGCATGGAACTTTTTTCCACACCAAGGAACAGAAACAGTTCGTCTCGAAGAAGCGATTTTAGGGTGTTTAGCAATTATCAATGTCCATACATTCAACAAATAAATGATAAAAAAATTATAAATTTGATATGAATAATCAGAGAAAATTTTTGATATTGGCAGTATTAGTAGGAATTGCAGGAGTTGGAATTGGAGCTGCTACAATTTTTTCAATGGTGTCTGAATTATATTCGCCATAGAAAGAATTACAATAATTAACAGAGAAAATTGAGATTCTCACAGTATATAATGGGGTTAACGACTTTTTTCATTTATCCATGGGACATAGAAAACGTAGTCAACCAAGAAGAGGAAGTCTAGCATATTCACCTAGAATACGTGCAAAAAGTATGGAAGCACGAGTTCGAGCATGGCCAAAAGTAGAAGGTGATGAGCCAAGATTACTTGCACATGCAGGATACAAGGCAGGATGTGTTCAATTAGTTAGCATAGATGACAGAGAACATACACCAAGTCATGGAAAACAACTAGTTACACTTGGAACTGTGATTGCAACACCACCAATCACCATAGTAGGAATTAGAGGATATTCTATAGATACCAACCATACAAGAAATGCAGAATTTGATTCATTTGCTAAAGATTTACCAAAAAATGTACAAAATAATTTAAAAATTAAAACAGAAGGAACACCACTTGATGAAGCAGAAAAACATCTGAAAAAAATTAAAGAGATTTTTGCAATAGTAACAACAACTCCTGTGGATGTCAATCTAGAAATGAAAAAGCCTTACATCTTCGAAGTTAAAGTAGAAGGAGGAGACATACCAAAACAATTTGCATTTACTAAAGATCTTTTAGGAAAAACAGTCAAAGTGGACCAAGTATTTGAAAGTGGAACATATGTGGATACTGCAGCAATCACAAAAGGAAAAGGATGGCAAGGAGTAATTTACAGATGGGGCGCAAAAAGAAAACAACACAAATCAAGAAAGACAGTTAGAGAAATTGGTTCATTAGGTCCAATCTCACCACAAAGTGTCATGTATACAGTTCCAAGAGCAGGACAAACAGGATTTCATCAAAGAGTCGAGTATGATAAAAGAATAATGATAATGAGTAACACTGAGAAAGAGGAATACAAAATAAATCCTGATGGAGGATTCAAACATTTTGGAAATGTTACAGGAGATTTCATAATTGTAAAAGGTTCAGTTCCAGGAACATATAGAAGATTAATCAAACTTAGAAAACAAATTAGAAACGAACCAAAGAAAGTAGTCAAACCAAACGTACTGGAGGTTGTAATTTAATGAAAAGAGATGTTTTAACCATAAATGGTAAAAAAGATGGAGACATTGAACTTCCAAATGTTTTTGAGACAGAAGTAAATCGTACACTAATTCACAAAGCATACATTAACTTAGAATCACATGGATTCCAAAAACATTCTACAAAACCTACAGCAGGTATGGAAGTAGTTGCAGACTCAAATGATCCACCAACTGGTAGAGGTATTGCAAGAATTGCTAAGATCAAAGGAGGAGGAGGAGGACGTGCAGGACAAGCTGGAGAAGTAGCATCAACCAGAGGAGGACGTCAAGCACATCCACCAAAAGCTAACAAAGTAATTTATAAAAAATTGAATAAAAAAGAGAATAAACTTGCATTATGTTCAGCACTGGCTGCAACAACTTCAAAAGAATTGGTTGAAAATAGAGGCCATAAAGTAGAAGGAATAGAATCACTCCCACTAATCATTTCAGACGATATTGAGAAAATTTCAAAGACATCAGAACTGATTAAAGTTATAGATGATTTGAAAATCACACAAGACACAGACAGATTAAAGAATAGAAAAAGAAGAACCGGTAAAGTTGCATTAAGAGGAAGGGTTTCCAAAGTAGGAAAAAGCGCATTGTTTGTAGTATCAAAATCAGACAATATTTCAAAAGCAGCAGCATCAATTCCAGGAATTGATGTATGTGATGCAAAGAACCTAAGTGTTCTAAATTTAGCTCCAGGAGGAACTTTGATTAGATTAACAGTATTCACAAAGAAGGCAATTGAAGAGATTGCAGAAATTAAATCACGACATCTAGAATTAATGGTGACTTTGAAATGAATGTAGAAACAGCAACAAAAATTATCTTAAGACCATACATTACAGAAAAGACGTATGCGCTAGTCGAAAATGAATCAAAAATCTGCTTTTTGGTTGAAAAAGAAGCAACAAAACCTCAGATTGCAGAGGCTGTCCAAACGCTGTATAATGAAGGTGTACTCAAAGTTGATACCGCAAGAACCGTTTATGGAAAAAAGGCATTTGTTAAATTAACATCTACAGACAAAGCAAGAGACTTGGCAAACAAGATAGGAATGATGTGATTAGTATAAATGACTCATGAAAACAGAATTTTGCAAGGAGACATGTAGAAATGGTCAAAGTAGTAAATAGCTTTAAAGGAAAAACAACAGAAGAGTTACAAAAACTTCCTAATGATGAATTGTTTGCATTGTTGAATGCAAGACAAAGAAGATCATTGAAGAGAGGACTTTCAGATAACAAAAAGAAATTGATTGCAGAAATTAAAGAAATGAAAGAAGGGAAGAGTAAGAATCCAATTAAAACACATCAAAGAGATCTAATAATTTTACCGTACATGATAGGAACAACAATCAACGTCTTTGACGGAAAAGAATTCAAACCAATAGGAATTGGCGCAGAGATGGTTGGACATTACATAGGAGAATACGCAATTACAAACAAGAGAGTGAATCATGGAGCCCCAGGAGTTGGAGCATCAAGATCTAGTTTGTATGTACCACTAAAGTGATTAAAATGGCAAGATACAGTTACGCGTTTCAAGGTTTTGATGCAACAAAGCATGTTAGAGCTTCAATTCGTGAAAAAAAGATTTCACATAAACATGCAAGAGAAACAGCAAAAGCAATCAAAGGATTAACACTTGAAAAAGCCAGAGATTACATGTTAAGCGTAATTGCAAAAGAAAGAGCTATACCATTTGCAAGATTTAAGAATCAAGTAGGACATAGAAGTGATCCTGGAATGATGTCTGGAAGATATCCAGAAAAAACAGCAGGTGAATTTTTGAAATTATTAGATAATCTAGAATCAAATGCAGAATACAAAGGAATGGATATGGATAGATTAAAGATAATCAATGCAACATCACACAAAGGTGTTGCAATCAAGAGATTTATTCCTAGAGCACAAGGTCGTGCAACAGATAAGAATGACATCTTAACACATGTGGAATTGGTGGCACAGGAGTTTTAGAAATGTCTGCAGTAAAGAATGTCATCAAAGATAACTACAACATGGTGTTGTTGAAAGATTACTTGAGATCAAAAATTAAAGATGCAGGATTTTCTAACGTTGAAGTTTCAAAAACACCTACCGGAACAAGAGTGGTCTTACATGTGACTAGACCAGGAATTGTAATCGGTAGAAAAGGAACAGGAATTAAAGAGTTAACAGAAAAATTAGAAACAGAATATGGATTAAAGAACCCACAGATTGCTGTTGAAGAGATTACAAAACCAGAATTATCTCCAGAAGTGATGTGTAATCGAATGGCATCACATCTTGAGAGAGGTACAGCATTTAGACGTGCCACCATGTGGACAATTCAACAAATTATGGAAGGAGGTGCAATGGGAACCGAGATTACAATTTCAGGAAAACTAAGAGGAGATAGATCCGCATTTGAAAAACATTCACAAGGAATCTTACCAAGAGCAGGACATCATGCAGATGTAATAGTATCTGAAGATATTGCACACGTAGAGACCCCAATGGGATTAATTGGCGTGAGAATTAGAATTGCTAAAAAAGAAAAATTAATTCCAGAATTTGAGTTAAAAGGTAAAACACAGGCACAAAAAGATGAAGAAATTAGAATAAAGAAAGAAGCAGATGAAGCACTTGCAAAAGCACAATCAGAATCAGAAATAATTAAAATTGAAGAAGAAAAGATGAAAGAAATGCCAGATACACTAGAAGATGAAGAGGAGAAGATGAAATAATGGCCATGCTAAAAATGAAATCAATCAGAGAATTGAATGAAAAAGACTTGAGAGATAGAATAGTGCAAATGAAAACAGAATTATCAAAATTAAAGACTGAAGATGCAAAAGGAACACTCAGAAAAGAAACTGGGAAAATTAGAAAGGTCAAAAAAGAGGTTGCAAGACTAATGACAAGACTAAACGAGGTAAAGAAAGAATGAACCTAGTTACAAAATCTGAGTTTGATCTAATTGGACAAGAAGTAGTAATATCTGATTCAAAAAATAAAGAAATCGTTGGAATTAAAGGAAAAATTACTATGGAGACAAAAAATATGTTTGTGATTAATACAGAGAACGGAAAGAAAAATATTCCAAAGAACATATGCCAATTAAGCAATAATGACGGAATAATTGAAACTGATTCAACCAAATTAAACAAAAGACCATACGAAAGATTGGAGATGTTAGCATGACCAGAAATATTGGAATTAAAGTAAAAGCACCTAAAGAAGAACCAAAAGAAGGGGATAAGAAAAATCCATTTAATGGTACACTTCCTGTACGTGGAAAATTATTTGAAGGTAAAGTTGTAAAGTCAAGAGGAAAGGATACAGTTGTACTTCAAAAAGAAGCTAATGTGTACTTTAGTAAATTCAAGAGATATGGAAGAAGTACCAGTAGAATTCATGCACACGTGCCATCAAACTTACAAGTTAATGAAGGTGACACAGTTGTTGCTGCAGAATGTAGACCAATAGCAAAATCTGTATCCTTTGTTGTAGTGGAGGTTAAAGAGTAATGGGCGGAGCACGTAGTAAAGGAGGCAAAGGAGTAGAAGACTTCAAGCCTTACATTACAAGATCAATACCAGTGGGTGCACGAATCACTTGTGCAGATAATTCAGGTGCAAAAATTATTGAAATTGTTAACGTACATCAACATAAAACAAGAACATCAAGACTTCCTGCAGCTTCTGTAGGAGACTTTTGTAATGTTGTAGTCAAAAAAGGACCAGCAGAATTAAGAAAACAAATTCATGGCGCAGTTATAATTAGACAAAAATATGCAGTACATAGACCAAACGGAGTTCGAGTTCAATTCGAGGATAACGCAGGAGTGTTAATCACACCTGAAGGAGAAATGAAAGGAACTGACATCAAAGGTCCAGTTGCATCAGAAGTTACAGAAAAATGGCCAAGAGTAGCAAATTTGGCAAAAATGGTGGTATAAAATGAATAGATCATCACTTCCAAGAAAAACAAGAAACCAGCAGATTTACTATGCAGCAATGCAAACCGCAAGTAAACAATTATCATGTGCACTTTCAAAAGATTTAAGAAAAAAATATGGTAAACGTAGTGCACGAATCAAAGAAGGCGATACTGCAAGTATCATTAGAGGCGAATTTGCAGGAGTTGATGGAAAAGTTACCAAAATATCCGTTGCAGATAGAGGCGTGAATATTGAAGGTGTAAAAAAAGAGAAACTCAAAGGCGAGAAATTTGATGTTTATGTTCATACAACAAATATTGTTTTGACAGGATTGGATTCAGGAGATAAATGGAGAATTAACAAATTAGAAGGAAAGAAGGCAACAGCTGCAAGAGCAGATGATAAACCAAAAACAGATGATAAACCAGAAACAAAACAAGAAAAAGTAAAAGAAGAAAAGAAAGATACAAAAAAAGCAACAAAAGCCAAAACAAAGAAAGGAGATAATGAAGAATAATGGTACACATAGCTGGCAGTAAAAAACTCAAAAGACAAATGGCTCCACTTTTCTGGGGAATTACCAGAAAGAACAAGAGATTTGTACTCACCGTTAAACCAGGTGCTCAATCAAAACATGCATCAATACCAATTGCAGTATTTCTAAGAGATACTATCAAAACCGTTACCAGTTTAAGAGAAGCAAAATCAGTCATTTATGCAGGTAAAATAAAAGTAGATGGAGTAATTAGAAAATCACTACATCATGGTGCAGGTTTAATGGATGTTGTTGAATTAGAAGGTTCAAACAAGACATATCGATTAGTACCACAAGACGGAACTTTACTAAAACCAATTGAAATTGAAGACTCAGAAAAAACAAAAAAATTCGTACTTGTAAAATCAAAAACTACAATTAAAAATGGAAAAACACAGATTGGCTTCCATGATGGAAAAACACTCATTGATGAAACACCAGTATCAGTTGGAGATACATGTGTACTACAAATACCAGACATCAAAATTTTATCAGTTATAAAATTAGAAAAAGGAATGAATTGTTTAATTACTAAAGGTGTTAACGCAGGAAAAATTGGTAAAATAGATGAGATAAAAGAAGGAACATTCAACATTCCAAAAAGTATAGACATTACATTTGATGATAGACAAATTGAAATTCCAGCAAGATTAGTAATGCCAATTGGAAAATCAGAACCGGAGATAAAGATTAGGTGATTTTATGGCACAAGAAGTTCAAAATGTAATGAAAGAAATAAGATTAGACAAAGTTGTTCTAAACATGGGACTTGGAAAATCAGGAGATGCCGTAGAGATTGCTAAAAAAGCACTTGGCGAAATATCTAATAAAAAAGTAAATGACAGACCAGCAAAAAAAGCAATCAGAGATTGGGGAATCAGAAAAGGAGAACCAATTGGCGCAGCAGTTACAGTAAGAGGTAATGATGCACAAGAATTGTTGAAAAGATTGTTAGAAGCAAAAGGAAATAGAATAAAGAGTCGTTCATTTGATAACATGGGCAATGTTTCTTTTGGAATTTTAGAACACATTGACATTCCAGGAATAAAATATGACCCAAAGATTGGAATTTTAGGATTAAACGTAACAGTTAGACTAGCAAGACCGGGATTTTCAGTAGCTACAAGAAGTAAACACAAAGCTAGTGTAGGAAAACATCATAAAATCACACCAGATGAAGCAAAAGCATATCTAACAAAAGAATTTGGGGCTAGTGTTGAATAATGGCAAAAAATAGATCATATGGCGATAGAGGAACCGGATATACACCTAGAAAACAAAGTATTCCAGGCACATCAAATGAAAAGAGGTTTGGAAGAGGTGCACGATGGTGTAAAAGATGCGGTTGTTACGTAACAATCCAGAAATATGATTTAATGTTATGCAGACAATGTTTCAGAGAAGTAGCAACTTCCCTAGGATTCAAAAAATTAAGGTGATATGATATGCCAGCAATGAACGTACTAGCAAATTTGTTTGTGACAATTTACAACACAGAAGCCCGTAGAAAAGGAGAATGTGTAGTTCTTCCAACATCAAAAATTGGTACAAATGTTTTGGAGACATTGAAAAAAGATGGATACATCAAAGATTATGAAAGAACAGAGGATAATAGAGGCGGAAAATACAAAATCAATCTAATAGCAAAAATTACAAAATGTGGTGCAATTAGTCCAAGATTCAAAGTAAAAAAAGATGAATATCTAGAATGGGAAAAACAATATCTTCCTTCATTCAATAGAGGAATGCTAATTGTTACAACAAATCAAGGGGTAATGTCACATCACGAAGCAGCAAACAAAGGCTTAGGGGGATTTCTGGTAGGATATGTCTACTGAGTTAGTTGATAAATTAGCAACCGAATTAGAAATTCCAGAAGGAGTTACTGTAACATACAAAAAACCAATGATAACAGTTCAAGGACCGTTAGGTAAAACATGGAAGAGTTTTAAAAAAATCCCAGTCACAATTGAAGTTACAGATGGAAAAGTTCTCTTCAAAGCACAAGGTACAAGAGATAAAAATCGTGCAATAATGAATACATCAAGATCACTAATCAGAAATCTTTGTGAAGGAGTTGTAGAAGGTTACACAATTAAAATGAAAATTGTATTTTCACACTTTCCAATTACAGTAAAAGTTGATGGAAAAACAGTTCTAATTGAAAATTTCCAAGGAGAACGTGCTCCAAGAAAAACAAAGGTGTGGGGAGATACAAAAGTGGTTCCAAAAGGAGATGACGTTATAATTACAGGTCATGTTTTGACAGATGTTTCTCAAACAGCTGCAGAAATTGAAAATGGTTCAAGAGTAAAAAATAAAGATCATCGTGTATTTTTAGACGGAGTCTATAAATTCGAAAAGAAAAAAGGTATAGAGAATTAATTTTAAGATAATTGGCCTTAGATAACGAATTCAAAGAACAAACTGAAAAATTAGTTTCAGAAACACTAGAACTATACAAAAGTGCAGGTGCATCACCTAGAATTGGAGATGTTTGGAAATGTGAAAATACTGGAGATTTTCTGTGTGGCTTTTTTGTTGGAGAAATGGTAGGTTCAGCACTAAGTGCATTTCAAGTATATCATAAAAGAGAACCAAGTGCTGAAGAACATATGGAAATTGTAGGGATTGTGGAAAAACATTCTGATCAAATAGCTGCATTTTTTACAAAATTCAATCCAGATTAATTCGTCGGAAGGATTAAATCGCATTTTACTTGGAAAAAACTTATGCCGCGTTAGCTCAGCCTGGTAGAGCGTTCGACTGTTAATCGATTGGTCATCAGTTCAAATCTGATACACGGCGCCTTTTGATTTTTAGATCATTTTTTTGCACGTTGTTAGTTTAGATCGTTAGACAGGAGCGATCTAATATTGGATCTATTATAGTAAATATGCAGGAGTGTTACATTGGCCAGAACTAGAAGAGCCAACAGATATTGTGTCGATTGCGGTGCAAGACTTGTTTATTATCCAAGACTATCAAATCCAAAAGCACCTAATGAACACAGAGTTTTGGTATATGCATGTCCAGACTGTACTGAAGACTTTGAGAAACCAAAAATGTTTTCAATAAAACGAAATGTAGCTGAAGATCCTTTAGAAACTGTAGAAATAGAGATTACACAAATTCAGAAAAAACTTGCAAAAAGTAAATAGGAGAAAAATTTTCCAGAAAACAACATGTATCCAGAAAGAATTCGCTCACGATGGTGGTATTTAGCTCCAATTTTTATCGGACTTATTGGAGGGATAATTGCATACTTTGCAATTAGAAGAGATGATCCTCAAAAAGCTAAAAGATGTTTAATGGTAGGTATCGGTCTGACGGCAGTCAACGTAATCTTAAATCTTGCAATATTATCTACAGGAAGTTTTGAACAAGAATTCAACGTAAATTTGTAAATGTTTCTAAATTCGAGTTTAGAAATATTCTTAATTTGAACGTGTTAAACTAGTTATACCATGAATTGTTTAGTCTCACATGTCACGTCTTAGAGACAATGTGGAAAGATGGCTAATACATGAAAATTATGATTTCAAACAAGGAAAATCAGACGATGCAACATTCAAAATTATAATAAATAATTCGGATGGATTAGGAAACGATACAGAAGTGTTTGAACCAAAAGGCCAGGAAAACATCCTAGTTATTGGTATTAAAATTGATATGAAAACAAAACAATTGATCAGATTTAGAGAGTTAAATGAAACAGAACAAGAAAACTTTAAGAAAAAAGTAGATGATTTTTGTTATTCAATTAAGGCTGTTGGTAAATTTTTAGACGAAGATGGAAAGAAAAAGGTGGGAGTTTACATTGTTTTAGATAAACCAGAACAGCTAAATCAGCCATCTTTCTTCAAAGCTTTAGAAGAAATTATAGAAATGAGTGAAAAAACAAATCGATTTTTGATCAAGACGTTTTAATCAAAAAAATCAAATTTGTTCCTAAAAGCTAAACCCCCCATACATCATCTACATTTTATGAATAAACCATATTTTCAGAAATGCCAAAAAATAGGGGGGGTTGAACATTTACTCACAGATATACAAACCAAAGGTCAAAACACCACCATTACCCATTACAACATACTACGTTAGTTTGAGTTACTCACAAAAGCTAAACCCCCAAAATTACATCAAAAAATATGAAAAAATTACCCAAATACCAATAATTCCGGCAGTTAACGGATACCAAAACTTTGGAATACTTTTTGGTTTTGAATTTGAGAAAAAACCATTCTTGTTTTCATTTGGTATCATGCATGTAATACGTCAAAAGTAGGTTTAAGGCATGTCAAGGTCTACAGGTTTAGATAAGTAATGTTTCTAAATTCGAATTAAGAAATATTGTTTTTTGCTACTCGTCGTTCATGGTTAATTCAGGAAGAACAAAAATTTTCTCAGGTTCAATTTTGAGTATGATTCTTTTCTCGCCAGGACGTTTGAAAGGGTATTTTTCTTTGCCCATGTATTGTTTTGTCAAAAAATCAGCGTGTTTATAGTCATAATCAGGTATAATCTCAGTTACTTTTCCTCTAATTGACGTCATATCAAGAGGATTTTTTGAATCAACAACCGAGACAGCGACTCTAGGATCACGAAGTATGTTTTTGTGCTTCAAACGACCTTCTGCAGTATTAATCAAAATATGAGAATCTTCAAAATTTCCCCAAACAGGAGTAACTTGAGGAGAACCATCAGGCATGCTAGTGGCCAAAAATACCAAATTTTTACCATTTAGAAGAAGTTCAGCCTTAGAATCCATACTAAAATAACACAAATTGAATATTTATGTCTCAAAAATTTCAAAATATCATGAAATTAGTCATTCCATTCACAGGTCATAAAGAAGTATTATCACTACATGAGAAAACTTTGGAAATTACTAAGGATGATAGTCTTACATCTCAAGGAGATTGTATTGTAGGCGTAAATTCAGGCATATCATGTATAGACTTGCCTGATAAAATGAAGGAGAAAATTCAAAATCCAGAATCAAAAATCAGATTTACAATAAAGGCAGGAAAATTTTCATTTAAAATTCAAGGTCATGGTTCTCCAAAGCTAACGCTAAAGCATGTAAGCGACATAGTACTGCGTAAGAGCGCATTTACATGCTCCCGCACTATCGCTATCAATTGCGACAAGGCATCCAGTGACATACCTAGAGACTTTGTCCATCTCCTTCAAAACCCACAAACCAAGGGCAAGATGATCATAGAAGTATTGTAATCAGTGTCTTTTTTCAAAGACCGTTGTGACTGCACGATTTACAATCTCCATCATCAAGTACTGACTATATTCCTGTTTGTTTTGAGAGGTTTTAGCCTTACCAGTCTTTTTTGAAAGTGCGTCTAGAAGTTGTTCAATTTGCTTGGACGTTGACTTTATGACTGTCGAGTATTTTTTCTCAAAGTCTTTTGGGGTTTCATAGTCGAGTAACTTTGTCGATGTACCGTAGTATTTTATCATGGCACCACGCTTTTCTTCGATTTTCACAACCTCAATCAATTCGGCCTCTTTGAGAATCTCCAGATGATGTCTCGTAGTGGTCAAAGCCTTTTTGAATCCAGATTTTTTCAATTGTGCTGTGATTTGTTCTGCATTAAGATGTTTTCGATATAGCAGTTGCAGAATTTTTGCTCGTGCGGGGTCCTCGATAGCTTTTGCATGTTCCAGACTTGTTGCAAGCGTACGATTCACCGATATTGGTTTTTCGAGTATTGTTGACATGTAGTTTTTCCTATAGATCTTAGCTAAAAGTTATCTGTATCAGTATTTTTTGTCCAAATCCGTTATTTTTTTTATGCAACTAAAAATGTAGTAGCCGACTGTATCTTTTTAGTAGTAGTTTCAATATTATTGTAGCATATACTATATTTCTCGTAGTGGTATCAAAGTAATTGATACAGTTACAAAAAAACCAGTAGAGGTAAGAAAATCAGGGATTTTTGGGAAAAAATCCTAGAAATAGGGAAAGAGGGTCAAAATAGGAGGCATTTGGGGGAAATATGGAATTTAGAAATCGAGTTAAAGCGACTGCCCAGTAGTACGTTCGTATGCTGCAACATACCTATCAGTCATTTTTTGAATTATTTCAGGAGGAATTGTAGGTGCAACAGGTTCTTGCCCGATTGCCCTTGAATTTTCAAACTGTTTTTGATATCCATGTTCAGTTAACCAGTCACGAAGAAGTTGTTTGTCATATGCCTCTTGAGTTTTACCAGGATTGTAAGATGACTTTGGCCACAAACGGTATTCATCAGGACCAATAGAATCCCCTAGAGTGATTTTACCGTTTAATCTGCCAAATTCAAGCTTCAAATCTGCTAGAATAAATCCAGCAGAGTCTGCAATGAGGGCCATTTTATTATAAATTTGAATAGTTTTTTCAGATAACCACTCATAATCTTCTAACGTGACAAGGTTTTGTGCAATTGCTTCATCTTTTGTTATAGGAATGTCATGTTCAGATTTTGTGGTAGGATCAAATAAGGGCTCAGGTAGTTTTGCTGCAAGCGCAGTATCTATATTTTCAGGCAAAGATGTGGTTCCAGAGTTGTATCTACTAACCAAACTACCATAGAAATAACCACGAACCACACATTCAATCGGTAACATTTCCATTTTTTTAACAATTATTTCAGTATCAGAATGCGATTTTACAAAATGATTTTCAACATCAAGTTGTTCGAACCAAAATTTTGCAAATTTACATAATACTTTGCCTTTTTGTGGAATTTCATCATTGAATTTAACATCATACGCAGATACACGATTACTAAAATTGAAAAGTAATGTATCATCACCCATATCATAGACATCTTTTACTTTACCAGAATTAAGAAATTTCATAATTATCTAAGACCCCATCATACCAGGCATTGCAATCGGTTCACGATAAACTTTGCTAACATAGACTCCTTCATTAGAAGTTACAATTACAAACTGTAACGAATTACCTTGAGGAGGAGAAATAATTTCTGATTGTCCAGGTTTTAAGGTTCCAAGATAGATTTTATCACCGTCACCAAAATTAAGTTCAACATTTGTTAGAGGTTTACTGCCGGTATTTTCTAAAGAAACACGTGCCATGATAAACAAACTTTGTTTTTCTTTTGTAGGATCAACAGATAATGAATATTCTTCTTGTGCAATTCCAGCAGGTGTAAAAAATAATACAAATACAGCAATTCCTGCAGCAGCAGCAATTCCTCCAAAAATTGGAATTTTATTTGCCATTAAAAAACATCAGAAAACTAGAATAATAGATTTTTCTTATTCTATTCGCATCATAGAGCCAAGAATACTAGTTTGCCAACTCAGATCAATGCTTTTTACGTTCTTGAGTTTTTGTTTTGTTAATACATCCATTACATTTGAGAGGTATGAATTTGTTCGACTGAATGATTTTTTGTGACAAGTGCAACTACAATTTTTTGCATCACAACAAAACTTTGCACAAGATGTACATCGTAATTTCATGGCATATTATTGCAAAAATAGTATTTAACCTCAAAAACCAAGATTGGGATGATTGAGCCTACTTGCAGAAGGAAAATCACCCCAATCTGGTTGTAAACTACTTGTAAAATCAGTATAAAAGAGCCAAAATCAGCTTTGTTTTTTCTTTTTTTCTTTTAATTCTTTTTGACGTTTTGCAAACTCCTTTGCATTATCATGTTCTTTGTCTAATTCTTCAAAGAATTTATTTGAAAATCCCTTCTTATCAATAGAACGTGTTTCTTTACTCATTTCTCAAAATCCTGTTCTGGAATAATAGATAATGTAGTGGTGGCTGTAACATTTTCGATATTACGTATTTTTTTTGTAATTATATCTTCAATTTCAGAAGAGCTTTCACCTTGAATTTTTGTAAATATATCATAATAACCAAATGTGCCTTTTGCTTCTTTAACTAAATCAATTTCTAACAATGCCTTTAGCACTTCCATTTCATGTGCAATCTTACATTGGACTAGAACGTATGCAGTTTCCATCAGACACTTTTCATCTGTTTCATCTTATTAAAATTTGGGGTAATTCCTAAAGGAGCATAATCTCCAGTTGCACATGTGAAACACATGGAATCTTTTGGAATGCCAACAGCGTTTGCAAGATTTTCTGCATCATTGTAACCCAAAAAGTCTGCACCAATGTCATTACGAACTTTTTCAATCATTTCTTTTTCATTCAGATCTTTACCACCATCAAATGTTGCAAGTTCTTCTTGTGATGGAAAATCAATTCCAGCGTAACAAGGGAATTTTATTGGAGGGTATGTAACCATCATGCTGATTTTTCTAGCTCCTGAACGACGTAATGCTTTGATGATTGCTTTAGAACTAGTTCCTCTAACTAAACTATCATCAATAACTATGATGTGTTTATCTTCAATAACTTCGCGAATTGGTATAATCCATCTATTAATTTCTACTCTGTCACTTTGATGTGGTTCAATGAAACTTCTTAACGGACCTTTCTTACTATAACGATCCTTTAACAATCCTTCGTCAAATTGTATTCCAAGTTCTTGAGCAAATCCTAATGCAGCAGGTCTTGCAGAATCAGGTACAGGAATTACAACATCAGCATCATGTATAGGATATTTTTTTGCAAGGAATTGACCAATTCGTTTTCTTGCAAGATAGATGTTTGTCCCCTCCATTTTACTAGATGGTTGAGCAAAATATGTAAATTCGAATGAACAGTGTGCACGATTTGTATCATCAGAAAACATTTCAGTTTCAAAACCACCTTCTTTACTAATTTTAATTAATTCGCCTGGAACAACATCACGTACAAGTTTTGCACCAATTGAAGAAATTGCAGATGATTCAGAAGTAACAATGTGCACATTGCCATCTTCCTTATGACCTAAAACCATAGGACGGAATCCTTTAGGATCTCTTGCTGCAAATACAGCATCATCATCAGAAAGAAATGTGAAACAAAATGAACCGACCATTTCATTTTTTAAAATAGATAATGCACTTCCAAGTTTTCCATTTTCAGTAATTAGCGATACCAATCTTTGTGCTGCTACAAGTGTGTCACTAGCATTTTGTGGAGTAAAGGTACATCCACCAACAAGATTTGAAAGTTCTTCAACATTAGAAATGGTTCCATTATGTGCAACACAAAGATCTTTTACTTTAAGTGGTTGTGCACTTTCAAGATCACTTTTTCCAACAGTGGAATACCTAACATGTCCAATTGCAGAGTGAGAAGCATATTCTTCGGATATTTTTTTGAATTCACCAGAAGATGCAGAAACAAGTCCTAATCGTTTTAATGGAGCCTTGTTTGGAATTGCCAATCCCCAAGCTTCTTGACCACGATGTTGTAATGCACGTAATGCATCAATTACCATTGGAATAACATTGACATCCCCTTCACTGTAAATCCCAACTACACCACAGTTTTCTTTAACCATTTTGAATTATTTTCCCCAATGAGTTTAGATAATTATTTTCTGCTTTATCAACTCTTAGTTCCAGAATTGGTTCAGAGTTTGATTTGAAGCTAATTTGATCGCCAGAAAAGATTCCAAGTTCAGAGAATGTACAATCATTTTCAGATAAGAGAGATTTTATTTCATCAAGATTGTTTTTATCAACTACCAACAGATAACGAGAATGACTTTCAGAGAATAACATTTTTTCTGAGGAAAGAGATGATGTCAGATTAACATCACACCCAAGTTTTCCAAATACACATAATTCAGAAATTGCAATGGCAAGACCTCCTTTAGAACAATCATGTGCACATTTTACCAGATTTTTTGAAATCAAAGATAATACAGATTTCATATTTTTTTGTGATTCTGAAAAATCTACTTTCGGTGCAATGCCTCCAATGAAATTATGTATGTATTCATAATATTCAGAGCCGCCAAGCTCATCCTTTGTTTCACCCACCAACAAAATTACATCATTATTTGAAGGAGTGGTTGGGAGAAGAGGTGAATTTTCAATCAGTCCAAGCACACCAATCAGTGGAGTTGGTTTGATTGGGCCGTTAGAAGTTTCATTATAGAAACTAACTTTACCCCCTACACATGGAACATTAAGAAATTTTGCAAAATCAGTAATTCCCTCTATAGATTCCATAAATGTCCAAAATATTTCAGGATCTTCAGGATTACCAAATTGCAAATGATCAACCATGCCCATAGGAGTTGCACCAGTACAAACAACATTTCTACATGCTTCTTCAAAGCATCCGATTGCACCTTCTCGTGGATCAATGTAACAATGTTTTGGATTACCATCAATCTTTACAGATAATGATTTTCCATTGTCCAGACGTAAGACAGAACTATCAAAACCAGGTTTTATGACGGTTCGAATTCCAACTTCATGATCATATTGACGGAAAACCCAATGTTTACTTGCAATATTTGGTGAAGAAAGTAGTTTGAGTAAAATTTCAGATAATGGTAATTGGTTTTCAGATGGAGGTGAAGATGGAAGTTGTGAAAGATATTCTGGTTTTGATTTTGGTCGGTCAATTAAAGGACCACGTGCAACAAAATCTGCAGGAAGTAATGCCAAAGTATCATTACCGTTTTTTACATGCATCATTTTATCCTCTTTAACTTTACCAATTACAGAACATTGAATTCTAAATTTATCACAAATTTTTTCAATTTTTGAGAGGTTGTCTGGAGAAGATATTACAAGCATTCTTTCTTGAGATTCAGAAATCATTATTTCATCAGGGGACAAGTCAGACTCACGTAAATGAACATTTTTTACGTCAAGTTCAATACCGATTCCCAAACTTTCTGCAGTTTCAGAGATTGCACAAGAAAGACCACCACCACCTAAATCTTTCATTGCATTAATACAATTTTCATCACGGCATTCTAAAATTGCTTCGATGATTAATTTTTCAATAAATGGATCAGGTATTTGTACAGCTGAACGATCTTCTCCCTCTAATGCATCAGATGCAAATTGTGAACCACCTACACCATCACGACCAGTTGAACCGCCAATTAGTAAAACCAAGTCATCAATATTTGCGTGATTTTTAATTAATTTTGATTTTTTTCCAAATCCTACTGCTGCCACGTCAACTAATGCATAATTTGTATAACATGTATCAAATTCTACCTCACCACCAATTGTTGGAATGCCAAGACAATTTCCATAATCTGCAATTCCTGATACTGCATTTTTGAATAACCACCGTGCATGTGCATCATTTTCTATATCACCAAACCTTAATCCATCAAACAATGCAATTGGTCTTGTTCCCGCAGATAAGATATCACGAATTACACCACCTACACCAGTTGCAGCACCACCAAACGGTTCAACCGCTGATGGATGATTATGACTTTCAATATGTACAGTTACAACATACCCATCACCAACATCTAAAACACCGGAATCATATCCTTTTTCAACAATTACATTTGGGCCAGTAGTAGGTAACATTCTCAAATGCATTTTTGAAGATTTGTAAGAACAGTGTTCAGACCATTCAGCAGCAAGTATTTGTAGTTCGGTAGAGGTTAACTCTCGTTTTACATTTTTTTCAATGTGTAATTTCTCATGTTCTTGAAAACTCAATTTTTCATACCTACCGTTTCTACTAGAGATTCAAAGATCAATGACGAAGGTTTGTGATCAATTTGATTAATTGCTTTTTCAGCAGCACGTTCTGGATGTGGCATCATTCCCACTACATTTCCATCAGAATTACAGACACCTGCAATTTGAGAAACAGAGCCATTGACCTTATTTTCATATGAAAAAACAATTTGATTATTCTTTTTTAATTGACTTAATGTTTCATCGTCAACAAAATATCTTCCTTCTCCATTAGCAATTGGGATTGGGATTTTTTGATTTAATTCTAATTTGTTTGTAAAAGGTGTTTTGTTATTATTTACAATGAGGTTTGTCCATTCACACATAAAATTCAAAGACTCATTTTTTAGTAAAACCCCAGGGAGTAATCCCGATTCCACCAAGATTTGAAATCCATTGCAGACACCTAAAATAGGGATTCCTTTTTCAGATAATTTTTTTACATCAGAAATTATAGGGCTGTGTGCAGCTATTACTCCTGCGCGCAATCTATCGCCATAGGAGAAACCTCCCGGAAGGACAACCGCATCAATATCAGATGGAAGATTTTTTTCATGCCAATAAAATTCAGCATCTAGGTTAAAGACATCAGTTAACACGTGATGCATGTCACGATCACAATTACTGCCAGGAAAAACGATAACCCCGACTTTCACAATTTATGATTGAATTCGTGGTATAAATTTGATTTCGTGATGACATGTTTTTATTTCGAGGATTCTACATTTCAGTTATGGGACAAATTCGAGACATTATGGAGAAGAATGTTATAACAATTGAGAATGATAAAACTGCGCAAGATGCAGCGAAAATAATTGCTGAAAAAGACATTAGTTTCCTAGTCATAATGAATGAAGGAAAACCCCAAGGAGTACTTAGTGAAAGCGACTTTGTTCGTAAAGTTGCAGCAGAGGACAAAAAAGCAAGTGAGATTAAGATTTCAGAAATTATGTCATACAAGTTTCGGTCAGTAGGACCAACCACCACAATAGAAGATGCAATTCAAAAAATGTTAAATAACAATATTCGTCGATTGTTAATTCTAGATAATGAAAATCTAGTAGGAGTAATTACCCAAACCGATCTAGCAAGTTATCTAAGAGACCAAATTCTAGTTGATGGAACAATAAAGAGTATCAGCAAAGATTAGATTGTGTCTACAGTAGCTGTGACCTTACTTACTAATGGGTTGTAGATTCTCAACTCATCACAAATTTTGAGAACAGAATCTTTTGCACTTTGTTCATTTGATTCTGTAATGGAGAATTTGAGAATAGTTCCTGAACGTATTTGTGTGATGTGTGTATTCTTATCTTTTAAGACAAGATCATTTAGTATGGTGTCACCTTCAGGATCACTAATTCCAGGTTTATTTTCAATTACAACACTAACTTGAAAATTGGGCATATCGTTTAGTGTTTGTTAATTAATTTAAGTGCTCTATCTAAACTTTGAAATTAAAAATATTGACTTGGCACTAGTAGAGGGGGGTTTAGAGGCTTATATCTTCAATAATTGGCGTTATTACATGAACATAAAATCTAATTTTTACAGATCAATGTTGTTTGCTTTGATTGTATCATTAGGAATGATTCCGGCATTATCAAATTCAAGTTTAGCAGAAGAGCGTGAAATTCCAGAATCACTAAAACATCTTTTTGCATGTAATGAGACCATTACACTTAACGAAGTCATCCATGAAAATAATTCATTAGATAAATCAAAGAATGTTTTGATTTCAGGTAACGTAAACTTTGCAAATGGTAAGGCGGTGAATTTAGGAATACAGAAAGGTTATCCAGCAATAATGTGGGTATATCAGGTTAGTCCATTTCCATCAGATTACAGAATGGCGATGTCAGACGGAGTATACATTGCAGATGACGATTCATTTGTTTTTTCAATACCTGAGAATAAATTAAAAGAAGGCAAATTCATTGCATACATCTTCTACGGCATACCAAAAGAAAGTATGCAAAATTCAATGCTCACAGGAAAAGCTGAATTTTACGTAGGAATCAATAGTGATGAGTTTGAAAAACAAGAATATGAAAATATGAGAAAATATCTAGGTGCAGATGATATCAAGAGATTACAACTAGAAAAAATTAGAGAATCAAACTCAGTAAATTCATACGATTTTTGTTCTAACTAGAATGTTTTAGAGTAGACATTGGATGCAAAAGTGAATCAAGATTAATCTCAGTGTTTGGGAAATACGATGCAAGTACTGATAATGAGCCGGTGAGTAGTAATCCACCAATTCCTATGAGCAATATTCCACTACCGCGTTCAATCCAACCAATCCAACGTTTTATTTTATTAAAGAATGTCATGAAACGATCAATTGCTAATGCAGATATGATAAATGGAATCGCAAGTCCTGCAGAATATGCTATGAGAAGAGATGTTCCTGCACCCCAACTAGAACTAGTAGCAGCCATCGTTAGAATTCCAGCAAGAATCGGACCAATGCAAGGAGTCCATCCTGCACCAAATGCCATCCCTACAAATAATGAACCAATATTTTTTGTAGAGCGATTTTGGAAGTTCATTGATTTTTGCATATTTAGTTTGATTAGCTTTAGAATTCCAATCAAATGAAGTCCAAATGCAATTAGTACAATTCCGCCAATTCTTTCAATCCATAATGTTGCTTCGTCAAACATTGTTCCTGCATAAGAAACAGCAGAACCCAATATGACAAAAATTATTGAAAATCCTAAAACAAACAAAAGTCCTTTTGACAATACCATTGTTTGTATTCTGAATTTTGATGTGGATTGGCCTATGACCTCTTCATGACCACTTGTAGATTCAGTAATTTCGTCTTGATTAAACTTTCCAGGTTTGCCAGAACTTTGTGCATTAGATAAATCCCTTAAACTCATTCCGGTGATAAATGAGGCATATGCCGGAATTAATGGTAAAACACAGGGAGATAAGAAACTCAACAAGCCCGCAGCAAATGCTACACCAATACTAAGTTGATCCATTTGAGATAATTCAAAATTCTGTATTTGTTCTTGTGATTCTTCAATTCCTGTTAACCCCAATGCACTTTCAATTCGCATTTCAACATCGGTTCCTTCAAAAATTGGACCTTTCCATTCATGAATCAGTTCACCATTTCCGTTGATCAAAAGTGTGATAGGAGGACCCATCATCCTAAATTCACGAGTGGCATTGTTTCGAGGATCATACCAAATTTCAGTGGTCATATCCATGTCATCGGCAAATTCTTTTACAATATCGGGAGATAAAGTGTCAATACTTACACTGAGCGTCTTAAGGCCTGATGGAGAATATTCTTCGTGAAGTTCATTAAGATATGGCATCTCTTCTAAACATTCGATACACCAAGTTGCCCAAACATTTAGCAATACAACTTGCCCTTCAAGGTCAGTAAGTCTTACAGTATTTCCATCATAATCATATGCACGATAATTTGGATATGTTTTTGGTTCATCTTGTGCATATGCAACGCTTACGCTAGACGTGAATAATAGTATAGAAAAAGTGAGAAATAGGATTTTCCTATAATCGGTCATCCCAGATTCTAACAAAGATTTCACCTTTAGTCTGTTTATCCTTGACGTTTCCGCCGGTGTATTGACCATCCTTCCAGTCTTCGAAAACACCATCTTCATCGAGTTTGTCTTCATCTACCCAAACGCTTGAACTATTCCAAGTCATTGCGGTAACACCACCTACAGAACTAATCCAAGCATTGTCACCAATACCAACTTCTTGGACTTCAGTGAGTTTTCCAGTATTTGGATTAACAGCTGCAGTGTAAACTGCGCCACCATCAACTGTTCTATCAGACCATGCCATTCTTGGGACATCATCTGTGCCTACAGTGATTTTGATGTGTGCAGGAGGGAAGAATGTTTCACCCCAGACTTTTAGTGGATAAGACCATGTTTCAGCATCATCTTTGCTTACTGCATAATAAAGACCAGGTCCTTCTGCATTAGAACGACCGCCTGTATACCATGCGGCATGCAAGTAACCATTACTATCAAGTGCCATAGAGGAAACAACATGAGCACATCCATTGGTCTCATATCCGTCATCACCTACAAGTTCTGGTGGATTCCAGATTGCACCGTGGTCATCAGATTTTGAGACAACAATATCACGATAATTTGGTTCACCATAATTTCCAATTACATTTCTGTATTGGACAAATGTTTCACCTGTAGTTTTTGAACAAATATCAGTTGCACAACATGGACAAACTTTGTTTTTGACTATAACAGATTTTGAAAATGATTCTCCATTAGTGTCAGAATATTGCATACGTACTTGTCCGGTTGTATAACCACCATTTTGTTGACCTCTAGAGTCTAGCCATGCAACATAAACGCGTCCATCATCACGAATAGAAAAGCTTTCAAATGTTTTTGAATGCATCATTCCATTTGCAGCATCATGATAGTGAGTATTAGGATCACCAATCAATGTGTGCATTGGCCATGTTTTTCCACCGTCATCAGAACGTGCAAGGATTGTGTAGGTATAACCGTGTCCAAATCCTTCATCCATGACTTTTTTGTTTTTGATAGAGTGACCATATAGTGCATAAATTTCACCTTCTGGTCCTACTTGCAACATTGCACCACCGGCCATGTGAGGTCGGCTTGCTATACCAGGTTCATTAACAATTGTTGGGTCGGTCCAAGTGTTTCCGCCATCATATGTTGATGTGAATAAAATATTGGTTACTCCATTAACGGTGTCAGCATAAGTAACATGTACTGCACTTCTGTCACCATCAATGACTACACCAGGATATGCCATTCCATCACCAGTTTGTTTTGCAAACTTGTACTTGTCTTCATCGTAATAATCCATCTCTTGACTTTCAAAGTTTGTTCCTTCAGGAGACTTTGCAAGAGTTATGGTTTTTCCGATTGAAGTAGGCATTTTAATTTCATTTAATGCATCAACTTGTACAGAAATAATATTCTCAGCAACTAGAAACTCGACTGCTCTAACAAATTCAGCATCAGAGATTGCATCTTCTGCCCACCAACCTGCGGTATTTTTAATCCAATCAGGTACAGTTTCAGATTTTTCACCAGAAACTTTTTGGACAGGAACTGAGATTATTCCTTGGTTCACCAGATATTCAATTCCTTGAATAAACGATTGTTGATCAATATCTCCACTTGCCCACCAACCTGCGTTAGTCTTAACCCAGTTTGGAACAGATTCTGCGTTTGCAGAACCTGAACTTGGAACATACAGGAGTATTGCTGCGAATAAACCTAGTATCACATACTTTCGTATTTGCATGAAATTTGTCAAAAAATCAGTTATTAAAAAGAGGCATATGTTTTGGTTTTCGAATTAGTACAAAGTTAGAACAAACTACTCAGATTCGTCCCAATTTATGTCCGCGCTACATTCGTAGAATGGTTCATTCAATTCTACATATCCATCAAATTTTCGTATTTCAAATGGTTCAATATCTAAAATTTCAGAATCGCCTTGTGCCAATTTTGTTCCATCATATGACTTTAGAATAATACTGAAAACTATTCTTTCAAAAAACTTTTCAGAATTTGCAAATTCACCATTAATCTCAATCATTCCAAAATCATCTTTTATGCAAGTGAAATTTTGAATTCCTAATTTTGCACCAGATAATTCAGAATCATTTTGAGGTGAAGGGTTATTTTGTTCTTGAGAAGATTCAGTTTTTGATTCAGGTTGAACTTCAAAACTATTTTGTTTTAGAATTTTATGTAATTTTGGAGATTCATTTCCATTATGAATTTTTTCAAACATAATATCTGCGATGTTAAACACTAATGAGGAATTAACGTTTGGATAATCTTCATAAACCGTAATTAATAATGCAAGGTCTTCATAGATACAAATTATCATATGTATTTCATCCATACTTGCTTCGACAACATTTTTTTCGTTGTTGTACATACAATCTCCTGTTAAATCTGATGTTCCACTCATATCAGATTGATCAAAGAATGCATTGTAAACACGAGGATATTTGTCAACAAATGATTTTGCATCTTCATTTGATTCATACTGATATAATTCCATGAGAATATACGGAACCTGATTCTCATTGTAGATTGGATCATATGGTCTTGAAATATCATATAATATTTTTCCTACAGAAGTTTGTATGGACAAGGATTCTTGAGCTCTATACTGAAAAATACCTCGAGAATAATCTTCAAAAT
>ERZ724566.8-NODE-8-length-45985-cov-4.389114_pt1 | contig 45985 bp, 48 predicted proteins | sample MGYA00375860_ERZ724566 | MGnify/ENA primary metagenome ERZ724566 (study PRJEB28725, sample SAMN03264853) | marine sediment metagenome | biome: marine pelagic biome; feature: marine oligotrophic desert; material: ocean water | place: Pacific Ocean:North Pacific... | reverse complement strand
AGCTGTTTGATATCTGCGATACTTTTGGGAAATTTGAAATAAAGTGGCATTAGGATTTGATCTGCCCTATACCTTTGATATCCCATGTCAATTACCAGCTTTTCCATTTCTTCTGGAAGTAGCCTATACAGGTCAGTCATATCACATCTTTACCCTTGAATTGATATTATAATCTAACTTCTAATATCGTAAAATAATTGTGAAATTTTTTATAATCACCTAATCAGAATTTCATATATGATAACAGTTGACTGTCATGAAGTTGAATCAATTCAAAATGAATTATTAATTTATGTCGCAGATAATGTTGCAGCAATTCCTAACATAAAATATCACGAGTTTGTATTATCTCCTATAGAAGAAGAAGGTGTAATTGATACAAATGAAGTGGTTACATCAATCAAGGAATTTTTAGAATCAATTGGAGAACAACGTAACTTTGCTGTAATTTCCCGAGGTGAAATAATTTCAATAGAATCTATTGCTGGTAAAACAATCGAACGTGATTCAAAACAATCTGCAGAAGGATTATTTTCTTGCCCTCATTGTGGTCATATTACGCCATATGAGACGGTACATCAAACACATATGAAAATTCATTATTTTTAAAGTAAAAAGCCAATAGAGAGATTTGAACTCTCGACCTATTGATTACAAATCAATTGCTCTAACCAGGCTGAGCTACATTGGCACTGTATTTTTTATAAAATTCCTGTTTTAAAATGTTAAGATATCAAATTATGATGATTTTGGTGGATCATGGTTTCCACATGGATGGATGTTGTTTCCTTCATCTTCACATGTTTCAATATGACATTTCATAATTCTGATCTTTTGAACTAATTAAAAAACAATTTCCTCTGATGATAAAATTTTAACTAATGATTAATCTATCAAAAATTGATGTTAAAGGAGATTCTTGCTGATATTATCAAAGTTGATGATGTACTGATGGTAGTCAAAAGTAATGGTGCCACAATAGAAATGAGAAGTAATTCGCTTTCCATAAGACAAAAGGAAAAATGGATAACTATTGGAGAAAATGATGGCCCTTGTCATATGCATGTCAATAATGAAATGATAAAAAATGCGGAATTTGTTATAGAACAAAAACCTGAAAGAACTAGTTTCAGTGTTAGATTTTTTGATGAAAAAAATGAGCGTGTTCTTGGATGTTTTTTTACAAAAATGTACGATGAAAACAAAATGATAAAGTCAGAACGAAAAAAACTCTACGATGATCTACATGCAAAATATGGGCAGAAAATCGAGTTCTAACCATATTCTCTCAGTTAATTATATGGAATCATTTGAGCCTTTAACAAAAATATACTCATAATTTAATAACTTCTAAACTCTGGTTTGTTTATTGAAACTCAAATATGTCCAACCAAAGAAGCTCAAAGTTCTCATAGCTGTATTTACTGTGGTTGGTGTTTGGGGCATTGGATTTGGTTTGTGGAGAGGTAGCCTTGATCCAGGTTCAATGAATAATTTCATGATTGTAGTCTTAGGTGTAGTTAATCTATTCTTAGGTGCCTTCATGGCCTACTTGTATCTAACACAGGTAAGGAACATTGATCCAAGAAAAGACTCAAAGTACAAACGAAAGAAATAACATTCCTACAACCAGAATATTTGTTGCAAAATGCATTGCATACGAATGCTTTATTCCTTTTTTGTCATAAATGTACTTGAATACAAAACCAATTGGTATCAACACTAATGCCATGTGTATCTTTATTCCCATTCCAATATGGATTAGCGCCCATACCAAAACCATCTTTTTTGACTTTCTAAAATAGAATTCTTCAAAATAGTTGATAGGTAAAAACATGTAAAGTAACAATGGCACAAATGGAATGATTCCAAGCATTCCTTGCTCTGCAAATGGCCCAAATGCAATGTTGTAGCCAAGCCAACTCCAGTTTAGTATGGGTATCTGATCAACATACTCAAATGCAAACAAAACGTATACTGCTAAAATACCAAAAGCTATTGGTGCATACTTGATAGAACCTATTCCTGCTTTCAGATCTAAAACGCGTTTTTTTGTATCCTTGATTAAAAGAAGACTTGCCCCTACCGTTAGTACATAGTATCCGATAAGAAATGCATCTGAATCAAAAAATGAAATGTCCACTTTACACAAAGTGCACACTTCATAAATAACCTATTCTAATACTATTCATGACTCTTCAACAAGGAGATACAGCAGAAGATTTTGAATTATTAGCACACGATGGAAAGCCTATCACACTAAGCTCATACAAAAACTCAAAAAATGTCGTATTGTGTTTTTACCCAAAAAACCATCTCTTTGCATGTCCTTCAAAAAAAGTCTTCGAGATGGCAAAAAGCGTTATCTCGGTTTATCCTGAAATTACTGCAACTGACACAGTTGTATTTGCCATATCTGTAGATTCTGTTGATTCTCAGGCTGATTTTGTCAAAGAATATGAAATTCCATATGTGCATCTAAGTGATCAAAAGAAAACTGCTTGCAAGAAATACGCTGGAACTAACATTGCCGGTCTTGCAAAACGAAGTACATTTGTGATTGATAAAAATGGCATTATTCAAGATGTAATGAGAGATATCAATGTCGCATCTCATGGACAGGAAATTCTTGATTCGTTAAAGAGAATCAAAGTATAAATCACACAATAAAATTATTCGAAGAATGCTTAATCTAGTTGCCAAGGAGTTATTTCTCACTAGAGGAATTGGTGTCCATGAAGATAAGCTTACAAGTTTTGAATATGCATTAAGAGATGCAGGAATTGCTGGAACAAACATTGTTTTAATCTCTAGTATCTTTCCACCAAAAGCCAAACTAATTCCTAAAAAGGAAGGTCTGAAAAAAATTAAACCTGGACAAATATTATTTACAATTTATTCCCGAAACCAGACAAACGAACCTCACAGAATGATCTCTGCATCTGTTGGCTTGGCGTTACCAAAGGATCGTACTAGATATGGCTACTTGTCTGAATACGATGCATTTGGACAAAATGAAAAACAAGCAGGTGATTATGCTGAAGATATTGCAGCACAAATGCTTGCATCATCACTTGGTATACCTTTTGATATTGACAAGAGCTGGGATGAAAAAAGACAACAATGGTCAATTTCTGGTAAAATTTACAAATCTCAAAACATTACAATGACTGCTAAAGGTGACAAGTCTGGAAAATGGACTACCGTTTTTTCAGCAGCGTGTTTAATTCTCTAACGTTTTGGTTTGTATCCTTTTAGATAAAATATTGCAGCACCAATACCTATTACAATTATAATTGCAAGAACCGCATATTGTGATTCATCTTCATTAGATTCTTTTGTTCCTGAGTCTTCTTTCTCATTTTGTGGAATGTCTTCTACTGAATAAAATGACAGTTCGCTGTTTCCATCCCATGGTCCTATCTCTACTCTTAATTCATCTTGAGGAATAACTTTACTTTGACCAAATAGGAATTTTGCATCAATTGAGTTTCCTGCTGGAGAGCTAAAGAACCAACCTCTTTTTGAAATATTCTCTAATGTGGTTAAATCAGTTATTGCATGTGTTGCTATTGTATCTATTTTTGCAGGTTCACTTGGAATTACTACTAAATGAATGACTGAATTTAGCGGAACATTTTTTCCATCAAACACATCTGAGCGTGAAATTTCGTTTACTCCAAAGTTTTCTAGTACGTTAATTCTTGAAATTTCATCAGCTACCTCTTTCATTTCGTTTGTCACCTTGAAAATGAATAAATTTTCATCTCCTGTTTTGATGATACTGACAGAAATTATTGCTTCATCATTTTTTGATAATTTTTTTGAAATATCATAGAAACCTTGTCCATCTCTAATTTCTTTACTGATTAATTTCCCTGCCAAATCTGTAAATAAGAAATCAGTTGATTGTTTTGGCATGATAAATGTGGCTGAAACTGCACCTCTTCCAGAAATTACACCTGATGTTTCTAGTAATAGATTTGCATCATCTACTGTATGTATGAATGTGGAATGAAATTCACTATCTACTCCTAGTTCTTCATTTAATTGTCCAATTATTTCATTTCCCATCTCTCTTGCAGAATCTTGAACCATTCTAATTCCGCCGTCACCTTTCAGTTGTTGATAGTCAAAATTAATCATAATACATTGTTCTTCACTTGTAACTCCTATCACACATTCACCTGCATTTGTAAAAACTACTGCTCTAATCTTTTCATTATCATTGATTTTTTTGATTAGTTCATCTGTAAACTTTATTTCTTGATTACTGATAGTTTCTAGTCCGATTGAGGTTATTACTGAATTTGAATATTGTTGATCATAAATTACAAGTGCACTTTCTTGAAATGTGGCTTTTTCAAACAGCTGTCCGCTTGCAAATGGCATGATAAGTATAATTCCAAATATGGCACCAAGTGATAGTATTTCTTTTCTCATGCACCATGAATCCTGTATTATTTTATTTAGTTTACGGCTTTGTGTTATAACGTTTAAATCACTAGTCTAATTTTGCATAATTGACATCGAATTCAAACCGTTGGGGAACACGCTGGCAGTCCGATGGCTCGGGCTGCCAGCCCCACATTTTAATTAATTATAATTTGGATAGATCGTCTACTTGCTTTTTGATATAATCAAATCCGCTCTGCCAGAACTTTGATTTTGAAATATCTAGTCCATGTTCTTTTAGTAACTTTTCTGGTTTTTGTGAACCACCTGCAGATAAAATATCTGTATATGTAGAGACAAAATCATCGCCTTCATTTTTGTATATCTGGAATAATGATACTGCAAGCAAATTTCCAAAAGAGTATGAATAACAGTAAAATGGTGAATGATAAAAATGCGGAATACAGCTCCATTCAATTCCAAAGTCTTCTGAAATATTTATCGAGTTTCCAAACTGTTCTTTCAAATTCTTTCTGTAAATGTCTGATATGTCATCAACTGTAATGGAATTTGCAATCTGTTTATGAGCCTCTATTTCAAATAATGTGAAAAATGACTGTCTTCCAATTGTTGCATAAAAGTCATCAATCTTATCTGAAAGCATAGATGCTTTTTCTCCATCTGAAATCTGACTTGAAATGTTATCATAAAGTAATAATTCTGAATATGTAGATGCAGTTTCTGCAAGAGGTAATGGTGCATCTGAAACTAAAATTGATTTCTCTGATGCTGCAACACTGTGAACAGCATGTCCAATTTCATGTGCAAGTGTAAAGACATCTCTTGATTTTCCGGTATAATTGATTAAAACAAATGGTGTGATGTATGGAAGTGGAGTACTACAAAAAGCTCCGTCTCTTTTTCCATGTCTTAATGAATAGTCTATGTGATTTTCATTAAAAACACGTGATGCATATTCTGCAATTTTTGGACTGAATCGATTAAGAGAATCAAGAACTAGCTTTGTTCCCTGATCAAATGTATAGTTTCTTTCTGCAGCACTCTTCTTTGATGGTGCATACAAATCATATCTTCTAAGTTTCTTTACTCCCACACGTTTTGCTTTTTGCTGGAAATATTTCTGAAATACTGGTGCATTTTTTTTACATACATCTAACATTACATCTATTGTTTTATCGTCTACATCGTTTGAAATGTTCTGAATTGAGATTGGGTCCTTAAAGCCTCTCATATCAATTCCTTCGTTTTTCCAGTTTAGTACAATATTTTGATAAATCTGACCGATTACTCCTTTGTTATCTTGATATTTTGTTAATAGCGATTTGTAGGCTGCCTCTCTAACTTTTGGATTCTTGTTTCTTACAAGTGTTGTAAGTTGTTCCCGTCCCATTGTCTTTTTTTTGCCATTTACATTTACGGTATATGTGAAAGCATTTGTTATTTTATCATAAATTTTCACAAGTGCAGAAATTCCTGTCACATCTAGTGTATTGATGATTTTCTCTTCAGGCTCTGTTAGTGCATATTTTGCAACTAATCTCTTGTATCGTAAATAATCTGATAATTCTCCTGCATCTTTGATCAATCTTCTTGCATTTTTTTCGTCTACCTGCTTTTTCCACCATAAATCAAAAAATAGCATTTTATTTTGTATAGTAGAGCCAAACTGCGAAATTCTGTTTAATAGTGCGGTAGCCTCATCTGATTGTGTATCTTCGGAGAATTTTAGCCCTGCATATCCGCCAATCTTGCTTGATTTTTCTGTAATATCTTCAATTTCATGTAGTAACTGTAAAAATTTCTTAGAGGACATGTTTGGTTTTAGTTGAGATTTATTTTTTGCAAATTTTTCAGACTGTTTTTGTATTTCCTTGATTTTTTTATCAAACGTTTGTCTACTTGGATTCTTAACTAAATCATCAAGGTCCCATATGCCGTTTTTGTATTTCTGCACAGCATCTTTCAAACTGAACTGTTTCTATACCTTTTGAAATTCATTCAACGTCTAAATAATGCCCGATCAAAAATAATCTTGGATCCGTCGTCTAGCCTGGTTTGGATGCTGCACTCACACTGCAGAGGTCGCGAGTTCAAGTCTCGCCGGATCCATTGAATCATTATAAAAAATTAGAATTAATGTCGATAGGGTTTTATTATGAAATGAGCCGTTTCTTAATAATGAAAACAGGTCTCTTCATAATCCTTGTTCTAGTTTCAGGATGTTTTGCAGGTTTGATCCATGGCGGAATTAATCTTGCAATAGTCGAACCATATCTTGATCAAGCAATTGGAATTGAAAATCAAACTCTCTTTGCAACAGGTGAAGAAGAAGATACTCCTGAATTCTGGGTAGAATACAATTCATATCGTGTTTGGCAAAAAGGTGGTCAAGTGTTAGCAGGCGCAATTCTTGGAACGTCTATTGCAGCGTTGGTTGGAATTGTATTTCTCTTTGCAAGAAAAGTATTGCCTCAAGGAAACAATGTCAAAAAAACACTTGTTTTATCTGGCTTGATGTGGTTTACAATCTTTGTAATTCCTTTCTTAAAGTATCCTGCAAATCCTCCTACTGTCGGAGAAACTGAAACTGTCGTATTGCGTTCAATTCTTTTCCTATCGTTTATAGCAATTTCAGGATTGGGTGCTGTTGGATTTTACCAAGTTTACAAAAGATTACAAAATAAGAAAATACTTGCATTTGTAGGATATGCAGCATTCATCAGCGCTGTATTTTTCATAATGCCTGAAAATCCAGATGAAATTACTGCACCTATGGAACTCGTTGACGGATTTAGAGGTGCATCATTTGTAGCAGTAACCGTTTACTGGCTAACATTGGGCTTGATTCTTGGTGGATTCATTGAAAAACTTCAAGAACGACTTAAGCTGAAGAATTAGTATGGTAAACGATCTAAGAACTCCTAGTTTTTACATCATAGCAATACTCGGAACAATTGTCACAGCAGGATTTTTCCTAGCATTTTTCCCAACCCTATTCAAAAAGCGGATTGATTCAAAATCGGTAATGTACACATTGGTAGTCTTTGACGTATATGGGAACAAAACTAGCCTTAGTGGAGTTAGAACAAGTTTCCAAAACAAGGAGGTTGCACTATCCTTTGCAAAATTCTATAAAAAACAATTTCCTCTGTATGATTTTGGCATAATTCATGAGATTAATGGCGTTGAAAAATTAATGATTGCAAAACACATCTAGAATGGCATAAATTATCTAAATTACGATTAAGATTATGAAAGCAGTTTGGAATGACACTGTTATTGCTGAAAGTGATGACACTGTAGTAGTTGAAGGTAACCACTATTTCCCTTCCAGTTCAATAAAAAATGAATATTTCCATAAAACCGAAACAAGTACTTCTTGTCCTTGGAAAGGTGTGGCAAGTTACTATTCTGTTACAGTCAATGGAAAAACAAACACAGACTGTGCTTGGTATTATCCTGTACCAAGTAAGGAAGCAGAAAAGATCAAAGATAGAGTTGCCTTTTGGAATGGCGTTCAAGTAATCTAAATAGTAGTTTGTAATACGTTTCTTATGGTAGGTCCACAAGATGGTGGTTTTGGCTTTGATCAGTCCAAAAAATACACAAGCGTTGATAATTTAGATAAAATTTGTGTTCAATGTCAAGCAGGTCAACACAAAAAATGTCTTTTCAAATCTAAAGAACAACCTGAATGTGATTGTGAACACTGTCTCATTTACGGCTAAATTAGTTCCAGCTTAGAAAAATAACCTTTAACCATAACTATTTGTATAAAATTAAAATGGAAAAAACTCCCGATGATTCAAAAGCCGAAGTAATTATCCGAATGTTTCCTTCAGATGCAAATCCTGCTGGAAACGTCTTTGGTGGTGCAATTTTAAAACACATTGATATGGTTGCAGGAATTGTTGCACAAAGGTTCAGTCAGACAAATGCAGTTACTGTCAGTATGGATAAGATTAGTTTCTTAAAACCTGTTTTTGTTGGAAATGTTTTGTTTGTAAAGGCACGAGTAAACTATGTTCAAAAATCATCAATGGAGATTGAGGTAAATGTTGAAGCAGAAGATATTGCAAAGGGAACACGTGTTCATACAGGAAATGCATACGTTACCTTTGTCGCATTAGATGATAATGGCAAGCCTACTACGGTTCCGACATTGCGTATTGATAACCCTGAGGATCAAAAACGCTTTGATGAAGGTAAATTAAGAATGGAACGTAGGTTAAAAGAACGCAAAAAATAACTCATCCTTTAAGTAATTAATATCAAAATTTTAGTTATGTCTGATCTTCTGTATCGATATCGGAAAACATTCGGTCCTGGAATTTTATTTGCATGTACAGCAATAGGTGTCTCACATCTTGTACAGTCTACTAGAGCTGGTGCAGAATTTGGTTTCATGATTCTTGGTTTTGTTATACTTGCAAATGTTCTAAAATATCCATTCTTTGAACATGGTTCACGTTATGCAAATGTAACTGGCACAAGTATAATTGATGGATATGAAAAACTGGGGAGAAAATTCCTAATTCTATATCTAGGAATCACTTTAGGCTCTATGTTTTTTGTAACTGCTGCTGTAGGTTTTGTTACAGCAGGATTTTTTGAAAATCTTTTTCAGATTGATTTTCTTGGAATATGGACTATGGTTCTGTTGTTTGCAATATGTGGAGTCATTTTATGTATTGGAAAATTTGGAACTCTGGATGGAATTATCAAAGTAATTGGTTTTGTTCTGATAATTTCAACAGTTACCGCATTTGTTTTAGCTTTGATTAATGGACCGGTAGAGCAAAATGAGAATTTTCTCCCTCGTGATTTATGGAATGATTCTGGAATTTTCTTTTTAATTGCTTTAATGGGTTGGATGCCTACTGCGATAGATCTTTCAAGCTGGAATAGTTTATGGACAATTGCAAGAATTAAACAAACAGGTTTTAGACCGAAACTAAAAGAAACGCTTACTGAGTTTCGAATTGGTTATTTTGTCACCTCTCTAATGGCTATCTTCTTTTTGGGTTTGGGTACGTTGGTATTTTTTGGTTCAGGAGAATCGCTGCCCAATAACAATTCTATGTTTGCCCATAAAATAGTCACAATGTTTGCCGATACTATAGGTCAATGGAGCTATATCATAATTGCAGCATCTGCATTTAGTGTGATGTTTGGAACTATACTTGCAGTTTTTGATGGGTATTCCCGTTCATTTCAGAAAATCATACAATTGTTACAAAAAAAGGAATCTGATGATTCGAGAAAATCATATGTTGCAATTGTTTGTATCCTTGCCATTGGTTCTATTCTAATCATTATGCAGTTTGGCGATAAGCTAAAGGAGTTAGTTGACTTTGCAACTACTTTGTCATTTCTCGTTGCACCAATAATTGCGGTATTGAATCATAAATTGGTAATTGGTAAGTTTCTTCCTAAAGACACTCAGCCTTCTGTATGGATTAAGGGGCTCAGTATGTGTGGTATTGTATTTTTAACAGGTTTTGCACTATTTTTCATATATACAAAATTTTTCTAGAACCATCACACAACTTATAGATATTCTTCTCACTTTGAATTATTATGGTAAAAAGTAATTATGAGATTTTAGGTATAACTGAGGGTGCATCAAGAAATGAAATTCGTAGTGCATTTAGAAATCTTGCACTAACTCATCATGCTGATAGGGGTGGTCAGGATGAAGAATTTATCATAATTAAACAGGCATTTGAGGATCTCAAAGTTGGAAAAAAGTTTCCTGACTCTTTAGATGAAAAAAAGAAAAAGTCAAAATTTTTCTGGGGTACAGACGAAGAAGAACGTCTTCGTCAAAATACATTGTTATCTAATGATGTTGCAAGAGAAGTTAAAGTTGCACAAGAATGGATTGACGCATTAAACAGAACTGATACAACAGGAATACGATTGTTTGGTTCAAATGAATTAGGACAAATAGAAATTGAAAGAAAACCAACTGGTGCTTTATCAGTCAAAGGAAAATTTTGGGCTGGAAAAATTTCATATCCAAATCATGTATTCATGTGGGGCAGTATGACAAGTCCATACTTTTTAGAAGATGATGATTCCAAAACTTTGATTCATTTAACACAAGGAACCTTCAAACTAATGGAGCCATTAGAAAATGGCTATAATATTGAAAATGGTTCTCACATTATTGTAGATAATGGAGATATTGTATGTGGTCATGTCAAAGGAATACGACAGCAGGTTCCACATCCAACAGGTCGTGTTGGCATGTCTATAACAAAAGAACATTTTACAAAATTAGAGGCTCCAAATGGAAAAATTATTGCTGGTGACGTTAGAGAAACTGTTTCTTTAGAGGCTAAAGAAGTTTTAGCACTTAACCTAATTGATAATGTAACAGTAAGGGGTAAGAAAATTTCTGTTTTTGGTCCTAAGGTTAGTTACGATGTATTTTTTGAACTAAAAGAAGGTGGCATGATACGCTTCTATGACAAAGGTTCAGGATTTGATATTAGTGATGATGCAATACTCAAACTTGAAAATGGGAAAGAATTCTTCTTAGATGATTTGAAAACTAGAAAGTTAATTGGATTTGGTGGACGAGATATGACGTATGAATTTCTAGATGGTTTAGAAGAAAGTAGTGGTGTAATTCCATCTAATTGGGCATCAAAACTATCTGGATTGTTTAAGAAAAATTAACTACTTTTTAATTCCCAGTGCTCTGTTTTTCAATCTTAGTTGAGTACTTCGACATTTTCTACATCTTGTAGCGCTCATATCTAATCTTGCACCACATGAAATACAGATTTTCATATGAAGTCTTGCTTTTTGTGCAATCTGTTTTTTTAGGGGATCTGCAACTGGCATAGTATATCGTCAAAAATCTGCTATTTATTCTATTAGCTATTCATTTTTCCGGCTAATAGTACTGCTACCTCGCCTGGTCTTTTTGCAACAGGAATGTTTGCCTTTGCAAACATGGATATCTTTGATTCGGCTGAGCCATATGTTCCCATGACTATGGCGCCTGCATGTCCCATGCGTTTTTCTTTTGGTGCCTGTCGTCCTGCGATATATCCAACAATTGGTTTCTTAAATCCGATATCTATGATATGTTGAGCTAAAATTTCTTCAGAATCTCCTCCAATTTCTCCTACCACTACCATTGCTTCCAATTCTGGGTCATCTTTTACCATATCAAAGGCATCAATCATACGTGTTCCATTAACTGGGTCTCCTCCAATGCCTATGGTGATATTCTGACCAAAACCTGCGCTAGTTAGATTATTTGAGATTTCATAAAGTAATGTGCCGCTTTTTGATAATACTGCAACTTTTCCTGCTGAAAATGGGCTTGCAGGCATAATTCCTACCTTGATTAATCCTGGCACTATAACACCTGGTGTGTTTGGTCCAATCATTATTGCGTCTTTTTGTTTTGCAAGCTCGATTACCTCCATTGCATCTCTAATAGGAACATGTTCTGGAATGGCAACTAGTAATTTTATTCCTGAATTTAATGCATCTTTGGCAGCATCTAAGAAGAATTTTGCTGGAACAAATACTATTGATATCTCTGCTCCTGTTGCATCAACTGCTTCTTTTACTGTATCATAGACTGGAATTTTATCTTCAAATTTTTGTCCTCCTTTTCCAGGTGTAACTCCTGCTACAATGTTTGTTCCATACTCTAACATTAGTTTGGCATGAGTTGAACCATACTTGCCTGTTATACCTTGTACAATAACTGGTTTCTTTTCATAATTACCGTTAGCATCTTTTTTACCACGAAGAATTTCATAAATGTCTGTCATTTGTTTGTCTCCATTACTACTCCGTTTATTGCTTCTTCAATGGAATCAAACATTTTTGTTTTTGTATCTTTTAGCATTTCTTTTGCTTTGTCTGATTCTGTTCCCATTAATCTTGCAAAGACCGGAAGATCAATTAAATTATTATTGTATGCTTGAATGAAAGCTTCTGCAACTGTTGTTGTTTTTACAATTCCGCCGTAAAGATTAACTAGAATTCCCTTAACTCTACTCATTTTACTAATCAAAGTTAATGCTTCATACACTGATTCTGTTGTAGCTCCTCCACCAACATCTAGAAATGTTGCAGGTTTTCCACCATTATCTGTAACAAGATCAAATGTTGACATTACTAATCCTGCACCGTTTCCTATAACTGCAATATTTCCATCTAGTTCGACAAGTGAAAATCCACTCTTCTCTGCCTGCTCTTCTAAAGCTGATTTTTCTTGATATTGTTGTAATTCGTCATGTCTAAAGTTTGAATTATCATCGGTCATCACTTTTCCATCGAGTGCCATTAGTGTGCCATCTTTTAGAATTGCAAGTGGATTGATTTCTGCCAACTCTGCTTCTTTTTCAATAGTTAATTTTGATAATTTTTGTAACATTTCTACAAATTGTTCCTCTTGTGAATCTTTTAGTCCAATTTCGTTTGCAACTTCTTTTGCTGTTTGTGCATCAACATCTCCGAGTCCAACTTCACGAATAGTTTGATTCTTTACTGATTCTATTTCCACTCCTCCTTCTGATGAGGCTATGATTGTGTAGCATCTTTTACTTCTATTCAAAAACAATGACAAGTACAGCTCTTTTTCAATATCTGCCATTTTTTCAAGTAGGATGGCACGAGTTTTCTCTCCTTTTATGGACATGTTTAGTAATTGAGGATATTTGAGTTCAAATTCGTCATCACTGTTACATTTCTGAATTCCGCCTGCTTTTCCTCTTCCTCCTACTGGAACCTGAACTTTTATGACAAATGGATATCCTAACTCTTTAGCATCTTTTCTTCCTTTTTCGATGTCTTTTGATGAAATACTAGGTGGAGTTCTTATCCCGAATTCCTTGAAAAGCTCTTTTGCTTGGTATTCTAAAAGACGCATAAATCCAGTCCAGAAATGGACTTTATATTCCTATTAGCTATTCAAACTGGTCTTCTAACAGGTCTACTACTTGTCCAAAAAGATCTTTACTTTTCTTCAAAAGTCTATCTGGAAATTCCTCAGTAGAAAATACTAACTGTTGTTTAATCTCTGGAATGACCATTCCCCCTGAAACAATCACCTGTTCAATAACGTGATCTTGCGTTAATGTACAAACAATCTCTTCGAAGACATCTTCTTTTTCTTCTAGTGTTTCTCTGTACAAAACAATTGGTGTGTTTGTTTGGCTAATGAAATTTGTAGCCTTTACCAGTAATTCTTGTAAATGGTGAACCGACCATGTGTCTAAACTAATCTGTTTCACCATGCCATACTATGGCGAATTTTCTATATAAGCCTCGTAGGTACCTGTTAACTCAACAATTGGTCAAGCTTTTGTAAAGCTACTCGACTGCGATCCTTATTTTTAGCCCGTCAATATCGTCATCTTTGTAGTTTTTGCATGATTCTGTAAAATCTACATTTTTGACTCTAACTAAAAATGCAATATCTTCTGTCTTATCTTTAATCAAATTTAGCGACTCTTCGTCTAATTCTAAAATTGATGCTCTTTCCAAAATATCTGTAGGATTGAATCCTTTCTCTTTTCTTAAGGTTTGAATTCTTCTTGCCAAATCTTTAATCAATCCTTTTGACATCATTTCGTTGTCTCTTTCCAATGAAATTACAACAATTAGATTCTGTCTTTTCGCAAATTGATATTTTTCATTAACTTCAAAATCTACAATGAAATCTTCTTTATCTAATACAACTGAATTTTCTCCGATTTGGAATGTGTATTTACCATTTGCATTTAATTCATTGATTATTGATTCTGGATCTGTTTCTGAAAACATTTTCAATAATTTTCCCATGTCTTGTTTAGCTTTAGGTCCTATTGCGCTTCTCTCTAACTCTATTTTAGGCACAACTGGCAAGCCTTTTTCTTTTAATTCTAGATATTGTTCCATACCTTCAGAACTATCAATCTCAAAAATTTCATAATTTTGTATATTCATTTGTGACTTTACAAGTTCTGATAATGATTCTAAAACTTGTTTTTCTCCTTTGTTTAAACAAATCATAGCTTGGTTTAATGGCCATCTTCGTTTTAGCTTGCCTTTCATTCTTGCAGCAGATGTTACTGAAACTGTTTCTTTGAGTAAATCAAATGATGTTTCAACTTTTTCATCAATTAATGATGAATCTACCTTTGGCCATGATTCAAGTAAAATATTTTCTTTCTCAGAAAATATGGATTTGTACAGATATTGTGATGTAAATGGTGCAAATGGATGAATCAATATGTTGATTGTTTTCAAAGTTTTAGCAAGAATTGCATAGATTGTAAAGCGTCTATCTTTTTTTGAATCATCTTCATCCCATAATTCTGATTTAATTATTGGAATGTAAATTTGGCTTAGAGAATTTATCAAAAAGTCTTCAATTGATTTTGCAGATTCATGAAATCGGCATGAATCATTTGTTTCAGTAGTCCTTTCGATCATTCTTTGAAGTTTTGATAGTAACCATACGTCTGGAGGTGTTAGTAAATCATTTTTCTTTGCCCATTCAATAGTTGATTCTTCTACATTGAATTTATCATACTCACTGTTTTGTTTGTAAAATGTATGTAAATGATATAATGTACTTATCACCTGATAAGGTCTTGACATTAATTCTTTAGTGCTAAAGTTTAACGGCTCAATTGGACTTGCTTTCCACATAAAATAAAATCGAACAAGATCTACTGGATATTTTTCTAAAAGCTCTTTTGCCTCAAGTACATTTCCTTTACTCTTACTCATCTTGTTTCCGTTTTCATCTAACACATGTCCTTGAAACAGAAATGATTTGTACGGTGAAACTGATGCGTTATTGTAAATTACATTTTCAATCAAAAGTGTATATGCCCATCCTCTTGTTTGATCGATACCTTCTGTAAAGAACGGTGCTGGAATTTTTTCTTTGTATGTAGCTTCGTCTAATGATGCTATTGGTGCAGCACCACTATTATGCCATGTATCAAGCACAAATTCTTCTCTTTGCATTACTCCGCTGCACTCTTTGCATTTGACCTTGATTTTATCAATCCACGGTCTATGTAATTCAAAATTTTCTCCGTCTGGTAACTCAATTGCAGATTCAATAATTTCTTTTCTTGAGAATAATTGTTCTGTGTTTTCACAATCATTACATTTCCAAACTGGAATTGGACATCCCCAATATCTTTCTCGTGAAATACACCATGGATGTTTTTCTTTAATAATTTCTAAAAATCTATTTTTTGGTTGATCAAAAAAGTATTCTACATCTTCAGCTGCTTTGATTGCTTTATCGCCAAGTTTGTCAAGCATGTAAAAATATTCTCTACGTGCAAGCCATACTAAACCATGATTGCAGCGCCAGCATAATGGATATTTGTGCTTAATTTTACCAATTTTTACTAGTGCATTTCTATCTTTTACCGATTGAACTAATTTCTCATCTGCATCTCTAACAAATAATCCTGCATATTTTCCTGCATCTTCTGTAAATTTTACTTCATCATCAATTGGACAGAAAACTGTAACCTTGCGTTTCATTGCAATATTATTGTCTTCTTCACCATTTGCTGGAGATAGATGAACTAGCCCACTACCTGCATTAACATCTACAAAATTTTCTGCAACAGTTACATGATAATTATCTTGTTTTGAAATTTCTGCAAGTTTTGGTATTTCATCTAATAATGGATGTATGTATTTTTTACCTTCCATTTCACTTCCCAAAAATGTTCTTTTAATTTCATATTCTTCGATTTTAACTTCTGTCATGAATTCTTCTAAGCGTGTTTTTCCTACAACCCATGTTTCACCTTCTACTAAAACTTCAACATATTCTTCTTTTGGATTAACTCCTACCATTGCATCTGTTACAAGTGTAAATGGCATTGTAGTCCATACAATCAAAAATTTTTCTTCTTCTGCAAGTTTTACTTTGTAATATAATGATGGATCTTTCACCATATCATATCCTTGATTAACTTCTGAATGACTTAATGATGTTTGACAGCTTGGACAGTATGCAACAACTCTAAAACCTTCAGTCATTATTCCATTCTCAAATGCTTTTTTCATTAATTGCCATTCTTTTTCAATAAATTCATCTTTGTACGTCCAGTATGCTTTATCTTGGTCAAATGACATTCCAATTAATTTATCAACTTCTACCCATTTCGTATGGTATTTCTGAACTAAATTCTTACATTCTGCAACTAATTTTTCAATATCTTCTGTTGAACTAATATCGCTTTTTCCATTTTCCATACCTAATTCTTTTTCAGCTTGTAACTCAACAGGTAATCCTTGTGTATCCCATCCTGCATTAAAAATGACTTTGTTTCCTGATAGTACATTGTATCTATACCATAAATCTTTGAAAACTCTTCCCCTTAGATGTCCTGCATGTGGAATTCCGTTCATTGTAGGTGGTCCTTCAATAAACATTATTTCATTTTTTTTAGTGTCATCTTGTTGAATTAATTTTGAAATATCTTTATCTTTCAAATCATTTTGAACATTTTTTTCAATTTGTTTGATATCAAATTTTTCTACGAGTTCCATCTATCGTTTGAAAAGGTATTTCATATAAAATCTCTTTGAGGAATATATACTGGAATCTTGTTCAATAATTATTGGTTAATGTCTTAGTTGTGGGCGCTGGAGGACGCGAACACGCACTGTCATGGAAATTATCAACTTCTGAAAAAATTGATCAAGTATATGCAGCTCCTGGAAATGGTGGCACACTTCAAAATGTTGAATTATCTGTTACTGATATTGAAGGATTAGCAAAATTTGCTCAAGAAAAAAATTGTTTTACTGTAGTTGGTCCTGAAGATCCACTTGCTGCAGGCATAGTTGATGCCTTTGTTGAAAAAGGTCTTCCTATTTTTGGACCCTCTAAAAATGCAGCAAAATTAGAATCAAGTAAAATTTGGGCAAAAGAATTCATGAAACGAAATTCAATTCCTACTGCAGATTTTGAAATATTTGATGATGCACAAAAAGCCAAAGATTTTGTAAAATCATATGAAAAACCTGTTGTAATAAAGGCCGACGGTCTTGCAGCAGGAAAAGGTGTTATTGTTTGTAAAAATAAAGATGAAGCTAATGACGCTATTGATACAATTTTAACAAAAAAATCATTCGGTGATGCAGGATCTAAAATTATAATTGAAGAAAGAATTGATGGCGTTGAAGCATCATACATTGCGTTATGTGATGGAAAAATAGGAATTCCTATGGCTACGAGTCAAGATCATAAGCGAGTTTTTGATAATGATGAAGGTCCGAACACTGGAGGCATGGGTGCATATTCTCCTACTCCTATAATTGATGAAAAGCTTGGAACTGAAATTCAAGAAAAAATTATTGATAAAACAATTCATGCAATGCGTGATGAAGGATTTGAGTTTAAGGGATTCTTGTATGCTGGAATAATGATTAAAGATGGCATTCCATATGTTCTTGAGTACAATGTACGCATGGGTGATCCTGAATGTCAACCAATACTAATGCGTCTTGATTCTGATTTGTATGATTATCTTCATGCATCGTATGAAGGAAAACTAAATGAGTTGCCTGAAATTTCTTGGAAAAATCAATACTCGGTATGTGTTGTTCTTGCGTCCAAAGGATATCCCTCATCATATCCTACTGGAGATGAAATTACTGGATTTGAAAATCTTTCCTCTGATGCATTTGTTTTTCATGCCGGAACAAAAAAACAAGATGACAAAATAAAATCTAATGGTGGACGTGTTCTTGGAGTTACCGCATTAGGTTCTAGTCTTGAAGATGCAATAAACAATGCATACGATGCATGTAATCACATACATTGGACTAACAAATACCATAGAACCGATATCGGAAAAAAGGGTCTATCTAATTTATGATGTTTTTATAACATCTTTTTCTGTAATTATCCAATCCATTTTGACATCTCCATCCGAAATTGGAATTGTTTTAACAATTTGTTTTGAATATGAAAGTCCAATTTTGATTAAATCTTTCTTTTCAAGATATTTGTCGTAAAATCCTGCTCCGTAACCAATTCTATTTCCTTCATTATCTAATCCCACACATGGAACCAAAATCACATCGTGTTTTTCTTCTACTTGTGCATTATCTTTTGGTTCTGGTATGTCAAATTCTCCCTTTTCTAATTTTGTTAAATCCTCAATTTTTCTAAATGTCATCATACCATTTGATATTCTAGGCAATGAAACAATCTTCTTTTCTTCCAATAGATGAGTGATTAATTCAACCGTTTGAACTTCGCTTCCTATCGAATAATAGCATCCAATAGATTTTGCTTCTGAAATCACCTTTGTTTTCATTAGCTTTGATATGATTTTCTGACTGTGAATTTCCATCAAATCAAATGATGTGGAATCTCTTTTTTCTAAAAGATGCTTACGTAAAGCAGCTTTTTCAGGACTAGATGTCAATTCCCTTAGATATTGCAGCTGCAGTTACAGTATTTTTCAAAAGCATGGCAACAGTCATTGGTCCAACTCCGCCTGGTACTGGTGATGCATATGATGTCTTTTCAATAATTTCTGCATAATCTGCATCTCCGGCTAACTTTCCTTCATGTCTGGTAGTTGCAACATCAATAACTACTGCTCCCTCCTTTATCATGTCTGGCGTAAGTTTGAAAATTTCCCGATTTCCAACTCCTGTTATTATAATATCTGAATCTAAACAAATTTTCTTCAAATCTTTAGTTTTTGAATGACATGTAGTTACTGTTGCATTGTTTTGTAATAATAGATGGTAAAGTGGTTTTCCAACTAAATTACTTCTATTAATGATTACCACGTTTTTTCCTTCTAATTCAATATTGTAGTATTTACACATTTCAATAATACCTGATGGTGTACATGCAACTAACATTGCCTTTCCAATTGATAACAATCCAACATTTGGTGGTGTTAAACCATCAACATCTTTTTCAGGTAAAATTTGTGTTGTTGTATTAAATTCATTTAGATGAGATGGAAGTGGCAGTTGTACCAAAATACCATGAACAGTCTCATCTGCATTCAATTTTTCAATTAATTTGTTTAATTCATCTTGTGTAATGTCTGTTGGGGGCGTATGATCTTTTGTTAAAATTCCAACTTCTTCGCATGCTTTGTGTTTATTTCTAACATATGTTGCAGAAGCTGGATTATCTCCAACAAGTACTGTTGCAAGACATGGAGAAATTCCTTTTGATTTCAAATCATTTACAATCTCTGCTACTTTTACTTTGATGCTTTTTGCAACTTCAATTCCATCAATTTTAACTCCTGTCAATGATGGTTAATTCTCAAGGCTAATAATAAATCCTTGAAAATCACCGAAAAGAAATTATTTGGTTAACAAAAGTCGATGATATGTTCGTCGCAATTGTAGAAATTGTTCTCAAAGATGAGAAAAAAGATGATTTTAAGACTTGGATAACAGATTCAAACAAAACATTATCGAAATTTGACGGTTTTGTTTCTAGAAGATTATTAGAATCACGTGATGGCGGAAATCGAATAATGGTAGAATTCAAAGATATGGAGTCATTCCAAAAAATGCATTCTAGCCCAGAACATAGTAAATTTGCATCTGAAATTGGTCAATTTATGGCTCAACCACCACAGCGCAATTTCTTCCAAGTGGTTGCAGAATAAAATGAAGTTTGAATACAATACAGATGATTATATTCGAAAAATAAATAGTGGAAATTCATATTTCAACACATTTCTTGATAAGAATACACGTGCTGCAGGTGTATTGGTCTTAAAACCCGGCGAAGAGGATACTCAACTTCCACATGAATCTGATGAAATGTATTACATTTTAGAAGGTGATGGATTTTTAAAAATAAAAAATAAGAAGTACAAACTAAAAAAAGGAAAAGCATTTTTTGTTCCAAAAGACACTGAGCATTATTTTTTTGGAAATAAAACTAAATTAAAAGTTCTATACTTTTTTGGTGGACCTGACTCTTAATTTGAAATTTTTACTTTTCTTCCCTTAATTGAGATTTTCTTTTTAGCAAAAAGTTCAACAGCTTTTGGATAAATTTCATGTTCTTTTACAAGAATTTTTTTAGATAATGATTTTTCTGTATCATTACTATTTATCTTGACAATTTCTTGTATGATTATTGGACCTGTATCCACTCCTTCATCTACAAAATGAACTGTACATCCTGAAAACTTTGATCCAAATTCTATTGCCTGTTTTTGTGCATCTAATCCTGGAAATGCAGGCAAGAGTGCAGGATGGATGTTTAAAATTTTATTTTTATATTCTTTGATAAAATATGGGCTTATAATTCTCATAAATCCTGCTAAACAAACCAGTCCATTTGAAGGAGTCACTTTGTATTTTTTTAATGTCGAAATAATTTTTTTATCATATTGAAGTCTCTTTCCTTTGTATTTTGAACTCTCTATGACCTCTGTTTGAATTCCCATTTTTTTTGCAATTGCCAATCCCTTTGCATTGGGTTTGTTTGAAATAACTACTGCAGGATTGATTGGAATTTTTTTCTTTTTAATTGCCTTGAGAATTGATTCCATGTTACTACCTCTGCCTGAAATCAAAATTCCCAGATTTTTCAATACCTGCTTTTATTCATGGAATAAATTAAACGCTATGTTAACATTCGATCAAACTTGCAATTTATAATCAAAATCATCTGATTAGATATAGTGAGAAACGTTAGATTAACTAAAAATGGCATACAATGCACAAACTCTAGTTCTACTGTATACCTAGATCCAAAAAAAATTCAAAACGATGGTGTACATTTTGTCTCGCACGCACACATAGACCATCTTCCAAATGGTGGAACTGGCACGATTCTTTCTTCTCCTGAAACTGATAAAATTGCAGAATTACGTGGTTTTACGCTCAAAAACGCTACTGATTCTATTGAAAATTTCACGCTTGTTGACAGTGGTCACATTTTTGGTTCGAAGGGTCTTCTCTTTGATGACATATTTTACACCGGTGACATATCCACTAGGGATCGTGGTTTCCTAAAAGGTGCACAAATTCCAAAATGTAAAACATTAATCACTGAATGTACATTTGGATTACCTGAATTTGTTCTACCACCTGTTACTGAAATTGTAAAACAAGTAAATGAAATAATTGCAAATCTTTATTCAAAAGGAAAACCTGTGCTTCTTCTTGGTTATGAACTAGGAAAAGCCCAAACACTGTCACAATTATTTGGTGATTGGGATCCAATCTATTATCATGATTCTGTAAAAAAAATGAATGATTTACACCGTTCAATGGGCGTACCTTTGAAAGATTCTATTGGTCATACTGAAGCTGAATCAAATGGATTATTAGATAAAAAACCATGGGTTATGGTAGCTCCTATGATGAGTGCAAAAAATAATTTCATTAAACATATGAAAACAAAATATGATGTAATTACAATAGGATTTAGTGGTTGGGCAAATTCAAAAAAATTTGGTTTTTCAAGAGGAACTGATTATTCAATTCCTCTAAGTGATCATTGTGACTACAATGAATTAATTGAGCTTGTAAAAAAATCTGAAGCAGAAAAAGTATACACAATTCATGGATTTGTTGATGAATTTGCTATGGATTTAAACAAACTTGGTTTTACTGCACAACCATTACGTGAAATCTCTCTAGATAATTTTTGCTAATCAAATTTTCGTAAACTTCGGTTATATGCTACACCAAATCTATGTGTCTCATCTCTGATATGTTGTAGAATTTTAATTGAATCTTTATTTTTTGCAATACGTATTGATTTTGTTCGTTTCGGAATAAACACCTCTTCGTTTTCTTTTGCAAGTGATACACATGGAGTTTCAATTCCTACATCCTTTAACGCCGATAATGCTGCAGTAAGCTGACCTTTTCCTCCATCAATTACTATTAAATCTGGAAATTCACTTTTTTCTTTTCTTAATCTCCAATATCTTCTACCTACTATTTCGTTAATCATGGCAAAATCATCTCTACCTGATATTGTTTTTATCTTGAACTTTCTATATCCTGATTTGTCTGGTTTTCCATCCACAAATCTTGCCATGGAGCCTACTGCATATTCGTCCCCATGATTTGATATGTCAAAGCACTCTATTATGCGTGGAATTGAAGGTAGTTTGAGAATATCTCTCAATTCCACTAATCCGGGTTCTGCATTCTTATCTTGAATCAAATCTAGATTTCGAAGAATTAATTCTATCATTTCTTTTCTTTTTCCCTTTACTCCAACTATGATTTTGACTGAAAATCCGGCTCTATCTGTTAATGCATCTGCGAGTGATTGTTTTTCTTCAATCTCTTCACTTGTAACTATAGTCTTAGGAATTTGATGTGTTGTATAATATTGATATAGAAAATTTGTGAAATTATTATCTCCAATTAGATCAAAAGAAAATTTTTCACTATCTCTGATTACTCCATGGGTTTGCCTAAACGTCATCACTATGGCATCTTGTTTTCCATATCTTATTCCAAAATATTCTTCGTCTGATTTTTTTGCATCTTCCATTTTTTTGCCTGAATCTATGCTACCTAATCTTTGTAGTGTATCTCTAATTTCTATGGCTCTTTCAAATTGTTGTGAATCTGAAGCATCTTCCATTTGTTTTTGTAATTTTTTAGCAAATTCTTTCATCTGTTGTTTACTTTTTAGAATTGATTCTAAATCTGAAATATTTTTTACATATTCTTCTTGTGCTGATTTAAATTCACATGGACCATCACAATTTCCTATATGATATTCCAAGCATACCTTTTTTGGTAGTGTATTGCATATTCTTACTTTGAATGATTTTCTTAACGAACCTATTGTTAATAATTTTGAACTTCCTTTTGTAAATGGCCCAAAAATTTTTCCTTTACCTAAAAAATCTCCATTCCGCGTTCTTCTTGCAACTAATAATCTGGGAAATTTCTCATTTGTAACTCTAAGGTATGTGTATCTTTGTTGATCCTTTAATTCAATGTTGTATGTTGGTCTATATCTTTTAATCATATTTGATTCAAGTAAAAATGCCTCACTTTCATTATCTGTTAGAACGAATTCAATATCTGCAATCTTTGAAACTAACTTTTGAGTTTTATAATTTTGATTTTTTAAAAAATATGATTTTACTCTATTTTTCAAATTTTTTGCTTTTCCAATGTAGATTATCTCTCCTTTGGAATCTTTCATTAAATAAATTCCCGGCTCTTTTGGTATGGAAATTTTAGATATTTCAAATGTCATTAGTTTATCACTTTTTTGAGATATTTTCCAGTATAACTTTTTGAAAAACCTGATACCTCTTTTGGCGTGCCTGAGATGACTAGATTTCCTCCTTCATCTCCTCCTTCTGGTCCTAAATCAATTATCCAATCTGAATTTTTTATAACATCCATGTTGTGTTCTATGACAATTACGGTATTTCCTACATTTACCAATCTGTTTAACACATCAAGTAATTTTTGAACATCCGCAAAATGTAGTCCTGTTGTAGGTTCGTCTAAAATGTACAACGTTTTCCCTGTTCCTCTTTTTGACAATTCTGATGCAAGCTTTACTCGTTGTGCTTCCCCTCCAGACAATGTGGTTGATGATTGACCAAGTTTTATGTATCCTAATCCTACATCTAGAACCGTTTCCAATTTCTTTTTTATTGCAGGTATGTTCTCGAAAAATTTTAGCGCTTCTTCTACTGTCATTTGTAAAATATCTGCAATATTTTTCCCCTTGTACATGACGCCTAATGTTTCAGAATTGTATCTTTTTCCATTACATTCATCACATTTTACATAAACATCTGATAAAAATTGCATTTCAATCTTTTTGACTCCATCTCCTTCACATGCAAAACATCTTCCAACTGCAACATTAAATGAGAATTGTCCTGGTGTGTACCCTCTTTCTTTTGAAAGTTCAGTATTTGAAAATAATTCTCTAATTGGTGTGAACGCACCAATGTATGTTGCAGGATTTGACCTAGGTGTTCTTCCTATTGGTGATTGATCAATTGAAATTATTTTATCTATATTTTCTACTCCTGCAACATCCTTATGTTTTCCAGGTAATCCTGTAGTTTTGTAAAAGTAAGATGATAGTGCTTTGAGTAATATGTCGTTGATCAATGTCGATTTTCCTGAGCCTGATACTCCCGTAACTGAAATTAGAAATCCTAACGGAAATTCAACGTTAATGTTTTTTAGATTATTTTCTTGTGCACCTTTCACAACGATTTTTCCTTTTTGTTCTCTTATCTTATCTTCAATCTTGATTAGATTATGATCTTTTAGATAATCTCCTGTTACTGATTTATGATTATTGAGAATTTGCTTCAACGTACCTTCAAAAACTACACTTCCTCCATGTACTCCTGCACCTGGCCCTAAATCTAAAATCCAATCTGAGTTTCTAATAATCTCTTCATCATGTTCTACTACTATGACTGTATTTCCCAAATCTCGTAATTTTGATAATGTCTTGATTAATCTTGCATTATCTCTTTGATGCAAACCTATTGTTGGTTCATCTAGTACGTACAAAACTCCTGTCAAATTCGAACCAATCTGTGTTGCTAGCCTAATTCTCTGCGATTCTCCTCCAGAAAGTGTTGCGCTTGAACGATTCAAAGAAAGATAGTTCAATCCAACATTTCTTAAAAATTCCAATCTTTCTTTAATCTCTTTTAAAATATCTCTTGCAATGAATTGTTCTGTATCAGTTAATTCTAATTTATTAAAAAATTCATAAGATGAATCAATTGATAAATCACAAACTTCCATTATGTTTTTTGAATTAATTTTTACTGCTAGTGCTTCTGGTTTTAGCTTTCTACCTTGACATGTTAAACATGGTGTGTCTCTCATGAATTGTTTTAACCATTCTCTTTTAGATTCTGAATCAGTTTCCATGAATTTTCGTTGCAGATTGTTTAATACTCCTTCAAATGCATCTGTATATTCCCAAATTGTATCGCTAGTCTTTGCTTCGTATGAAAATTTCATAACATCTTCAGTACCATACAAAATTACTTTGATCTGCTTTGACTTCATTTGATTTATTGGTGTCATCAAATTGAATTTGTATTTCTTCCCAACCACTCTCAATTCCTGTTTTCTATATGATGAAAATCTCCCACTCCATGGAACAATTGCTCCATCTAAAATTGATTTTGTTTTATCAGGAATTACTAAATCTGGATCAAATTCCATTTTGACACCTAATCCGTTACATTGGTTACACATTCCAAATGGAGAATTGAAAGAAAATGTGCGTGCTTCGAATTCTCCTACAGTAATCCCACAATGTGGGCAGTGATTATTTTGTGAAAAAATCTTTTCATTTTTTTCTGATGCTACTAGAACAGAACCCTTTGCGGCCTTTAATGCAGTTTGAATACCTTCAAAAATTCTACTTTTATCAGATTTTGATGCGATAATCCTGTCAACAACAATCTCAATGTTATGCCATTTCTGTCTGTCTAATTTTGGAAATTCATCTTCAAGTAAAATTATTTCTCCATTAACTCTGGCTCTTGAATATCCATCTTTTTTCATTTGCTCAAATAATTTTTCGTATGTTCCTTTTTTTCTTTGAATTAGTGGTGCTAAAACTAGAACTTTTTTCTGAGAAAATTCCTTTATGACTGAATCTGTAATTGATTCAATTGATTGTGTTGAAATCTTTCTTCCACAATTTGTACAATGTGGAATTCCAATTCTTGCAAATAACAGTCTCATATAATCATAAATTTCTGTAGTAGTTCCCACTGTTGAACGTGGATTTTTACTAGTTGTTTTTTGTTGAATTGAAATTGCAGGTGATAGTCCATCTATTGAATCAACATCTGGTTTATCCATCATTTCTAAAAATTGTCTTGCATATGCAGAAAGTGATTCAACATAACGCCTTTGACCTTCAGCATAAATTGTATCAAATGCAAGTGTTGATTTTCCTGAACCTGATAATCCACTGATTACAACGATTTTATTTTTTGGTATATTCACATCAATATTTTTTAGATTATGGTGACGTGCACCTCTAACTTTTAATTCATTTTGATTCATCTTTTTGTAACTCCTTTTCAATTCTTTTTATTTTATCTCTACATTTTATTGCATTTTCAAAATCTAGATCTTCGGCAAATACTTTCATCTGTGTCTCAATTTCAATTTTTTGTTTACCTAAGTCAGTTTTTGATTTATTTTTAATATCATCTAATTCTGTTTCTTGTTCTGGTATTGATTTTATGATTGTTTTAGGTGTGATTTTATTTTCATTATTATATTCTATTTGTTTTTCTCGTCTTCTTTCTGTTTCTGCAATTGCAGATTTCATTGATTTTGTAATATTGTCTGCATACATGATCACTTTACCTTGGGAATTTCTTGCTGCTCTTCCAAAAGTTTGGATCAAGCTTGTGTTATTTCTCAAAAACCCTTCCTTGTCTGCATCTAAAATTGCTACTAGTGACACTTCTGGAATATCCAACCCTTCTCTTAGCAGATTTATGCCTACTAGTACATCGAATTCACCTAATCTCAACTGCCTGATTAATTCTGTTCTTTGCAGTCCTTCTATTTCTGAATGTAGATATCTCACTCTTACTTCTTTTTTAGATAGATAATCTGCTAAATCTTCTGCCATTCTTTTGGTTAATGTTGTAACTAGCGTTCGCTCATTTTTTTTGGCTCTTTTAGAAACTTCTTTAATCAGATCATCCATCTGTCCCTGAGATTTTCTTATTTCTACGATAGGATCAATTAATCCTGTAGGTCTCACTAATTGTTCTACAATTTGTTTTGATCTCTTTTTTTCATAATCTCCTGGCGTTGCTGAAACAAAAATTACATCATTAAGTTTTTTTTCAAACTCTTCAAACTTTAATGGTCTGTTATCAAATGCACTTGGTAATCTAAATCCATAATCTATCAGTGATTTTTTTCTAGAGAAATCTCCTTTGTACATTCCATGTAGCTGCGGGAGTGTTACGTGTGATTCATCAATAACAAGTAAGAATTCTTTTCCGTAAAAGTCTAAGAGACAAAATGCGGGTTCTCCCTCATTTCTTCCATCAAAATGTCGTGAATAGTTTTCAATTCCTGAACAATATCCTAACTCTTCTATCATCTCTAAATCATATTTTGTTCTCATCTCTAGTCTCTGTCTTTCTAATTCTGGTAATCTGCTTAACCTGTCTTTCAATTCTGTCTTGATTGATTTTACTGCATTATCTCGAATGTCTTTTGCAATGAGATAGTGTTTTGCAGGAAAAATTTTGAAAGATTCCACTTGTTTTTTTATATCTAATGAAACGTTATCTAGAATTGTTATTTTTTCAATTTCATCTCCAAATAATGATATTCTAACAATGTCTTGGGAGTATGCAGGTATTACATCAATTGTGTCTCCTTTAACTCTAAAATTTCCTGGAATTAACTCAACATCGTTTCTTTCATACCTTGCATTGATTAATTTTTTAATAATTTCATTTCGTGCAATTTCCTCATTTTTCTTTAATGTGATTGCCATATCTTCCCATTCTTTTGGTGAGCCTAGTGAATAGATGCATGATACAGTTGATACTATGATGGTTGGTTCTCCTGATAGAAGCATTGCAGTTGCTTCTAATCTCATTTTTTCAATTTTTTCGTTAATTTGAGTATCTTTTTCTATATACGTGTCTGTTTGTGGCATGTAACTTTCTGGCTGATAATAATCATAATAGCTAACAAAATATCCTACATTATTTTTTGGAAAGAATTGTTTTAATTCTGAATAAAGTTGTGCTGCTAATGTTTTGTTATGAGATATGATTAATGCGTTTTTTCCAGTATTAGCAATCACATTTGCTACTGTGAATGTCTTGCCGCTACCTGTTACTCCTAGTAATGTTTGATTCATTTTTGTTTTGGAACCTTTTACAAGATCATCAATTGCTTGTGGCTGGTCTCCTGTTGGTAAAAACTCTGAATTTATCTCAAATTTTTGCAATACTTAGCGTTATCTGGAAGAAAAGATATAGCTAGCTATTGAAATTTAACAAACCGCTTCTCTAACTGTTTGACCTGGGAAATTTCTATCAAACCAATCTTTGTAGGTTGGTTCATTATCGTATCTATCTAGATAATGCTGCAAGTCTTTTTCAGGATCTGGAAATCCTGGAATTATTGTTTCTTTGTCTCCTACTTGTGGTACCAAAACTTCTTCTATTGTTTGACCTGGGAAATTTCTATCAAACCAATCTTTGTAGGTTGGTTCATTATCATAACGGTCCTGATAATATTTCAAATCTTTTCCTGGTGATGGGAAATTAGGAATCTTTGTAGCTGATACAAGTAATATATTATCTTGACACGTAATTCTTTCTTCAATTTCTGGTTCTGAAGAAAGTAAATCTGAACTACTTCCCATGTATGCCGCACCTCCACCAATTGCAATTACGGCAATAATTCCTATAATGATCCCTACAACTTTTCCTTTATTTGATTTCTTTGTAGTGGAACGATCTTTTTCAACATGTTCAATAAATTTTTCTTCAATTGTTGGTTCCTTTGAGGCAAGTTCTTCTTTTTGAGGTTCCGATTTTTTAATTTCTTCAGTTGATTTGATATATGGATTTTCTGTTGTTCTTTCTTCTGATTTTGTCTTTTCTGATGTTGCTTTAACCTCTGTAATCTTAAATGAAGATTCTGTTGTTTTTCTAATTCTTGGAAAATTAGTTTTTTGTCTCTCAGATGGCTTCATTTTACTTGTCATCTGTCTATGTCTTGGAGTCAGATATTGTTCGACTAGTGCATCCACATATTTTCTATCTTGCATAGAAATCATGCTTCTTTTTTGAAATGATTCAATTATCTGCTTTAATCTATCTGGATTACCTTTACCAATTTCTAATAATCTTAATGCATCATCTATGGTTGAATCTGACATGTAATATCCCTGTTTGAAATGTTTATAAAAATTAGTACGAACTTACCACTCTACATCTTCTTTCATGACCAATTCGTCATCCTGAATTACAAAACCCATGATAGCTAATGTCTCTCTAGATGTTTTAGAATTTCTATCCTTTATTTTATTAGCCAAATCAATTTTTTCTTCTTTACTCATGTTTTGACCAATTTTGTATTTTCCGTTCATCTCTTTTGGTATTATCTTGATTACTGCAGTTGCATCTAATACGTCCATATCCTTATCCATTGGCTTGTATCGTCCTTCAGGTTGATATTTTTTCATTAATCCATTCAATGCTAGAACCTTTTCCTCATTATTTTCCACTAGTAATGCTTCACCTTTGATTACAACACTAATGTATAATGTATCTGCAAGCGATGCATCTTCTGGATCTGAAAAATATGAAGGTAAAAACTCTAAATTTCTATCTACTTCAAATCCAACTTTAGAATTCCGCTTTATGTTTTCAATTTTTTCTCCTCTGATATGTGAATGCATATACACTGAATCATTTAAGAAAACAAAATTCATTGGAATAATCTGAGGAAATCCTTGTTCATCTATACTTGAAATTCTACCAGTATCTTCTTCATTCAAAAATTTAATAATTTTAGTTTTAGATTTTATGATTAATTTTCCTAACAGTTGCATACGATTAGAAATTTCTTGTCAGTTAAATTATTTATCTTGATCTTTGAAATATGGAATTACTTTATTTGCAAATTGATCAATGGAGCCAAAGTAATTTGAACCCCAGAATCTGATAACATAATGATTTACACCTGCTTTAAGGAATTTTTCAAAGACTTCGATTACATCATCTGGTGTACCAACTCCTACTGAAGATCTTGCAATCTTATCTGGAATTGTTGTTGCGGCTTCTCTCATTTTTACAATCCAATCTTGGTTTGACATTGAATATTCTGTAAAGTATTTTTTGAAATCAAATCCTTCTATGTCTTTTAATCCATGAACTCTTAGAACTTCTGGTTTAAACAAACTAACTTTGATTGCTTCTTTCATCTTTGCCCATGATGTCTCTGCATCATCTGAGAAGTATACGTCAATATCTAGCGCCATTTGGAAATCTTGCTTTTCTTCTTCTGTTCTTCCATTTTCATTCATTGAATCAACAATTTGATTTTTGTGATCTTCAAATAATTCTGGTGTGTAACCTATTGGTAACCATCCGTCTCCATACTTTCCTGTCATCTTTAGGGTTCGTGGTCCTCCAGATGCCATGTAGATTGGAACGTGTGGCTGTCGTACTGATTTTGCTTGTAGACATGCTTCTGTTAATTGATAATATTTTCCTTCCCAGGTTTTTCTGTTATCTGGATCTGAATCATAAAGATGTTTGATAACTTGAAGTTGTTCTTCGAATTTTGATACTGGTTTATCAAATGGAATGTTGAATTCTTTTAAATTCTGTGCTTCTCCTGCACCAATTCCTAATGTTCCTCTTCCTTTTGATAATCTGTCTAGTGTAATTGATGCAAGTGCAATGTTTGATGGATGTCTTCTTAGTGCATCTGTTACACATGTTCCTAATTCTACATTGTTTGTTACAGCTGCAATACCTGCAAGCATAACCCATGGGTCATTGACAATTGCGTTACTCCATTGTGGGACATTTGAGTGGTCCATGTACCAGATTGAGTGGTAACCTGTTTTGTCTGCTAAACTACATGCTGTTAAAATTTGATCTTCAGTTAATCCTAATCTTGCTACGTTTAATCCATTTTGAATTCCGAATTTGAGCATTTTACCTGTTGATACTCGAAAATTACCGTTAATAAAGCATAGCGGTTTGTTAAGGCACTAGTAAATAAAATATAAAAAAGAAATAGTGTTTAGAGATTTCCGGCTTTAATATCATTGAGACATTTTACAACATCTTCTTTTGAAATTGGAATTGGGTTTGGATCTAAATGACCTTTGTCTGTCATCACAACATCTGCAGCTTGATCAACATCTGCTTTGAGGTCTAATTTGTCAAATCCCATTTTTTCGATAATTTCTTTGAATCTGTCATAAAATATCGATTTGTTATGTTTGTGGGCAACTGTGGTACATGATGAAAGTGAGTAACCATGTGGTACTCCTTCATTTGAAAAGACATACGATAATGCATGTCCTAATGTAGTTGAACAGTTTCCAAAGCCCATACCAGATAACATGGAGCCATATGGATAATTCTCTGGTTTATCATTCATGATTGCATCATACAACACATCGAATGCTTGTTTACACAATGTTTTGGTAAGGTCATTTCCAAGTTTACTGTCATAACCTTCTGTTGCTTGTGCACATGCATCACATACTGAACTTTTGATAACTTGTTCTGGTGTACCGTTCATAAAGTATGAATCAATTACTGCTCTGTCTGCAAGGAATCTATCCTCTCTGAGCAATTTCTTTTTTCCATCAAACTTTAGAACACAATATGTTGTCATTTCTGCACCAGTTCCAAATGTTGTAGGAATTAGAATTTTTTCTACACCCATTTCAGAAGCTGCATACTTGACAACATCCATTGAACTTCCTCCACCTAATCCAATCATTGCACTAATGTTTTTGGATTTGTATTCTTCAATTACCTCTTTAACCATTTCAATTGATGGTTCTGGTTGGACTTTGTCATACAACAAATAATCTTGTATGCCCATTCTTCCTAACCATTTATCAGATAATTCTGGAGGTACTGTTGTTACCACCAAAGCATTTTTTGGATATTCAGCTTGTGATAATGCATCTTCCCCAAATTGAATTACTTTAGGAATTCTTACTGTATCCATATTTGATGTAAGATAGTATTCTTACTTATACCTTCCAATCTCAAAAACTTAAGTTATTTTCATCCTAATCATAAGTAATTGATCAAAAATCCCTCAAAATTACCTCTCAATCATAATTCTCGTGACATTCTAAAAATATTGAATGAAGGGATAATTGCATCATCACCTTCTCAACATCTTAAAAAATACATCTCAAAAAATAAAATTCAATTTTCTACTTCTAAAATTGATCTCAAAAAATTTAATAATATTTTCTTAATTGCAGTTGGTAAATTTGCCGGCACTATGGCTGAATATATTTCTCAAAAAATAAAATTCAATCATGGAATAGTTGTTGTACCAAAAGAAGTAACTCCAAAATTAAATAAAAAAATTTTTGAAATAATTAATGCAGGTCACCCTCTCCCTAATCGCAATAGTCTCAAAGCAGGAAAGAATTTGGTTGAATTTCTGAATAAAACCCAAAAAAATGATTTTGTGTTATTTCTCATTTCAGGTGGTGGTTCTGCCCTGTCTGTATATCCTAACTCAATTTCATTGCGTGACAAAATTCTTGTAAATGAAGAATTGATCCGATCAGGAGCAAACATTAATGAAATTGCGTGTGTTCGTAAGCATTTATCGCTAATCAAAGGAGGACGCTTAACCCAAAACATGAATTGCAAGGGAATATCGTTTGTTGTTTCTGATGTAATTGGAGATGACATAACTTCAATTTCATCAGGAATGACATCTTATGATAAATCCACTTTCACTGATGCATTAAAAATTCTCAAAAAATTTTCTCTTCAACATAAATTACCAAATTCCACATTATCTATCTTGAAATCAGGTGTCAATGGAAATATTCCAGAAACTCCAAAAAAGGCAATAATAAAAAACACTATAATTCTAAATAATTCAACTTGTCTTTTAAAAATGAAAGACAAATCTAAAAAATTAGGTTACAAAACTCAACTGATTTCAAACATTACTGGCAATCTTGATCAAGTCACTCAAATGATTGCATCTAAAGCAATTACATCAAAAAATAATTGTATAATATTTGGCGGTGAACCCACAGTCAATGTAATTGGGAATGGAAAAGGTGGACGTAACCAAGAGCTTGTACTACGTCTGTATGAAAAATTAAAACACAAAAAACCTGATTTCACATTTGCATCAATTGGAACTGATGGAATTGATGGAAATACTAAATTTGCTGGTTCTATATTTTCAACTAAGCATAATTATGATGGGCGCTCATATCTAAACAATAATGATTCATCATCATTTTTTAAAAAATTTGGTGGTTTAATTAAAACAGGTATTACTCAAAACAATGTCAATGATATTGGTGTTATAATTAGACATAACCCTTAGAATCTCTTCCTGCAGTATCATCTTCTCCAAAAAGATGTTTTGTTGCAATATTTTCTTTAGACTCTATTAATTGATAATTAAGTTTCAATTTTCTTAAATTTGTTAATTGATTTATGAAGTAGACCTTATCATTGATTATATCATTATCAATTTTTTCTGCTCCTGTCATAATTTCAAACATAATTTTTGAATCACACATTACATTAATGACATCATTATCTTTTATGATATTGACACCTAATCCCCAGTAAATTCCAACATGTAATGCAACAAATCTTGATTCTTCATTATTTTTTATGTCTAATTTTCCACCTGAACGAAAAGCTGGCGGGTGTTCTCTAATCTGGTCTGCAACTTTATCATTTGTTTTTATCGACCACGAATATTCTTTCACATTACCATCAAAGAAAATATCATGTTCCATAAGTCAACCAAAAAGGTGTTTTTTGTCTATTTAATTTGTATTCTTGTCTTAATGATCCATATCGAAATTAATTTTCATGATGAAGTCACATAATTTCTTCAGAAAAATGGTTGATGAATTAGTAGAATTCTCAGCACATGACCCTGAATTAGCTGATGGAATAAAATGGCTAGATAGTCAGGCTCAAAAAAAGGGAATTACATTTTACGATATGGTTTTCGAAGTATTATACAGCCATGATGTAAACTCAAAAGCTCAAAATTGGTTGAAAACAAGAAATTAGTTTATTTTCGTTCTTCTATTGGTATGTAATTACATCCTTGCGGTCCTTCGTATTTTCCAACATAGGTTGCTTTAGGTCTGTACAACATTGGTTTTGGTGCGGCCTCCGCAAATTTCTCTTCAATAACATGGGCTGCCCACCCTGAAACTCTTGATATTGCAAAAATTGGTGTGTTCAAATCCATAGGAATGTTTAGCATATAGTAAACTGATGCACTGTAAAGATCAACATTTGGAAAAATATCTCGCTCTTTTCTATTTTTCATAATCTCTGAAGTAGTTTCTTCAACTTTTTTTGTAATGTTATACCACGGCAATCCTGTTTTTGCTGATAATTTTTTTGATAATTCTTTTAGAACCATTGAACGAGGATCAACTGTTTTGTAAACTGCATGTCCCATGCCCATAATTCTGTCTCCTTTTTCAATTCTGGATTTAACCCAATTTGTGGCATTATTTTCATCTTTAATGTCTAGTAACATTTTCATAACTTCATAATTTGCTCCTCCATGTAATTCTCCACTAAGTGCGCCTACTGCAGCACTTACTGCTGAATACATATGTGCACGAGTAGATGCAACTTCTCTCGCAGCAAAAGTTGACGCATTAAATGTGTGGTCTGCATGCAAAATTAGGCAAACATCAAACACTCTTTCCATTTCTTTATCTGGCTTGTTTCCTGTCAACATGTATAGAAAATTTGATGCATGACTCAATTCTGGATCTGGTTGAATTGGCTCTTTGTCATTTCTAACTCTCTCCCAACTTGCAATGATGGTTGGAACTTTTGAAATTAGATTGATTGCTCTTTGTTGGCTAATTTCTTTTTCTGTACCTTGTTCATCGTAATATCCTGCAAGTGCTGCAACAAATGCTTGCAGTACATCCATAGGGTGAGCATTTTTCCTCCAGTTTTTCATATTTTTCTGCATTTGTTCAGGAATTGCTCTGGCTTCTTTCAGCTTTGTGGTAAATTCATTGAATTCTATCTTATTTGGTAAATGATCATGTAAAAGCAGGAAACAGCATTCCTCAAAATTTGAATTTTTTGTTAAATCTAAAACATCAAATCCTCGATAAATGAGCTTGCCTTTTTCTCCATCAATTAACGATATTTTTGTATCTGCAATTGGTATGTTTCTCAATCCAATATTCTTAGTTTCCATACATTACTCGTAATTTTTTGACTTTTAAATTTTCAACTAGTCTACCATGCATTTCCTATATTACCAGTCAATAATTTTCGGTGTAGAAAGTCTAAAGAATCAAAGCTTGAGCATATTAGAACATATTTCATTAATTTACATGTCAACCTTATCTGAACGTGAAATGAGAAAAAGAATTGACGAAGAAATTCTTAATGCAACACCTGAATTTCTTGAAAAAGTTCAAAAATTTGATCAAGAAAACCAATTGAACTATTCAACGATTTATGAGATTTATTCCACAATACTCAATTCGGAAAAAACGGTATCTGCAAAACCAAAGTCAAATCAAAAATAAGCATTTTTGGTTTAAATGAGGGTTAATCCACTTTTGATCATTAATGGCAGCTAAAATAAAAAAATCAAAAATTGTTTGTGTTTCTCATAGAGAAGATTGTGATGGTATAAGCTCTGCTGCATTAATCAAACAAGCCTTCGGAGGTGAAACAATTCTCACAGATTATCCTGGAATGATGGATGATATGGAGCCTCTACGAAATGATGAATCTTTGAAAGAATTGTACATCTGTGATCTTGGACTAAATAAAAAAAATGAATGTGATTTTGTTGAATTGCTAACACATCTTAGAAAACGTAGTGTAAAAATTTCATATCTTGATCATCATGATCTTGATAGGAAAATTATCAATCAACTAAAAAAAATCAAAGTTAATGTCGTACATGATACAAATGAGTGTGCTTCTGTTCAAGTTTATGATACGTACAAAAAGAAACTAGATGATCATGCTGCGTTTATTGCTGCATGTGCTGCAATAACTGATTACATGGAAGATAGACCTCTTGGTTCAAAACTTCTTCAGATATTTGATAGACAATTTGCATTGATTAGTGCAACTGTAATGACATACAATATTGTTGGTCATCAAAAAGATCCTGATTACTTACTTTATCTTGTAGATGAACTTAGTGAATCAAAATATCCTCATGAAATTCCTAACTCGTATGAATTTGCACAACTACAAGTTGAAAAACTTGCATCCATTGTTGCCAAAGTCAAAGAGAATATGAAACTAAAAAAGAATTTGGGATATATGGAAATTACTGATTCTGGTGCAAGCGGTGCAGTTAATTTTGTTCTTGGTTTATCTGGTAAAGATGTTGGAGTTGCTTACAAAGAACGAGTTGACTATGGTGTCTATGCAGTTTCTGTAAGAGGATCAAAACAGTGTAAAATTCATCTTGGAAGATTGATAAACAAAATTACTACTGAAATTGGTGGTTCTGGTGGTGGTCACGATAAAGCATGTGGTGCATCAATCCCAAAAAATAAAATTACAAAATTCCTAAACACCCTAAATTCCTCATTGGCAAAATAAAATGTCTACTCAATCATTAAGAAAGGATCATAAATTAATTGAAAAAGTATTACAAGCTTTAGATGCAACAATAAAACTTCTGAAAGATGGAAAACAAATCCCTGAAGAAATACTGTCACCTACACTTGATTTTACTCAGAACTTTACAGATGTTTGCCATCATGGAAAGGAAGAGGAAGCATTATTCCCTGCACTTGAAAAGGCTGGCATGCCTACAACCATGGGTCCAATACACATGATGCTACTTGATCACAAACGAACTAAAGAAATTGCTGAACATATCAGTCTAGCATCAAAAAAATATCTTGAAATTGGAGATTCTGCCTATTTGATAGAGACTTTAGAACTATACGTTCAACATGTAACTGAACATTTATGGAAAGAAAATAATCGCTTATTCATGATGGCTGATGCTAGATTGAATGATGCTACAAATGAAATTGATAAGAATATGGATGACATCGAAGCAAAAAAACTTTCAGAATTAGGAAAAACTCGCTCACATTATGAGTCTCTTGTAGATGAATTAGAAAAAAATGTCTCTGAGATTAATTAGAAAACTCAACAACCATATCAATTTCGACTGTTGAATTTAATGGAAGACTAGCTACTCCTACTGCAATTCTAGAATGTTTTGCCATGTCTCCAAATATTTCGACTAGTAAATCTGATGCTGCATTGATTACTTTTGGTTGTTCTGTAAACTCTGGATTGGAATTAACAAATCCTGATATTCTTACAAATTTTGTAATCTTATCCAATGATCCAAGATTTGCTTTTAATTGCGCAAGACCATTAATTATACAAATTTTTGCCGCATCTCTTGCCTCATCTAATGATTGCTTGTCTGGAACTTTTCCTTCAAACACAACTTTTCCTTCTTTCATTGGAATTTGCCCTGAAACAAATGCAAGATTTCCTGTAGTAACTACTGGAATGTAAGACCCTGCTGGACTTGGTGGTGTTGGTAACTCGATGGATAATTCTCTTAATTTATCTTCAATCATGAAATTTCAGAGAAATTTGCATATTTAGTCCTATGTCGAATTCTTGCAGGCATAAATGATAATTTCAGTTGAATTAATTTCACTAAAATTTCGATACCAGTTTACTCTGTGTAATACCTAGTCAAATCCCGATTGAATTCATTAGTGATTTGAGATGAGTATGGCCCCACAAGAATTAGAAAAAAGTGCTAGCAAGTATGCCGCCGCAGCTATAAGAGCAGATTCACAAGGGGCTGCTGGAATGGCCATAACTGACTATCAAAATGCATCTGAAACTCTATTGAAATTAATGAGACTTTATCCTACTAGCAGTCTAAACAAGATTTATCAGCAAAGCTATCAAAAATATCAAGAGCGTATCAAAGCATTACGTGAGACCCGTGGGGCTAATGTTGAACCTGTAGTGGACCCTAATGCATCTCCTGAGGAACAAAAAAAGGCTTTAGCAAGAGCTCAACCTCATAAAGATGACGGTAATGACCTTGAAGAATTGGTCATGAAAGAAAAGCCTGATGTAAAATGGTCTGAGGTAATTGGATTAGATGATGCAAAAGGCGCATTACGTGAATCAATTGTTTATCCTAGTAAAAGACCTGATTTGTTTCCATTAGGTTGGCCACGTGGAATGTTATTGTATGGTCCTCCAGGAACTGGAAAAACAATGCTTGCTGCCGCAACTGCAAATGAACTCGATGGATATTTCATAAATGTAGATGCAGCATCTATGATGAGTAAATGGTTAGGTGAAGCAGAAAAAAATGTATCAAAATTATTCACAATGGCTAGAAAGTATAACGAACGAGAAGGAAAACCAGTAATATTATTCATTGACGAAGTTGATTCACTTCTTGGTGACCGTAATAGTGAAGTTGGTGGTGAAATTAGAGCCAAAAACCAATTCCTCTCTGAACTAGATGGTGTTAATGGAAAAGGTAAAGAAACTATGATGTATGTTATAGGTGCTACAAACAAACCATGGAGTTTGGATGAACCATTTTTGAGAAGATTCCAAAAAAGAATTTATGTTTCACTCCCTGCACAAGACGCACGTCATAAACTCTTTGAACAGTATACTAACCCTTTGAAAAAATCTACAAGATTCAATATTGCTAGTCTCGCAAAACAGTTTGATGGATACAGTGCAAGTGATATCAAAGATGTTTGTCAAGGTGCACAATTACTAGTTGTAAATGAATTATTCCGATCTGCTACTTACCATGAACCAGTTGATGGTGAAGCTCCTCAAGACCCACGTGAGCTAACTATGGCTGATTTCAAAGATATCAAAGCAAGAAGAAAACCAAGTGTCTCCACAGAAAATATTCGTGCATATCATAAATGGAGCGAATCTTTCGGTGCACTCTGATCGTTTTTAGTATCGATCAGCTAAAGAAGCTTTTAAATCCCGATTCAAAGAGACTTGTAGAGGGTCACAATAACTACAAAGAAATCCAAACATGCAAACAAGTTTGGGAAGCTGATCCTTTCTGATGGAACCGTTCTTGATGGAATGGGTTTTGGTTATTCTACTACTGTTTTCGGTGAAATTGTCTTTAATACAGGCATGGTAGGCTATACTGAGGCCTTAACTGATCCATCTTACAACGGTCAGATTCTTACCTTAACGTATCCTTTAGTTGGAAATTATGGCATTCCCGATTTAGATGCAGTAGATGAAGATGGAATATCCAAATTCTTTGAATCTGACACGATGCAGATTAGAGGACTCGTAGTTCATGAATTGTCTCAAACTGCAAGTCATTGGAATCTGAAAATGACCTTGGATGAATGGATGTATAATGAAAAAGTTCCAGGAATTTCTGGAATTGATACTCGTGCAATTACCAAGAAATTAACTACTAGTGGAGTTATGATGGCAGCCCTTGTTGTATCTGATGAAGAGATTGATGTTGAAAAAGTCAAAAATGAACTTGCGAACATTACTACCTACAATTCTGAAAAATTCATGGATATTGTATCTACAAAAGAAGAAAAAATTTATGGGAATGAAAATAATTCTGTGGTTGTTATTGATACCGGGGCAAAAAATGCAATTGTTAGAAATATACGAGAATTAGGTTACAAAGCAATTGTAGTTCCATGGAATACTCCGTTTGATAAAATAATGTCATACAAACCTAAAGGAGTTGTTTTGAGTAGTGGTCCAGGTGATCCACAAAACTGTCCTGATACCGTTGATACTGCAAAAAAACTAATTGAAAATAATATTCCTACACTAGGTATTTGCTTAGGTGCACAAATTATTGGTATTGCGGGAAATACGGAGACTTACAAATTGAAGTATGGTCATCGTGGACAAAACAAACCTTGTGTTAATTTAGAAACAAATCAAGTTTATGTTACAAGTCAGAATCATGGTTATGGTATCAAACCAGAATCTCTAGAAAAATCTGATTTTAAATTATGGTTTGCAAATGCTGATGATGATACTGGTGAAGGCATAAAACATAAAACAAAAAATTGTATTGCTGTACAGTTTCACCCTGAAGCTGCACCTGGTCCTTTTGATTGCAAATATGTTTTTGACGAACTAAAAAAATTAATGGAGAAATAAAACATGCCAAAAAATGAATCATTAAAGAAAATCCTGGTACTTGGAAGTGGTGCAATAAAAATTGGTGAAGCGGGAGAATTTGATTATTCTGGAAGTCAGTGTCTAAAGGCCATTCATGAGGATGGAATCAAAAGTGTTCTAATTAATCCCAATATTGCCACCATCCAAACAGATACACGATTTGCAGACCAAGTTTACCTCTTACCTGTAACTCCAAATTATGTTGAATCAATTGTTGAAAAAGAAAGGCCTGATGGCATCATGCTGGCATATGGCGGACAGACTGCCCTAAATTGTGGCGTAAAGTTAGAGGAAGCAGGAATTCTCAAAAAATATGACGTCAAAGTTCTTGGTACTCAAGTAGATGGAATAAAAAATACTGAAGATAGGCAGCTTTTCAAAGATTCAATGAAAGAAGCAGGTGTCCCTGTACTCAAAAGTAAGACTGTTACAAATTTCGAAGATGCAAAAAAAGTGGCTGAAGAATTAGAATATCCTGTCATAATTCGAGTCGCATACACTCTTGGGGGTCGAGGAGGCGGTATTGCTCATAATGAAATTGAACTCCATGAAATTGTAGAACGTGGTTGTAAGGCTAGTCTTGTAGGACAAGTTTTAGTTGAAGAATACATCGGACACTGGAAACAAATTGAATATGAGGTCATGCAAGATTATGATGGAAATAATGTAATCGTCTGTAATATGGAAAATGTTCTTTCTATGAAGGTCCACACCGGTGACAACATTGTAGTTGCTCCTTCTCAAACCATTAACAATCATGAATATCATATGTTACGTACCGCAGCATTACGTGCCACAAAACATGTTGGAATTGTCGGTGAGTGTAACATTCAGTATGCATTGGATGCAGATTCTGATAGATATGTAGCAATTGAAATTAATCCTCGTCTTTCACGTTCTTCAGCTCTTGCTAGTAAAGCCACTGGTTACCCATTAGCATACATGTCTGCAAAAATTGGATTAGGATACAACCTATCTGAATTAGTAAACAGAATAACAAAAAGTACAACTGCATGCTTTGAACCTTCGCTTGATTATGTTGTTTGTAAACACCCTCGATGGGATTTCTCTAAGTTTGAGCTTGTTAATCGTAAACTAGGTGTAACAATGAAATCTGTCGGTGAAGTTATGGCTGTTGGAAGAACCTTTGAGGAATCTCTACAAAAAGCAATTAGAATGCTTGATATCGGAAATGATGGTCTTGTATTAAATCGCTCTAATGGTAAAACATACACTGAAGAAGAAATTGAATACAAACTTTCACATCACGATGATCAAATTTTGTATAATGTTGCAATTGCACTGAAAATGGGTGTCTCTGTTGACAGGATATACAAACTGTCTGCAATTGATCCTTGGTTTATTGAAAAAATTCAAAATATTGTAAATGTTGAATCAAACCTTAAAGAATCTGAATTAAATGAATCGGTTTTGAGAAATGCAAAAAAGATGGGATTTTCTGACAATCAGATTGCACGTGTAAAAGAAAAAACTCCTGACGAAGTCCGTAAAATTAGAAAAGACTTTGGAATAATTCCTGCTGTAAAACAAATTGATACTTTAGCTGCTGAATGGCCTGCTGTCACAAATTATCTTTATCTTACTTATGGTGGAAATTCCAATGATATTCAAGTATCTCCAGATGAAAAAGGTGTAGTTGTAGTCGGTGCAGGTCCATACCGAATAGGAAGTAGTGTCGAATTTGACTGGGGAACCGTAAACATGGTGTGGGGTCTTCAAGAAAATGGTGAAAAAAATGTGTCAGTTGTAAACTGTAATCCTGAAACCGTGTCCACTGATTATGATATTTGTACTCGATTGTACTTTGAAGAATTAACTCAAGAACGTTTACTCGATATAGCTGACTTTGAAAATCCTAAGGGTGTAATCACTTGTGTTGGTGGACAAACCGCAAATAATCTCACTCCTGGTCTTGCACAACGTGGAATCAATATTATGGGTACAAGTGCAATTGATGTAGACAGGGCTGAAGACCGTTCAAAGTTTAGCGCAGAACTTGATAAGCTTCACATACAACAACCAAAATGGCAAGCATTTTCAAATCTAAATGAAGCAAGAAACTTTGCACAAGACGTAGGCTTCCCTGTAATTGTTAGACCTTCTTATGTTCTGTCTGGTGCTGCAATGAAAGTTGTCTGGTCTCAAGATGAGCTAAAAACATATGTGAAAGAGGCAACTGATGTCTCCCCAGATCATCCGGTTGTAATTTCAAAATTCATGTTAGATTCACTTGAAGTAGATGTTGATGGAATTAGTAATGGAAAAGAAGTAGTCATAGGTGCAATAGTTGAACATATTGATTCTGCTGGAGTTCATTCGGGTGACGCAATGATGTGTATTCCACCATGGCGTCTTAGTAATAAGATAATAGAAACCATAAATGATTATACAAAAAAGATTGCACTTACATTCAATGTTAAAGGCCCATTTAATTTACAATTTCTTATTCATGATGACCATGTCTATGTTATTGAGCTTAACATTAGGGCATCACGTTCAATGCCGTTTGTCTCAAAACTAGTGAAAACTAATCTTATTTCTCTAGCATCTAAAGCAATTTTGGATAAACCCTTACCAAAAGTTCCAGAAAATAAATGGCAAAAAATCCATAATTATGGAATCAAAGTGCCTCAATTTTCATTCATGCAATTAGATGGTGCTGATATTGCATTAGGAGTAGAAATGCAATCTACTGGTGAAGCTGCATGCTTTGGAAATAGTTTCTATGATGCATTATCTAAAGGTCTAACATCTGTCGGTTACAATTTGCCTGATAAAGGAACTGCTTTAGTCACTGCTGGAGGTTCTCAGAATAAAGAAAAACTATTGCCATCAATTGCTAAACTTAAACAACTGGGATTCAAAATACTGGCAACAGAACACACTGCTGAATTCTTTGAAGAGAAAGTTGGAGATATAGAAATTGTACACAAAATCTCTGAACCAGAACGTAAACCAAACATTTCTGATTTACTTTATGAGAAAAAGATTGATTTCATTATCAATATCCCAAGCACACTTTCTTTGGAAAAATATGTTGGAATGCTAGATGATGAATACCAAATTAGAAGAAAATCTCTTGAACTAGGAATTCCAGTACTTACTACAATTGAGTTGGCTGATTCTTTTGTAAAGACGTTAGAATGGCTACAAAATAATGAAACAACAAGGGATCCAATCGAGCCATACGATATCATTGAATAATTCTATACTTTACTCATAAAACTTGGTCGATTATTGATTCATTTCCAATTATTGTTCCATCTAATGTCAAAATCTTTGCCATTGTTGAATCCTTAATTTTCTCTACTATTGGTGAAATCGATTTTTTATAATATCTTTTTTCAGTTGCGTAAAAATATGGATTAAATGAAGGAATGATTGTTATGTTTAGATTTCCTTTTGTTGATGGAAAAATTTTTGATTTATCTGTTTTAATTGAAATCCAAATTCTTTCTCCGTTGAGTAATGAGTTTTGATCAAAATAAACTGGATGTATGTGTCCCATAATGATGTTATTTACATTAGAATAATTTTTTGATGGCATTGTATGACCGTGTGTTAAAAGAATATCATCAATAATCATTCCTTTGGAACCAATTAATGTAACATCGTTTGGAATTAATCTATCAATGTTTGAATCATGATTTCCTGGAATTAGTATAATGTCCAATGAATTTTTAATCTCTTCAAAAAAATATGGTACATCATTCCATTCTGTTTTTGTTATATTTTGAATACTTGATTTCACATCTCCTAAAAGAATCAATGTATCTGGATTTTCTTTTTTTATAATTTTTTTAACATTAGAAATAATATCCTTTATTGAAGAATTATTTTCAATTGTATTTTTATTTGATGAAAATTTATGCTCAAATCCAATATGGAGATCAGATATGACCAGATTTTTTCTCTCTTCTTCTACAATTAATGCAGGTTCTGAATCAATTATTCTTGTAGTTACCACCAAGATTATACGCTTGTCTTAGATTAATTCCTTATGTCTACAAAACAAGAAAAAATTAACTCCATTGTAGACCAAAGACGTGTAAAGTTACATCGGTTTAATCCAAGTAAAAGAGAAATTTGGACTATTGTTGGCAAAGCAAAAGAACATTGGATTGATCCTGATTCAAAATTTTGTTCTTGTTCAGGCTATTACTTTGGCATGATAAAAAATAAAAGTCCTTGTTATCATTTGGATTCAATTTTAAAAGCAAAAAAAGAAAATAAATTTGAAATTATCGAATTCATGGATGATGAATACGAATCATTCATTTCTGGAATTGTTAGCGATTTGTAATCTATTCTAGTTTAATCTCAAAAAGGTCTTCTTTTGAAACACCTTTCCAAACCCCAATCATTCCTTCAGGCTCACATTCTTCTACTGCTGTGATTTTCTGAACTTTGATATTTTCTGGATTTGGTCCTGGTGGCCATAATTGTACCATGTAGTCTCCAACTTCTCCTGCTTGTTTTGGATTGCCCATGATTGCATTTTCTTTTTGAAATCCATTATTTGCTAATGAATCCAACATTTTTTCGTGCAAGTCCATTCTTCCATGAAGAAAGAGATAGACCTTTTTGCTTGAATCTACGTCTGCCATACCCTGATTCAGTAAATTCCGCAAATAAATCTAGATCGGATCAAAGCATTAGATATTTAAAATACCTAAAAAAATGGCTGATATGACATCAGCAGATAAATTTGGTGTGATTTTCTCAATAGCCTTTGCAGCTGCAATGATTGCTATAATGGGTGGTCTATTACAAGCTGATACAACACCTGCAACACCAAGTATGGCTGCTCCAACTCAAACATATTCTCCACCACCAGCTCCGGTAGCAGCACCTGTACAAACACCTACACCTCAAGCCGCTCCACAAACATCATCTAGTGATAATTTGAAATATACAATTCGTGGTGGTATAGTTGATTCTATTTCTCAAGATGAACATCACAATGCAGTAAAAATTGAAATGGATTCAAGATTAGATGGACAAATTTCAATTACAGTAACAGATAATATTGTATTATTCTCTAATACAGGAGTAATTACAGCACCTACACCATCACCAGTTATTGTTAAGTTGGGAGGAGAATTATAATAAGTTCCACTCTTTAAGACTAATACTTCTTCAATTGATCCATTATTAATAACTGGTTTTAATTCTGCTCCCGATCCAGCAACTAAAGTAACATTAGGTTGTCTATCAAAATTAATAATCTCAGAAGATCCATATCCAACACCATTTTTAGATACATGTACCGAATCAATACTAACCCTCACAATAGGTTGTACTCTACACTGGAAAGTATTTCCCTCTATTGAAGAAATTCCAACCTTTCCAGTTATATTAACAGTAATAGGGTGATAATTAAAAGAATGAGTACCTACGCCAATAGATGTAAAATCAATATATTGTTCTGTATCATAGAAAAATGTCTTTACAGTAGATCCTGCTCCAATTTCAGATAATCTAAATCTATCCTTATTAATTGCTGTTAGATAATAATCAGATCCACTAGTAAGTCCCCCAAGAGCAGTCCCCTCAGCAGTATAATGAACAATCTCACCAGACTCATATCC